>ENA-OVFW01000691-OVFW01000691.1-human-gut-metagenome-genome-assembly--contig:-NODE-691-length-14735-cov-7.967847_pt1 | contig 14735 bp, 10 predicted proteins | sample MGYA00237765_ERZ505409 | MGnify/ENA primary metagenome ERZ505409 (study PRJEB26158, sample SAMN06016413) | human gut metagenome | biome: human gut; feature: ankylosing spondylitis patient; material... | reverse complement strand
GTCCTACTAAATCTGCTGGCATCTGTTTGATAATGACAATTAATGTCATCAGTATGGCAAGGAAGCAGAAGCCTACACCTAGTATATTTTTACGCATGGCTTTAGTGATGATGAAATCATCGGTCTTGCGTGGCTTTTCATTCATGACGTCTGCACTGGGGGGAATAGATGCTAAGGCCATGGCGGCAAAAGTGTCCATAATAAGATTTACCCAAAGCATTTGTGTTACGGTTAGTGGTAGTTCTGTACCAAAGAAAGCCCCTAATAAAACACTGGCTAATGCGACTACGTTGATAGTCAGCTGGAATACGATGAAACGCTGAATGTTTTTGTAAAGAGAGCGTCCCCACATTACTGCGGTAGCAATACTGTGGAACGAGTCATCCAATAGGGTTATGTCACTTGCTTCCTTGGCTACTGACGTACCGGTTCCCATAGAAAGACCTACTTGAGCGTGATTCAGTGCAGGAGCATCGTTTGTTCCGTCTCCGGTTACTGCTACTACGGCTCCTTTTTGCTGTAACAGTTGGACCAGACGTTGCTTGTCCATAGGACGCGCACGACTCATTACTTTCAAGTCAAGTACGCGGTCCAGAGCTTCTTCATCGCTTAATGCAGCAAACTCTACCCCTGTTATGCGGTTCCGGTCTGTATCTTCAGGTTTCCATAGCCCTATTTGGCGGGCAATTTCGGTAGCTGTTCCCGGAGTGTCGCCTGTAACAATTTTCACACCGATACCTGCCGACTGACATTTCTGTACGGCTTCCGGTACATCCGGACGAATAGGGTCGCTGATAGCTACGATACCTAGGAAAATCATATTCCCTTCATTGACTAGTTCGGCACAATCGTTACCGAAGTCTTCGGGGATAAATTTATAAGCTAATCCTAAAGTACGCATTGCCTTGTTCTGATAGGCCAGCAGATCGGCATTGTAATGAGCCTGTTCCTCGGAAGAGAGGTTGCATTTTCTCATCACAATTTCGGGAGCTCCTTTTATATAGAGTACCTTTTTCTGCTGGATAGGTGAATCTACTAATGTAGCCATATACTTACGTTCTGTAGAGAAAGTAAGTTGATTGATAACTTTTGCATTTTCACGTAATTCCAAATAGTTCTTGCCCTGTTCATTCAGCCAAAGCAATAAGGCTATTTCAGTAGGATTACCTACTCCGGATGGTTTCTTGTTTTCTCCTGTTTCTTCAAGGAAAGCTGTGGAGTTGGCACTGATCCCTTCAGCTATTAAATCTGCTTTGGTGGCATCAAGTTTCGCTTCATGTACCTGCATCAGGTTTTGTGTCAATGTACCTGTTTTGTCGGTGCAGATCACAGTAATGGCCCCCATTGTTTCACAAGCATGCATTTTACGTACCAGATTATTGGTTTTCAGCATACGGCGCATATTTAGTGCAAGACTTAAGGTGACACTCATCGGTAAGCCTTCAGGAACGGCTACTACAATTAAAGTGACAGCCATCATGAAATATTTCAATACAATGCGGGCTATTGCTATCCACCCATGCCAGTCTGTTATTTCATTTACGCTGAGGTAGGAGTAAAGGTCTTTAGCTGTGAAAACGATAAAGGTAAGTGTGGCAATAGTAAAACCTATTTTTCCGATGAAACCCGCCAATTTTGTCAATTGGATATTCAATGGAGTCTCTTCTTCACTTTGTTCGGTGGCCTGACGTGCTACCTTACCTATTTCGGTGGAATCACCCACACGTTCTACCTTCATTATTCCATGTCCGTCAACTACTGTGGTACCACGCATCACTTCATTGCTGGGATAAGTGGCTTCTTCATCAAATAGTTCTTCATGGATGGTTTTATTGACCATTAATTCTCCTGTCAAGTTGGATTCATTCACTTGCAGGGAAATAGCTTCCAGTAAGATTCCGTCGGCAGGAATCTCCTCACCGGTATTCAGAACTACGATATCACCTACTACAATCTCCTTACGGGGAATTTCCCGTACTTTCCCATTTCTGATTACTGTAACTGGTGTTTCTTCGCCTACAGCGTTCAGTAAGTCAAACTTCTTATTCGCATCGTATTCAAAGTAGAATCCGATACCGGTTGCCAGAAAAATAGCAAAGAAAATGCCGATTGTTTCCGCATACTCATTTTCAATAATGGCAATCACTAAGGAAAAGAATGCTGCGACTAAAAGAATACGTATAACCGGGTCGCGGAACTTTTCCAGATAAAGTTTCCACATGGAAGGACGTTTGGGAGGTGTCAAGAGGTTATTCCCATACTTCTCTCTACTGATAAGGACTTCTTTGTCCGAAAGCCCTGTTAGGGCTGTTTCCTGTTTTTTTTGTGCCATACGGCTTAGCAAAATTAATTAATGGTGCACAAAAATACAATTTATATCCTTACGAATAAGGGAATTAAATCTTTTTATCAAAATTTGGGCGATAAATCTTGCAAGTTTCAAGGGAATATACTACTTTTGCACCTGCTAACAGGAAATTGTGGCACGGACTTGTAGCTCAGTTGGTTAGAGCAACAGACTCATAATCTGGAGGTCCCTGGTTCAAGCCCAGGCTGGTCCACGAAGGAAATCAAGCAGTTACGAATTTCGTAGCTGCTTTTTTCTTGCTCTTGCGTAAACAATGCGTAAACAAACTGTTTGAGTTAATTATGTTTACGCATAGAATTTCTATGAAACTCCATACAATCCTAATTTCTCTATATACGGGGTAATAGCATAAGATTGCGTTGTTTTCCACTCATTTGCCTGTTAAATAAGCTCAAATATATTCCATTTGCATATTTGCAAGAAAAAATGTTGTAATTTTGTAGATGCAACGCATTTATGGTAAGCCATGACTTCAATGGTGCTCTTTCTTGAAAAAGAAAAGTGAGTTTGCCTAACCTTCGTGGGAGGGTCATCCCATTCCGATGAATCGAAGCGTAAAGGGAGTGTTAGTCGGAGGGCACTCTATGACAAACGAAACGCGGGAGTTGCTTCAGGGGTTGAGACCGATTAGCATAAGCCCGGTTACCAGTCAGCGACAGAAGACAACGAGATTGCACCGCTGCATATAACGACAATGTTTTTATCCGTTTAAGGATAGGGACTCTGTGGTTATATGCAGCGTTTTGTATATGTATGCCTCACGTTGCAAAGCGTCTGTATTCAGAGGTTATGTTGAACATAAACTAATGAATGCAATGGAAAAATTAACGAAATCCATGCCCCTTTTCAAAGAACGTAATTGTTCTGTCTCTATCGTGTTGGATTCACGTACTCGCAGGAAAAATGCGTATGAGTTCCCATTATCCCTTCGCTTCACGATTGACCGCAAGTTCTTTTATCTTACAGTCGGAAGTTCTTTTAGCGAGAAAAAGTTCTCAGACATCTGCAATGCAACCAAATGCAAGAGTGAGAACTACAAACTTCAAAAAGAGTGGAAAGATACCTTTGTCCCTAAATACAAGAAAGTTTTGAGTAATCTGAACAAGGGTGGCATCCTGACATTTGAGATGGTGCGCCAATGTATTATAGGTGAGGATGTGGTACTATCTGAAGAGGAAACAACCAAGTCACAATCGTTTATCAGTATATGGGAGCAAGTTATCAATGGTTTCAAAACAGATGATGGTGGAGCACGTTTTACCACGGCCGAAAGTTACGAGTGTGCGCTCAAATCATTCAGGAAGATACTTGGAGCAAATACAATTAAGGGCTTTTGTATCAGTGCAGCAGAAATCCAGAAATGGAAAGATGGGATGCACAATGGGGTTAAAGACGAGAATGGTGCAGTCGTTGGAAAAATCAGCGACACCACAGTAGGCATTTATCTACGTTGTTGCCGTGCCGTATGGAATCGGTGTGTACACGAAGGATTCCTCAAAGATATTCCTTATCCTTTTTCCAACAAGAAAGAGAAAGGTCTTGTAAGCATACCCAAAAGTGCGAAGCGCAAACAGAACTTCTTGAATGTCGCTCAAATGACAGAACTCTATAACCTTTTTGTTTCAAAGGAATATCCAGAACACTGGACGGAAGAATATACGCAACGTGCCCACTACTCATTGGGACTATTCCTTGCCCAATACCTTTGCAACGGCTTCAATATGGCTGACGCAGGGCGATTGACATACGACAACTACTATTACAAGACAGATGGCAAGGCTTTCCGCTTCAACCGAAAGAAAACCTCCCGTAGGAGTGCTGACGGCTCGGAAGTAATTGTTCCTATCATCCCTCCCTTACAATATGTATTAGACGAGATAGCGGCACCACCCACCCGGGATGGTTTTGTGTTTCCCGATATATTAAAAGGTGCGGAAACGGAAGAGCTGCGCCGTAAGTACACCGTGCAGGAGAATTCAAATGTGAAAGACCGTGTCATCAAGATTTGCCACGAGGCACTGCATTGGGACAAGTCCATCTGCCCGTCCGGTACATGGTGCCGTCACTCGTTTGCCACCAACCTGCATAATGCCGGAGTAGATATGGACTATATCTCTGAAAGCATGGGGCATGCTTCATCAGACCATGCAATCACTCAAATATACATTGAGCATTACCCTCTCGATATACAGATGCAGAACAACTCAAAGCTGCTAAACTTGGGAGAAACTTCAGAAAGGGATGCCTTGTTGGCTAAGCTGGCAAATATGTCCACAGAAGAATTGGCTAAACTATTCGCATAACCTTTTATAGAGTTTAGAGTATGTTTGATTTCATAGAACGGATAAAAGATTTCAATTTGAGGAAGGAGCATACGGATATGCTTATTCGCGCATGGAAGACTGAGAACAAAAAAGTTTATTCGGATTTTGTAAGACGGATAGAAGCAGTCAAAAAAGGTGATATGAGCATTATTACCGAAATGATGGATGTCGCTAAGAACTGTGTTCCAGAAGAAGTACGGGTATTCCATAACTGGTTAGGAGATGTCTTGAATGGGAAAGTGAAGATGGCAGATATTACCCAAAGCATTCAGGGGTTATCCATTGAGCATATCCACATGATAGCAAAATGCCTTGTCTATAAAGAACAGTGGATGGCCATAGATATGAAGACCGGAGAGGTAAAAGTGACCTCCAAGAAAGTAAACGGCTACCTGATGGTTCGTTCGGGAACACCGATAGAGATATGGAATCGTATGCCTGTAGATAAAAGAGTCTATATCGTCAGCCAGACTGAGGCATTGATGAAGAACAGCAAAGGATGCTGGATGTTCAGCAACCTTGAAAGAAAGATGATATATCAGGCCATAACTTTCTTTGCAAGACTTATATTCCTTACATATGCATCGGCAACAGGACATTTCCTCGCTAACCTCTACGACCTTGTCATTGAGCGTAAAGACAATCTTCCTTATTGCATGTATTATTATGTTGTCTTTGACCACGGACTGACAAAGATGGCGATGCTGCTAAATCAGTTTCTACTATCAGAGAACATTGATCAGGGAAGTATGCTAATGGTGAAAGATTGTATCAATGCCCTAGTTCTGCACAGTCTTGATATGGGAACTGAAACAAAAGCATCATGGGAAAAGACTGCTGATGAATGTGGAGCTGACATCTGGAAAGAGGTTGCGTTTCTTCTTCGTAGTATGAAAGGCAGACGAGGAAATAAGAAACAGGTAATGACCATTGATGACTTGATTGTCGGGAACAAAGCCGAGGTAAAACAGTGCATTATGGAATTTCTGGAAACAAACACTGAAGACATCTGCCTTGCCTATCTGCTCGTTGTTCTTGTTAAAACCGAACATATTAAATCCTCAGTGAAGTATATGACTTTTCACCGCGCCATCGAACAACTTACCCAACGACACTACGGATATGATGTTCCCCAAAAGCGATATGGAGAGATGAAGGAGTTTAATTTCAAGTGTTCTATGCAGAGTGCCAGTTATAAGAAAGCCAAGAAAATCATAGATAGGTGGACAATCTGTTTTGAGGAGTGTAAATAACACATTCCTCTTATTTTTCTATCCAAATCTTTATTCTTCCCTCTTTTTCAGTTAATACATATAGAATATTGGTCGGTAAGTTTAAGGTATAAATAAACCGACCAATACACAGAGTTTCATCCTCTACCTTTGCTTGTGAAATCGGTTTCACAGAGTTGAACCGAGACTTAAAATGTTTAATTACCAAACAAGTAAAGGTATGGAAGAAAAATTCAATTTTACCCAATTACTTCAAAAGCCCATCGCTATGATGACGGGCGAAGAACTTTGTTTTCTTATCGGCAAGAGTGTGGAGAGTATAGAAAAACCCACATCGCAGGCAACCTCCAAAGGCAACTATTATGGCATTGAGGGCATTGCCCGTGTGTTCGGTTGCAGTGTACCCACAGCCAACCGTATTAAAAAAAGTGGTGTTATAGACAAAGCCATCACGCAGATAGGACGTAAGATAGTGGTGGATGCAGACCTCGCACTGTCTTTGGCAAAGGAAGCTGGTAGCATTCACATCAAGGAGTGAGCGTATGGATGAAAATTGGAAACAACAACTGGCAACAGACAGTTATGGAAATCCGGTTCGTTCCATCAGTAATCTCCGACTCATTTTTACCTTAGATGAGAACCTCAGTCAGATAAGGTACGATACTTTTTGTCAGGATGATGTGTGTTTCAATCCTTTGTTCCGCAATGTCAATGGCAATAAGATTGATGAGGAGTCGGTGGGAAAGATACAGGACTATCTGGAAAGAACGTACAGACTACGCTTGACACAGAACAAAGTATTTGAAATACTAAAAACGACCTCATCGGAACGGAGTTTCAATCCTGTGCAGGAATTCATAACTCAAGAGACATGGGACGGACAGCCCCGTATAGCCACGGCTATCATTGATTATCTGGGGGCGGAGGACATGCCTCTCGTCAGGGAACAGACTAAACTCTGGTTTGTGGCAGCGGTTGCGCGTGTGTTTAGTCCCGGTTGTAAGTTTGATAATGTACTGACTTTGCCAGGACCACAAGGTATCGGAAAAAGTACATTCTTCAAGACTATCAGCGGAAAGTGGTTCAACGATTCTTTCTCTTTCGCCAGTGGCGATAAGGAAAAAGTAGAAACTATTACCAATGGTTGGATTATTGAAATCAGTGAGTTAAATGGTTTGAAACGGGCGAATGATGCAGAAGCGGCCAAGGCTTTCTTGAGTCGTTGTAGCGACTATATGCGTCCTGCATACGGACATAAGGTAGTGGAGTTTATGCGCCACAATATCTTTGCGGCCACTACCAATGAGACAAACTTTTTGCAAGGGGACAATGGGAACCGTCGATGGTGGATTATCCCAGTCAAAGGCAACGGTCATGTATCAGATTGGTTGGATTGTTTGCAGCATTCCGTTCCTCAACTTTGGGCAGAGGCATACACCTATTATAGACAAGGAATGAAACTCTACTTGTCCCCAGACATGGAAATCGAGGCCAACGAAATACAAATGCAGCATTCCAATATCCTTGTTGACCCAATCATGGAGGATATTGAAATGTATCTGGAGCGTGAAGTTCCCGTGCAGTATGCAAGTTGGATGATTCCGACACGACTGGCTTATCAGAAAGGAGCATACTCAGAACCCAATTCCACAATGACCTCACTCAATATGGTTTGTGCCCGACAGATTATAGAGGAGTTACCCAATGACTTGGTAAGACGCAATACGTCCAAATACACCTCACAATATATCAACCGCTTGATGTCCATGATTCCTAATTGGAAACGGAGCAAACAGGAGAAGGTCAAGGGTTTGCATTCTGCTTATTGTGACAAGACGGGGAGGTCAAAGCATCCTTGGGTGAGGGTGGGTACACCGAGCGAAGAAGTCTGCGCCACATTACCAAGTGAACCGGAATTACCATTCTAATTTTCAAAATAAGGGAAAAGAAAAACATAATGTCCCTTTGTCCCTATTTCCTTTGAAAAAAGAATAGAAACATAAAGCAGTGAAAAGAAAAAGTTACAAAATATGCTTGGGACATGGGACAAAAAGAGTTGAAAATATGAGAACTGAAGAACTGATAGAACGCATCAGCAAACATGAGCCTTTATTGGCAAAAGCAGTCAGCCACATGGTTGCGTATGTTCAAGACCGTTATCCCTCCACGTTTCCGAGCAAGGAGCAGACTATGGCGGTAAACGAATACCTGCATAGTGTTCATGCGGACGGTGACGGCAGTATGTCGGAAGCTAATTGCGAGCATCGCAGGATTGCCTCACAGCGAATCACTATCGCTGCCATCCGTATACTTGACACCGAACAACAGGACAGGCTTCAGGACATACTTGACCATATTGCATACGACAAGGAGTATTATATGCCGGAGAGAGGGCAAGGTATGCGCTACTGACTTTTCTTTTGGCTGTACCAGTTTTAGATTATCCATAAACAGACGAATGATGAATAAAGATTTGAGCTATTGTATCGTATTATCATCGGAACAGCTTTCCTATTTGGCAGGAAGCAAGTACGGCATTGACCGAATGAAGATTTTGAACTGGCTTATCGAAGCGACCGTGTTGGAACAAACGGAGTATTCCAAGAAAGGCTTTGCCATGACATTGCAAGTCGGACAGGCTGCCTTGTCAGAAGTGGAATTGTCCTGCAAATTGGGCTATGACAAGAAGACCATCTCACGTGTGATAGACAAGATGAATCAGCTTGGCATTGTCGCATCCGTTCAAAGTAACCGCACGAGTATTCACACGCAGAAATGCGTATCGGCTTGGATGCTGGACGGCAAGCGTATCGACAACCCTTTTTATGTCCGAATGAAAAACCGCAAGGACAGCAACGAAAAAACGGCTAATCGTCCATACAACAACAGTATTCTTCCAATGAAACAACAGCATATTTTGGAGAGCAACGCAGAAGCAAATTGCCCTACCCAAACGCAAACAGACAACACAGCCGTATCGGATGAAACTTACTCCCCTGATTTATCGACTTCACCAACATCAAGCGAAACTCCTGTTACAGCTTACGATGACAAAAATAGAAATGGTTACGATGAATTGAAAGCCGAAACAAATAACCATGAGCTTCTCCACACCCCTACAACCACATCAGACTATGAGATTGCAGGCAATGGAAGCGACAACGATGCTGCACAGGTAAATTCCACTTCGGCATATCCGACTACGACATTGGCTTCTCCACAGCCTTTGGCAGAGGAAGAACCAACTAATGACCAAGGGAATGACTGGCAATTATAAATCTTTCAGATACAGTAAAATGTACTATGTTATAGTATGTAGTGTTACAAGAAGTGCCTATGTCGCACAGGCTCGCTTCGCTTGCCAGTACCACATAAGCGTATTCCGGCAGTCGCAAGCTCCCACCGTGCTGTACCTTTTTAGATAAGATGTTTCACCTGTTATAATACAGAAAAGAATGAAGAATAAAGATAATGTCAAACAGATTGACGGGAACAAGGAAGAGGAAAAGGATAAAAAAGACACAAGACGAATCCTGCGCCTTGAAGCCAGAGTTACGGAAGACGAATATGCCAAAGCTGCGGAACTCGCCCAATCTTGTGGTTTGACCATGAGTGACTATGTGCGCAGGACGGCTTTAGGGCATCGTCCGCACCTGCGGCTAACTGAGCGTGAAGTGGAAGCCCTGTGTAGCCTTTCGGATGCGAGGGGCGACCTTATCCGTGTCGTTGCTGCCGTGAAGTCCATCCAAGCGGACAAACGAGCCATCTATTTCAGCGATACCCGATTTGTGGAGCAATGGATGAAAGCTGCCACAAAGCTCATCAACCGTTGGAATCAAATTGAAGCCTACCTTAACGAATAAATTTCCCCACCTGTTATGATTGCAAAAGCAGCTACCATTTCGCATGGCTCAAATGCCATCAGATACTCCGTCAATAAAGATCGGGCAGATATAGTCAAGACCAATCTTCTGCCCGATGACATATCGCCCGAAGCGATGTTCAAACGAATGATGCTTGTGCAGAAGATGTTTGCCAACGAGAGGAAGAGAGGCAGACCGTTTACCGACAATGTGATAAGAATTGAAATTTCCCCATCCGCAGAAGAGAGCAAGGGTTGGACGATGGATGACTGGGCACGTTTGGCAGACGAGTTCATCCAAGCGTTTGATTCCATAGACCTGTCTAAAAAGACCAAACGCGCTTCTTCAAAGCAGACCAACCTCAAAGGTTCGCAATACGTTGTTGCCTTGCATAGGGATGCCAAGAGTGGCATTCTCCATCTGCACATTGATGCCAACCGTGTGAATATGGAGGGCAAGATAAATGACGGACACCTGTCCGGCATGAGGGCTGTAATGGCTGCGAATATCATCAACGAGCGTTACAGCTGGGTGCAGTCCGAAGAAATAGGCATACGGCACAGGCAGGAGGTTTCAGACTGTTGCATGGAGATACTGCGCAAGATGGATGAGTTCAGTTGGGAACGCTACGAAGCGGAACTGGTGAGGCATGGCTATGGGGTACACATACAGAAAAATGAGGACGGCACGGTTTACGGCTATTCCATCAAGCGAGGGAACTCAAGTTATAGGTCATCCAAGTTGGGTATCGGTCGCAACCTTGTCCCCTCAAAGATTATGAAGACATGGCAGAAATTGCATCCGCAGGAGGGTAAAATCAACCAACCGCAAGCGGAAGACAAGCAAACAAGGACAGCCACACCGACTGCCATTTCCAAGCCACAGACTACACCGCAACCTGTAATGAAGCACTATTCCATTGGCACGGATGACAACAGGACATTTGCCGTTTCCCTATCGGAAGCCGCAGACTGCATCATCCGTCAGGAGTGTTCTTTGGAGGAAGCACATCCGTTGGCTAAGCTGGAAGAGATACAGCACACGGCTCTTCTGTTGTTTGCCGGATATTTGGATGCAGCCACGAGCATGGCGGCTTCAAGCGGTGGCGGTGGTTCTGATACAGGTGGCTGGGGACGGGACAAAGACGAGGACGAACTTGAATGGGCACGCCGTTGTGCGAGAATGGCGAACCGAATGTGCAAGCGCAGGAAAGAGCTTCACAGATAATTTTTCAACCCAATATCAAAGGACATGAGCATAGGAAAACCAAAGAATGAACCCATAGACCTGAACGGTCTGATGAACGAGATAGAGAACGACCATCGGATAACCGTGGAATCGGATGCCGTTGATAAGCGCATTGAGGAATTGCGAGTTGCTCAAAGGGACTTACGGCAAGCGACCGAAGCATTGGAAAAGGCTACAATGACTTTGAATGAAGCCATTGCAGCCCTTAAATCCGCTACTGATAGTTCCGCCAATATCGTGACCGGGATTAACAACGCCATTGTCAATGCGCAAGAAAATACAAAGTTCAAAGTTAGTATTGCACAGGAAGATGTGGAACTGTTGATGAAAAACTCACAAGCTGTTTTAACCACGGACGAGATTGTGATGAAACGCCATTTTGAGAAGCAAGCTCAGGCAATGGAAGCCCACGAGCGAAGAATTTCATCCATTCTCAGCCGAAACCAAGGCTTTTGGGTTTCCGATTTTTGGGCGAAAGTGTTTTGCTGGGTTATTTTAGTGTGTTTTCTGCTTATATTTATTTCTTATTACTTGAAAACTCGTCTGTAAAGCATAATATTAATAGACCTGTATCAATAATAGCAAACAATACATATCACGAGATAAGTTTAATCCTGTATAAACCATCGAATATCAAATACTTTTCGTACCTTTGCAATTGGATTGGAGGAAACTCTATCCAAGACATATTAGAAAAAGAAGAAGCGTTATGCTTATCTTGTACTTGAAAACGTAGGAAATTTTCAAATTGGATACAAGGATAGCATAGTGGTTCTCACGCTATAGCGTGGGCTGCTATTGTTACATCCGTATCCAAGGTTTCCTACGACCTTCAAGTAAGAGTGTGGCATACAGTTCCACGCTTTTATGTAGGTTAAATTCCTCTATGGGACTGGAGATTAAATGTGTAGTGTATGAACATAATTAAAAATTGGTTGTTAGCCATTTGCGCCATTCTATTGATGAATGGATGTGCACCACTTCGAATGCCTGTAATCGTCAGGAATGCCCCTGTTGAAATGTATAAATACGCATACATTTCTCCGACAAAGGAATTAACATCAAGTACAGGAGGTACATATGGAGGACAATATGGCATCTATGGTTCTTCAACCACCAAAAGTGTTAATCCGAGTGATGTGATAGCAGGAATATTGATAAAACAGGGGTATATTATATTGCCTGAACTCAAATCCGAATTAGCGAATGAAACCTTAATTGTCAATTATGGCGAGAGTGGTAGGCGTAACAGAGGTTTAGGCTATACAATAGAAGTAACCATACAATTTAATTCTGCAAAAACCAATGAAATGATATGCTCTTGTACGGCAGAAGGACAAGGTGAAACAGAAGCCGATGATATTCGTCAAGCCATTAGAAGAGCATTATCAACTTTATTCCCAAAGAAATAAAACCAATTAATAATCAAATAATACAACAATTTATGAAAAAACTTATTGTATCATGTGCATTAATGGTTATTACATTGGTATCGTATGCCCAAACCTATAAAATGTATTCTACGAGAAATTACCATAACCAACTCCGTTTAAATACGATGACAGGTGAAGTACAACAAATTCAAGATGATGGTCAATCTTGGGAAATTTGCAGTGCGAGAGAAGCTTCAGGGGATAAAGTAGGAAGATTTTGCCTTTATGAGACACAGAATATGTGGACTTTTATACTATTAGATTCGTATAATGGGCGATTATGGCAAGTCCAATATAGTACACAAGATTTGGATAATCTATTTTGCATACCAATAAATAAATATGAGTTAGTTTCTGATAACGAAAAATGTATATTCTCTATTCAACCATTGACAAGTATGTATCAATACTATCTCATAAATGATAATACAGGAGATATGTGGAAATTCCAATGGAGTACCAAAGGGGATGATTATAGGTGGATTGAGAAATTTAAATAGCTATTATTCTCGGATATGCAGTTAGTTTTATTCATAGCTTTGATTTGTTTTGTTGCTCTTTTTATAATAGTAGCAATACGAATGCACCTCAAAAACAAATCCAAAGAATTAACAGAAAAATTGCTTCAAATATCCGCTTATAGTGAGAAGTCCAGCTACGAGCAAGCCCAAGAGAGGCTGTCTAAACTTAACGATGCTGTATTTATTGATATTCCGGCAGACTTAAACAATGTTTTTTATGGTAAGATAATATCGGCAGCGCAAGAAAAGGATTTCACAAATCATTATATATCATATTTTCAAGAAGCATATTCACTTGTTAAGAAACTTGAAACTTTCAACATCACGCCATCTGTAACAATCTCAAACCTAATTCGTGACTTTGGTAATATCAAGAGGCTTGTCAAACAACATAATGATACGGTAATAAATTCCTTACTTGATACACACAAGGATTTTTTCGACCATTGTTTGAAATATCCATTGGATAAACAGCAAAGACGTTCAATTGTTTCAGAGGAAGATAATTGTTTAGTGGTTAGTAGTGCAGGTAGTGGAAAGACCTCTTCTATTGTTGGAAAAGTCAAGTATCTAACAGAAATCAAAGACATTGCCCCTCATAGAATCTTACTGATTAGTTACACGAACAAAGCAGCAGCCGAACTAACGGAGAGAATGGCTACCAACGGTTTGAAAGGCTATACATTTCATAAATTAGCCATTGATATTATCGGAAAAGAAACTGGTGTTAAACCTTCTATATGCGATAATACTGATGCCTTATTTATAGATATTTATCACACTCTATTAGGGAATGAGGATTTTAAGAAAAGTGTAGTAGAATACTTCATCGACTACCAAACCAATGAAGCAGATTGGGAACAACGCAAGAATGAAAGGCGAGAAAAATTGTCAGAGCAAAAGAATGTACAGCTAAAAGCGATGTTTCCCGATATGGACGGTAGAACCATATATGTGAGAAGTGAACAGGAACAAAAGATATGTTTTGTTTTATCATCTCTTGGAGTGCAATTCAGATATGAAGAGCCATACGAACATCAATTGGCAGATGAAATGCACTCTCAATATCGCCCTGATTTTTCTATATACTTCGAGCAAAAGGGAGTACCCAAACGAATCTATTTGGAACATTTCGGAGTTGATGAACACGGTCTTGTCCCAGCTTGGTTCGCAAAAGACAAGAATATAACATACGAAGAAGCCAATCAAAAATATAATGATGGTATAACTTGGAAGAAAACTGCTCATGAGAAATTTGGCACTCAGCTTTTAGTGACATCAAGCGCAGATTTCCATTATTCTGACATAAAAGATAAACTCAAAAAAATATTAACAGATGTGGGCGTACCAATTCAAGAGAAAACAGACGAAGAATTATATGATTTGGTTTTGCCCAAAGGTAGTAAGCAAGAAAAAGCGTTTATACGGCTTGTAGTTACTTTCGTAACATTGGTAAAATCAAGTTGTAAATCAGTTAAAGAAGTTCTGAAGCAAGCAAAGAATGCAGGTGATGAACGAAGTGTTTTTATCATCAAAAACATATTTCAACCTGTATATGAACGTTATAAAAGTGCATTAAGCGATAGTAACCAAATCGATTTTACTGATGCGATTCTTCAAGCCACAGAGATATGTCGTACTACACATCCTGTTGAGTATGATTACATCATTGTGGATGAGTTTCAAGACATATCGGTTGACCGTTACAACTTCTTAAAAGTATTGAGAGAGGGAAATCCGCCTGCA
>ENA-OVFW01000673-OVFW01000673.1-human-gut-metagenome-genome-assembly--contig:-NODE-673-length-15009-cov-3.335362_pt1 | contig 15009 bp, 15 predicted proteins | sample MGYA00237765_ERZ505409 | MGnify/ENA primary metagenome ERZ505409 (study PRJEB26158, sample SAMN06016413) | human gut metagenome | biome: human gut; feature: ankylosing spondylitis patient; material... | reverse complement strand
GTTCCGAGTCCACCGGCACCACTTGGGAGCCGCTCCATGCAGCCGCATCGCTCACCAGCTCCCCGGCGCACACCAGTGTCTCCTTGTTGGCCAAGGCGATGCGCTTACCAGCCCGGATGGCGGCCAAAGTGGGACGGAGTCCCACGATCCCCACCACGGCGGTGAGCACTGTGTCCGCCGTCTCCAGGCTGGCCGCCTCCAGCAGGCCCTCCATCCCCTCCGCCACGCGGATGGGCGTGTCAGCCAGGCGCAGGCGCAGGGACGCGGCGGCCTCCGGGTCCATCATCACCGCCAGCTCCGGCTGGAAGCGGCGGCACTGCTTCTCCATCTGCTCCACGTCCCGGTTGGCCGTTAAGGCGGCCACACGCATGCCACAGGCGGCAATCACGTCCAGTGACTGCCGCCCGATGGAGCCAGTGGAGCCCAGCAGAGAAATACAGCGGTTTTGTTCCATGCTATGCTCCTCCCACGGCGGGCAGGAACCGGAGCAACAATTCGATCAGGGGCGCGCAGAAGATCACGCTGTCAAACCGGTCCAGCACGCCGCCGTGTCCGGGAAAAATGTTGCCGAAATCCTTGATTCCGTACTGCCGCTTGATATAGGAAAATGACAGGTCGCCCATCTGGGAGATGGCGCTGCCCAGGGCTCCGTAGAGGGCCAGGTACAGGTAGTTCACAGTATAGCCGAAGGCGAAGCGGAGCAGCACGCCGTACAGTACCGTGCACACCACCGTCCCCACAAAGCCGCCCACGGCCCCCTCCACCGTCTTTTTAGGAGAGAGCTCCGGCGCCAGCTTGTGCCTGCCGAAAGCCATGCCCGCAAACAGTGCGAAGGCATCGCTGATAAAGGCCGCCACCAGGGGCAGGATGAGCAAAGGCTCCCAGTGCTCCATCTGGCGAATGCGCAGGAAGGAGGACAGGAAGAAGGGGATCACCACAGTCAGGAAAAAGGCGCCTCCCAGCTTCTCCAGAGACAGGCGCTTGTGGCTTGCGATGGCCTCTGCAAAGAGAAGCACCACATACACGAACAGGCCGCACAGCGCGGGCAGAGGCCGCCCGTCATAGTAGACCCAGAAGGGAATCAGCCCGGCCAGTATGATGGAGTAGCCGGAGATGCGGGTATGCTTCAAAAAGCCGGTGGACCAGAGCACCTCATGCACCGCGATCATGGACAGCCCGGCAATGAGGAGGCACAGAGCCCAAGGATACGCGGGAGAAATCAGGTAAAACAGCACCAGCAGGAGCGGGATGAAAATAACCGCCACCATGATTCGCTTACCCACTCAGACACCTCCAAAACGGCGGGAACGGCCCTGGTAGGCCGCCAACGCCCTATGCAGCTCCTCTTTGGAAAAATCGGGCCACAGTACGTCAGTAAAATAGAATTCCGCATAGGCGGACTGCCACAGCAGGAAGTTGGAAATGCGCACTTCCCCGCTGGGGCGGATCACCAGATCCGGGTCGGGTACACCATTGGAGCAGAGGTATTCGGAAAACAGCACCTCGGTCAGCTCCTCCGGTTTCCGTCCTCCCGCCGCACAGTCTGCGGCGAAATGTCGGGCGGCCCGAACGATCTCGTCCCGTCCCCCATAGTTGAAGCAGACGTTGACCTGCATCCCCTCATACCGCTCGGAAATCTCGCTGGTTTTCCGGCACATATCCTTGAGCTCCTGGGGCAGCGGCTCCAGATCACCAAAAAAGTGGAGCTTAATTTTGTCCTTCTCCATCTTTTCGATGGACTCCAGCAGATACTTTTTCAGCAGACCCACGATGGCGGAAACCTCCTCCAGCGGGCGCTTCCAGTTCTCCGTGGAAAAGGCGTACACTGTAAGGTACTCCAGTCCGATCTTCTGACAATAGGTGGCGATGCTGCGGAAAGTCTCTGCCCCCGCGGCGTGCCCCGCCGTACGAGGCAGGCCACGGCGCTTGGCCCAGCGGCCGTTTCCGTCCATGATGATTGCCACGTGGCGGGGCAGGCGGTCAAAATCCACCTGTGCCTCCCCGCTCTCTTTCGTTTTTAAGAATGACATAGTTTATCCTACCCGGTCCCATAAAATTCCGGTGCGGGACATCCAGGTGTCCCGCACCGTGAGGTCTATCTGCTTTACAGGCTTAGACCGCCATCAGCTCTGTCTCTTTTTTGGCAGTGAGCTCGTCGATTTGCTTGCAGCGCTTTTCGGTCATGTCCTGGAGCTCCTTCTCATAGTCCTTCCGGTCGTCCTCGGTAATCTCCGACTTCTTTTCCATGGCCTTAAACTTTTCCATGGCATCCCGGCGGATGTTGCGGATGGCCACCTTGCCGTTCTCCGCGTACTTGTGAATCTGCTTCACCAGTTCCTTGCGGCGCTCCTCCGTCAGCTGGGGGAAGCTCAGCCGGATGCTGGCGCCGTCGTTCTGGGGGTTGATACCCAGATCGGAGTTCTGGATGGCCTTTTCAATGCTTTTCACCGCCGTCTTGTCCCAGGGGGAAATCAGCAGTGTCCGGGCGTCGGGGGAAGAGATGGCCGCAATCTGCTGGATGGGGGTGGGGCTGCCGTAGTAGTCCACCATGATCCGGTCCAGCACGGAGGCATTGGCCCGGCCCGCCCGCACGGAGGCAAAGTCCGCGGCCACGGAGTCGATGCTCTTCTTCATCTTGCCCTCATAAATCTTGTAATCTTCCTTCAGCATAAATAGGTCCTTCCTTTCACAGTTGAGTGTATGGGGAGGCGCTGTCGCGCATGCGTGCTCTCATTCCTTGACGATGGTGCCCACGTTCTCACCGCACAGGGCCCGGATGATGTTCCGCGGGTCCTTCAGGGCAAACAGCAGCACCGGAATGTGGTTGTCCATGGACAGGGACGTGGCGGTGGAGTCCATCACCGCCAGGTGCTGGGCCAGCACATCGTCATAAGTGATGACGTCGTACTTCACCGCAGTGGGGTCCTTTACCGGGTCGGCCGTGTAGACGCCGTCCACGTTCTTGGCCAGCAAAATCACGTCGGCGTCGATCTCCGCCGCCCGCAGCACCGCCGCAGTGTCCGTGGAGAAGTAGGGATTGCCGGTGCCTGCGCCGAAGATCACCACCCGGCCCTTCTCCAGGTGCCGGATGGCCCGGGAACGGATGTAGGGCTCCGCCACAGCCCGCATCTCAATGGCGGTCTGCACCCGGACGGGAATCCCCTTCTGCTCACACACGTCCGCCACAGCCAGGCAGTTCATCACCGTGGCCAGCATTCCCATGTGGTCGGCCCGGGTGCGCTCCATGGCGCCGCCGCTGTTTTTCGCACCGCGCCAGAAGTTGCCGCCGCCCACCACCAGACCTACCTGGACGCCCATGTCCAGACACTCCTTGATGACATCGCAGACCTGACCAATCACCTCAAAATCCAGGCCGGTATGCTTGTCACCGGCCAGGGCCTCGCCGCTGATCTTCAGCAGGACCCGTTTATACACAGGCTTCGCCATGATGAAAACCTCCGTCTGTTCTGCTCACAAAATATCATTGATATTTTAGCGTATTTTTCCGCTTTTGCATAGGGGGTAGACAAAGTTTTTCCAAAAAAGCAGGTCCTGCGGACAGGAAGAAGAGAGGACCGTGGTCCTCTCTTTCCGCATTATCCCCCGCAGGTCTGGACCAGCAGGCGGATCAGGTCCTCTTTCCCCATTCCCTTCTCCGCGGAAAAGGGGAGCAGAATATCCGCCTCCGTCAGCTCCAGCGTCTCCCGGACCAGTTGAAGGGCCGGCTCCACCTGGCTCTTTTTCAGCTTATCCAGCTTGTTGGCCACCACGATCTCCGGACAGCCCGTCTGGCGGAACCAGTCGTGCATCACAAGATCGTTGGCCGTGGGCTTGTGGCGGATGTCCACGATCAGCACGCCGGTGGTGATCCGGTCCGCCTCCTCCTGGAAGTAGCTCTCCATCAGCTTCGCCCACCGCTCCTTCTCTGCCTGGGAGACCTTGGCATAGCCGTACCCCGGCAGATCCACCAGATAGGCCCGGCGGTCAATGAGGAAGTAGTTCACCTGAGTGGTCTTGCCGGGGGAGGCGCCCACATAGGCAAGGTTCTTCCGTCCCACCAGCCGGTTGATGACAGAACTCTTTCCCACATTGGACCGGCCTGCAAATGCGAACTGGGGCAGACCGTCCCGGATGAAATCCTCCCGCCGTCCGGCAGAGCGGACAAACTCCGCCTTGGCAAAATTCAAAGCCATACAAACACTCCTTTACTGCCGCACGGCGGCGTCACGGCCGCTCTCACGCCCCGCCGGGGCAAAGGCCGCCACATGGTCCGCCACCTCTTCCCGGATGGGATCCCGCTCTGGGCACAGAGCGGCGGCGAACACCTGGTCCACCGTTTCCACCGGCACGAACCGCAGGGCAGCCCGGACGGTCTGGTCGATCTCCTCCAGATCCCGGACGTTGTCCTTAGGAATCAGCACCGTGGTGATGCCGCTGCGGAGGGCGGCCATGGTCTTCTCCTTCAATCCGCCGATGGGCAGCACCCGGCCCCGCAGCGTGACTTCGCCGGTCATGGCAATGCCCGCCTTGATCTTCCGGTCCGTCAGGGCCGAGAGCATGGCAGTGGTGACGGCGATGCCGGCGGAGGGGCCGTCCTTGGGCACTGCGCCCTCTGGGAAGTGGACGTGGATGTCCTTCGTCTTGTAAAAGTCCGCTGGAATCCCCAGCACCGCCGCCCGGCTCCGCAGGCAGCTGAGAGCCGCTTGAGCAGACTCCTTCATCACGTCTCCCAGGTTGCCGGTGAGCTCCAGCTTGCCGGAGCCGTCCATGACGTTGACCTCCACCTCCAGGATCTCGCCGCCCGCCTCAGTCCAGGCCAGGCCGTTCACCACGCCGATCTCCTCCCGGTCCGTGTGGAGATCAGGGGGATAGGGCTGGCAGTCCAGGAACTTGGGGAGCTCCTCCTCTGTCACGGTGATCCGCTTGACAGTGCCCTCCAGCAGGCGCATATCCGCCTTCCGGCAGATGGCAGCCAGCCGCCGCTCCAGCAGGCGCACACCGGATTCCCGGGTGTAGTCCCGGATGACGGCCCGGTACACGTCGTCGCTGATGCGGACAGCGCTCTTCTTCAGTCCGTGCTCTGCCAGCTGCTCGGGGAACAAGTGGCGCTTGGCGATCTGCAGCTTCTCCTCATCCGTGTAGCTGGAGAGCTGGATCACCTCCATCCGGTCCAGCAGGGGCCGGGGAATGGTGTCTGTGGTGTTGGCGGTGGTGATGAACATGATCTTGGACAGGTCCACCGGGATCTCCAGGAAATGGTCCCGGAAGGTGCTGTTCTGCTCGCTGTCCAACACCTCCAACAGTGCGGAGGCCGGGTCGCCCCGGTAGTCGTTGCCCAACTTGTCGATCTCGTCCAGCAGCAGAAGGGGATTCATAGACCCGCTGCGGCTGATGGCCTCGATGATCCGGCCGGGCATGGAGCCTATGTAGGTCTTCCGATGTCCCCGGATGTCCGCCTCGTCCCGAACGCCGCCCAGGCTCAGGCGGGCCAGCTTCCGGTTCAGCGCCTTGGCCACGCTGATGGCAATGGAGGTCTTGCCCACGCCGGGCGGGCCCACCAGGCAGAGGATCTGCCCCTTGACGTCCGGATTCATCTGCCGGACGGCGATGGTCTCCAGAATCCGCTCCTTCACCTTTTCCAGGCCGAAGTGGTCCTTTTCCAGCACCCTGCGGGCGGCGTCCACACTGACCCGCTCCTTTGTGGTGGTGTTCCACGGCATCTCCAGACACACGTCCAGATAGTTGCGGATCACCGCACCCTCGGCGGAGCCGAAGGGCTGCTTGGCCAGCTTGTTCACTTCCTTCAGCAGGTGCTGCTCCGTCTCCTCCGGCAGCTCCAGGGCCAGGATCTCCTGGCGGTAGGATTCAATCTCGTCCTCGTCGCCGTCATCGGTCTCCCCCAGCTCGTTCTGGAGGACCCGGATCTGGGTGCGGAGGATCTGGTCCCGCTGGGTGCGGACCAGCTGGTCCCGGACCTTGCTCTCCATTTCGTGCTCAAAGCCCAGCACGTTGTTCTCCCGCACCAGGAAACCGTTGAGCTTCCGCAGCCGGGCGAAGGGGGAGAATTCCTCCAGGATCTCCTGCTTGTCGGTGTAGCGCAGGGCGATGTTCTGGGCAATATAGTCCGCCAGGAAGCCGGGGTCCCGGCTGTCCATCACCGTGGCCACCACCTCCTCCGGCACACCGCTGGCCTGCTCGGCATACTCGCCGAACAGGGCGTAGGTCTGGCGGAGCAGGGCCTCCGTCCGGGGGCTCTTCCGCATGGCCTCAGAGGACGGCTCCTCCGGGATGGCCTCCACATTGGCCTGGAGGAAGGGCTCCGTCTGCCACAGGCGGCGCAGGTGGGCCCGCTGCCGCCCCTCCACCATCACCCGGACAGAGGACTGGCCCAGCCGCAGGATCTGCGTGATGTGGGAGACCGTGCCAATGGTGTACAGGTCCTTTTCCTCCGGCGCGTTCACCCCGATCTCCCGCTGGGTCACCAGGAAGATGTCCTGATCGGCCTCCATGGCCCGCTCCAGGGCCGCGATGGAGATCGGCCGCTCCACGTCAAAGGTCAGTGTCATGTGTGGAAACACCGTCAGGCCCCGGAGGGCCAGAACGGGCAGATTCCAAGTGGTCAGTTCCATGTGCTTGTTCCTTTCTGAGGGGATGGTAAAACAGGAGAGAGGGGCGCGGCAGCGTCCCTCCCTCTCTTCATTAAGACGCCGACGCGGGGGTCGAGGAGCCGGAAGCCGGCCTGCCCTCTCCCTTGCCGGTGTTCAATTTCACAGAATAGTTGATCTTCTTGGGGTCGTGGGTCAGCTCGGGACCGCTCCTGCCCTCCACACAGTCCTTTGTGATGACTGCTTTCACCACAGTGGGGTCGGAAGGGATGTCGTACATCATGGGAGTCAGGATACCCTCCATGACGGCCCGCAGGCCCCGGGCGCCGATGTTCCGCTCGATGGCCTTGTCGGCGATGGCCTCCAGGGCCTCCGGCTGGAACTCCAGCTCCACCTCGTCGTACTCCATCAGCTTCTTGTACTGCTTCACCAGGGCGTTCTTGGGCTCCGTCAGGATGCGGACCAGATCCTCCCGCTTCAACGCATTCAAAGACGCGATCACCGGCAGGCGGCCCACCAACTCCGGGATGATGCCGAATTTCAGCAGGTCGTGGGGCTGGACCTCGTGCAGGATCTTGCTGATGTCCTTGTCCTTCTTTCCCTGGACGTTGGCGCCGAAGCCGATGGACTTCTGGTCCAGCCGCCGCTCGATAATCTTCTCCAGCCCGTCGAAGGCACCGCCGCAGATGAAGAGAATATTCTTCGTGTTCACCTGGATGAACTCCTGGTGGGGATGCTTCCGGCCTCCCTGGGGCGGCACGTTGGCAACGGTCCCCTCCACGATCTTCAGCAGAGCCTGTTGGACACCCTCGCCGGATACGTCCCGGGTGATGGAGGTGTTCTCGCTCTTCCGGGCGATCTTGTCGATCTCATCCACATAGATGATGCCGTGCTCCGCCCGCTCCACGTCGAAGTCCGCGGCCTGGAGCAGCCGCAGCAGGATATTCTCCACATCGTCGCCCACATAGCCGGCCTCCGTCAAGGTGGTGGCGTCCGCAATGGCGAAGGGCACCTTCAGAATCCGGGCCAGCGTCTGGGCGAACAGCGTCTTGCCGGAACCGGTGGGCCCCAGCAGCAGGATGTTGCTCTTCTGCAGCTCCACATCCTCGTCCCCGCCGAAGTAGATCCGTTTGTAGTGGTTGTACACCGCCACGGACAGGGCCACCTTGGCCTCGTCCTGGCCGATGACGTACTGGTCCAGCACGTCCTTGATCTCGCGGGGCGTGGGCAGCTGATCAGGCAGGTCCTCCAGTGCGCTGGAAGAGGTGTCCTCAAACCCATCGTTCAAAATGCTCATGCACAGCTGGACGCACTCATCACAGATGCGCACACCGGGTCCCTGGATCATCCGGTGGACCTGGCTCTCATGCTTGCCGCAGAAGGAGCACCGCAGGCCCTTCTTGCTCTCGTCACTCATGGTATTACCTCAGTTTTGGAATTTGGTGCTTATTTCTTGCTGGTGATGATCTTGTCGATGAGGCCGAAGTCCAAAGCCTCCTGGGCTGTCATCCAGTGGTCCCGCTCCGAGGCCGCCTTGATCTCCTCTGCCGTCTTGCCGGTGTTGTTCGCCAGGATCTCATTCAAGTTCTTCTTGATCCGCAGGAAGTGCTCCACGTCGATCTCCATGTCTGTCACCTTGCCCTTGGTACCGGCGGAGGGCTGATGGATCATGATCTCCGCGTTGGGCAGAGCAATGCGCTTGCCCTTGGCGCCGGAGGACAGCAGAAACGCGCCCATGCTGGCGGCCATGCCGATGCAGATGGTGGATACGTCGCACTTCACGTACTGCATGGTGTCGTAGATGGCCATGCCGTCAGTGACGGAGCCGCCGGGGCTGTTGATATACAGCTGGATGTCCTTGTCGGGGTCTTGGGCCTCCAGATACAGCAGCTGGGCAACCACAAGGCTGGCGGTGGTGGCGTTGACCTCTTCCCCCAGAAAGACGATCCGGTCGTTCAGCAGACGGGAGAAGATATCATAGGACCGTTCGCCGCGATTGGTCTGCTCGACTACATAAGGGACTAAGCTCATTGGTAAAACCTCCTTGATTTCCGCACCGGGGACCGGCACAGATGACAGATCTGTTCCTCCCAAACCCGATGCGTCTTCCCCGCCCCGGTGGGGCAGGTAAGGCAAAAGCGCCCGGCCCACCTGCGGGCCGCCGCGCCTCTGCCAACGCACACGCCTATCTTAATATAGACGCCATGCGGGAATCTGTCAAATCGATGTAGAGCGCCTTCCGCCGGCGGAAAAACACACCGCTCCGCCGGGGCCGTCAATTCCTAGTATACCCGGAATTATTTGGATTCAGCAGGCGTCTCCTCTTCTTTTTTTGCCGCAGCCTTCTTGGTGGCCTTCTTGGCAGGCTTCTTCTCCTCGCCGTCCTCGTCCGCCTTCTTGCGGGTGGTCTTCTTGGCAGGCTTTTCCTCAGCGGCCTCCTCACCCTCGGCGTCCTCTGCCTTCTTGGCAGTCTTCTTGGCGGGCTTCTTCTCCGCCTTCACGGCGGTGGCGCTGTCCACCACCACGGCGATGGCCTTCTGGCTCTTCAGCTGGTCCTTTACCTGCTCAGCCTGGAGATACTTCTTCACGGTCTCCAGATCCATGCCGTACTGGTCGGCCATCCGCTGGAACTCGGCCTCCACCTCTTCATCGGTGGCGTCGATGTTCTCCTCCTTGATGATGGCGGCCATGGCCAGATCCATGCGGACCTGCTTGAGAGCGGGCTCCTTGGCGTCGGCCAGCAACTGGGCCTCATCCATGCCGGTGGCCTTCATGTACTGGTCGTACTGGAGACCCTGCTGGGCCAGCTGCATCTTGAAGTTGTCCAGGAACTGGCGGGACTGGGCCTCCACCATGGCGTCGGGCACATCGGCGGTGATGTTCTCAGCCACCTGCTCCATCAGGGCGTCCTCGAAGGCGCGCTTCACGGTCTCCTCCCGCTCGGCGGCGATCTTCTTCTTCAGATCAGCCTTCAGGTCCTTCAGAGTGTCGAACTCGCTGACGTCCTTGGCGAACTCATCGTCCAGGGCGGGGATCTCCTTCTCCTTCACCTCATGGACCTTCACCTTGAACACCACTGCCTTGCCGGCCAGGTCCTTGTGATAGTCCTCCGGGAAGGTGATGTCCAGGTCCTTCTCATCGCCGGCCTTCACGCCGACAAGCTGCTCCTCAAAGCCGGGCACAAAGGTGTGGGAACCCAGCTCCAGGCTGAAATTCTCGCCCTTGCCGCCCTCAAAAGGCTTGCCCTCCAGGAAGCCCTCGAAGTCGATGACGACCGTGTCGCCCTCCTTGGCCTCCCGGTCCACGCTCACCAGACGGGTGTTGCGGTCGGTCAGAGCCTTCAGGCGCTCGTCCACATCCGCAGCGGAGACCTTGACCTCCTCCTTGGGGGCGGACAGTCCCTTGTACTGGCCCAGGGTCACTTCGGGATACACAGGGGCGGTGGCCTTGAAGGTGAAGCCGTCGCGGGTCACCTGGCCCTCGATCTCCACAGAGGGATAGCCCACCACCTGGAGCTCCTGCTCCTTCACGGCAGCCTCATAGGCCTCGGGGAACGCGATATTGATTGCCTCTTCGAAAAACACCTCTGCGCCGTACATCCCCTCGATGATCTTCCGGGGGGCCTTGCCAGGGCGGAAGCCCGGCACGTTGATCTTCTTGCGCATCTTCTGATATGCCTTTTCGATGGCAGCTTCAAACTCCGGTGCACCGACCTCGATGGTCAGAACGACCTGGCTCTTTTCGATCTTTTCGCAGCTTTTCACACTCATCTTGTTTATTCCTCCGTTCATCGCCGGTCATAAGCCGGTGCGAAATGGTATTTTACCATACAAAACCTGAAAATGCTATACTTTTTTCCGTTATTCACAAATTTTTTTTGGAACAAATCCCAGATAGTCGGCGGAGATCAGGGAGAAGTCCGTCCCATTCCACCCGCCCTCCAGCCGCCGTTTGATGGCGTAGCCGTGGAGGTGGCCGTAGCAGCACCGCTCCACGGGGTAGGCCGAGAGCAGCCGCAGGATCTCCGGGCACTCGTAGCCCTGATACAGCGGCGGATAGTGAAGGAAGCAGAAGATGGACCGTCCCTCCGCCGCCTTCAGGGAAGTCTCCAGTCTTCCCACCTCCCGGTTGAGGACCTTGGCGTTGTGGGGCTTCTGGTCCTCCTCAAAGAACCATCCCCGGGTCCCGCACAGGGCGTAGTCTCCATACAGGGCGCAGTTGTTATGGAGAAAGTCCAGGGTGGTAAGGCCCTTCTCCGTGAAGAAGTTCTTCATTTTGGACACCGTGGACCACCAGTAGTCGTGGTTCCCCTTCACCAGATACTTTTTGCAGGGGAACTGGTCCAGAAAGCGGAAGTCCGCCTCCGCCTCATTCAGGTCGATGCCCCAGGAGGTGTCCCCCGCCAGGACCAGCACATCGCCGGCGGTCAGCCGGCTCAAAGCATCGCCGATGCGCTCCGTGTAATTCTCCCAGGCGGGGCCGAACACCTCCATAGGCTTGTCCGCTGTCAGGGAGAGGGGCAGGTCCCCGATGGCGTAGAGGGCCATGCGGCACCCCTCCTTTCTCTGTGTCCCGTGAGGCGGAGTCAGCCGTCCTCTTCGGCGGCTCCAACTCCCCGGAACTCTGTTGATCTATCTTGATCTGTGTCCATCTCGATTTTCACGCTGCTGACCTTTCCCCAAACGCGTCCGCCCACCTTCCGGACGCCTGTCTTGGTCAGCAGAATGCCGGGCAGCTTGCTGCCCTCCGGGAGCCAGAGGGACCCTTTGTAGCCTTCGCCCCGGATCCGCCCGGCGCCAATTCGCCGCCGCAATAGGGACAGCGCCGCTCCTGTGCTATGGTGCTCTACTCCCCTTTGCGTTTTTCGGTTGGGTCCTCCGGGTCATCAAAGACAATTTCCCTGCCGCACCTGTCACAGAAGTGCTTTTCCCCCTTCCGCCACCATGGCATGGCATACCCACGGCCGCAGTATGGGCAGCGGAGGTTTCGGACCCACTGGATGCCTCCGTTGACCAGCAGCACGATTCCTGTGATCCGCAGGGTGTTTTTGATCCAATAGGCCGTGTCCATCACCCGGTACCGGTCTCCCAGGGTCCGGTAGGGAATCAGCTCGTTGACAGCCAGGAAGAAAATTCCCAAAGCAAAGAACAGCAGCACCAATCGGGCAAATGCCCGGCTCAAAGGCTTCACGCAATAGCCTCCCTGCCCTCTTTCGGGTTTCCAAAATCCAAAGGCAACAGATTTACAGTCTGCCGCATTAAGCCGTTTCCCGCGTTGCTTTGTTGCAGCGCGATTTACTTCAAAAACTCCAGCACCACGCTGTCCATACCGGGCTTCTCACAGGTGAGGTCGAACCGCCGGGCCTTGCCCTTCAGGGCCGCCAGGCGCCGGGGAATCGCCGTGCCGGTGGTTTCATGCAGCTGGTCCAGCAGCTCCACGCCGTCGCCCGCCGGGGTCTCCCCGATGGCCCGCAGCACGTGGTCGCAGAACTTGTAGGGGGAGGCGGTGGAGACGAACACCGTCACCGTCTTGTCGCCGGTGGCCTTGCGGTACTGTTCCATGACGTTGGCGGCCACGGCGGTGTGGGTATCGATCAGATACCCGTTCTCCTTGTAATACTTGGCGATGGCAGCGGAGGTGCCCGCCTCGCCGCAGAAGCCGCCCCAGAACTGGTCCGCCAGAGCCGCCTTGATGGCGTCGGACACTTCGTACTTGCCGGTCTTGGCGAGGGCATCCATGTAGCCCTTCACCTCCGCATCGTTTTCGCCGGAGAGGTCGAACAGCAGCCGCTCCAGGTTGCTGGACACCAGAATGTCCATAGAGGGACTCATGGTGGTATGGAACGGACGGTTCTTGTCGTACACGCCGGTGCGGAGGAAGTCCGTCAGCACATCGTTGCAGTTGGAGGCGCAGATCAGCTTCCCAACCGGCAGTCCCATGCGCTTTGCGTAGTAGGCCGCCAGGATGTCGCCGAAGTTGCCGGTGGGCACACAGAAGTTCACCTTGTCGCCCATGCTGAGCTTCCCGTCCCGGACCAGGTCGCAGTAGGCGGAGATATAGTAGACCACCTGGGGCAGGATGCGGCCCCAGTTGATGGAGTTGGCGGAGGACAGGAAGTAACCCCGGTCCGCCAGGGTGGCCCGGATGGCCTCATCGGAGAAAATGCGCTTTACACCAGCCTGGGCGTCGTCGAAGTTGCCCTCCACGGCGCAGACGCCCACATTGGCGCCGTCCTGAGTGACCATCTGGGTCTCCTGGACCTTGGACACGCCGTCCTTGGGGTAGAATACCAGGATCTTCGTCTGCGGCACGTCGGCAAAGCCCTCCATCGCAGCCTTGCCGGTGTCGCCGGAAGTAGCCACCAGGATGCATACCGTCTTGGACTCTCCGGTCTTGCGGAGGGCGGCGGAGAGCAGCTGGGGCAGCATCTGCAGGGCCATGTCCTTGAAGGCGCTGGTGGGGCCGTGCCACAGCTCCAGGCAGTGGGTGGTCTCGTCCACCGTGCGGACAGGGGCCACGGCGTCACAGTCGAACTTCTCAGGGCCGTAGGCGTTCTCCGCAAATCCGGACAGCTCCTCATAGGTGTAGTCGGTCAGGTACAGGCCCATGACCTTGGCAGCCCGCTCCTGGTACCGGACATTCACCAGGCTCTCCAAAAAAGCCCGGTCGATCTGCGGGATCTCGCAGGGGGTCAGCAGGCCGCCGTCCCGGCTCAGGCCCATCTTGATGGCCTCCGCTGCGTCCATGCGGACGGCGGCGTCCCGTGTGCTGTAATACTTCATGTCGCTCTCTCCTTCTGACTGTTTTTCAAAACGCATTTTCCAAATATTCCAGCCGGAGGGGGCGGTGAACCCCATCCGTATAAACCTCCGCCACATCGAACCGGGCGGGAGCGTCCAGGTCGTGCTGACTGAGATAGCAGGCCGCTGCGGCCCGGAGCCGTTTCTGCTTCCGCCGGTCCACCGCCTCCCGCGGCAGGCCCGCGAAGCTGCCGCTGCGGAGCTTTACTTCCACAAAGCAGATGGTGCCGTCTCTGTCCCGGGCCACCAGATCCAGCTCTCCGTACCGGCAGCGCCATTGGCTTGCCAGCAACTGGCAGCCCCTCTTCCGCAGGTACTGTGCCGCTGCGGCCTCGCCCCGGTCCCCCAGGGCCTTGGTGGTATTCATGTGCGCCGGGCCTCCCACTTCTTCAGAAAAGTCCGCCGGTGGGCAGGGCAGGGGCCGTACCGATCCAGCATTTCATAGTGGAGCTTCGTCCCATAGCCCTTGTGTTTGGCAAACTGGTACTGGGGATACTCCCGGTCCAGCACGCCGGTCACATACCGGTCCCGGCTGACCTTGGCCAGGATGGAGGCCGCCGCAATGGAGGCACTCTTCCCGTCCCCGCCTACCAGGCACATGTGGGGCGCCGTGATGGAGACGCTGCTGCCATGGTCCCGGTTGCCGTCAATGAGGCACAGGTCCGGCCGAATGGATAACCCCTCAATGGCCCGGTTCATAGCCAGCATCCGGGCGTTGAGGATATCCAAACTGTCGATCTCCTCCGCCGTCACAAAGGCGATGCTGTACGCCTCTGCCGTGGCGGTGATCTGGTCGAACAGGACATTCCGCTTCTTCGCCGTCAGCTTTTTGGAGTCGTTGAGGCCAGGAAAACCGATCTCCCGGGGCAGAATGACGGCAGCGGCGTACACCGGCCCCGCTAGGGGCCCGGCTCCTGCCTCGTCCACTCCGCAGAGGGCCGTGAAACCACTATTCCATTGTTCACGCTCATAGGTCCAGAGGTCCATTTCCATCCTACCAATACTCCATGACGATCTTCTTACAGCCACGGCAGACCCAGGCGGGAAGCCATGTCCGGTTGTAGCGGAACGTCATCGGTCCGTCCAGCACAATGCCGCCATCTGCCTCGATGTTCCGCCTCGTATAAAACGTGCGGAGGTCTTTCTCTCCCGGCATGAAAAAAAGACCGATGCTGTTCTTGGTGATGACATGGCCCTTTTCCATCTCTTTTCCGCAGACAGGGCAGTTCATGGATATGCCTCCCTCCTCGCAGGGCAGGTTCCTTCGCTTTCCGCGATTCCCGCCAAGTGATGTCAATACTCCAGAAGGATCTTTTTGCAGGCGCGGCAGACATAGCCATGTACAGTTGCGCGGTCGCTCCCCCGTATATGATGCGGGCCATCCAAAACAACCCCGCCGTGCTGTTCCACACTGCGCTTCGTATCCCAGAATCCCACTTTTCCGCCGGGCGGGAAGAAAAGGCCCCGCCCCAGCTCCGTATAAAGGCTCCCCCGCTCCATCTCTTTTCCGCAAGACGGGCAATTCATAGGCGCGCTTCCCTCATTCTGACGCTGCAGGCTGTTCCGTCTCCTCCGGCATTTCCAGTGTGAAGCGTCCCAGCTTG
>ENA-OVFW01000642-OVFW01000642.1-human-gut-metagenome-genome-assembly--contig:-NODE-642-length-15623-cov-2.730858_pt1 | contig 15623 bp, 14 predicted proteins | sample MGYA00237765_ERZ505409 | MGnify/ENA primary metagenome ERZ505409 (study PRJEB26158, sample SAMN06016413) | human gut metagenome | biome: human gut; feature: ankylosing spondylitis patient; material... | reverse complement strand
CAGTTCGTTTTTATATGAATCGAGCGGTAGGTGATGCAGTGAAAACCGTTCCCCCCGTGTTGTGCAAAAGCACACCCGCGCAGTGCAAATCCGGCGCTTTGCCTGCCCGGGCGATTGCCGGGCCAGCACACCCCGCCGCGCGCCCGGCAAAAAGAAAACTGACCATTCGGAAAAGCCTTTGACCGTGCGGACGGCCTGAAGGCCGCAAGAAATACCCTCCCGTATTTCCCTCCGCCGCGCCGGGAAGTAAAACAAAATCAGGATGGGTAAAAGAACGGCGCCTGCCCAGAAAACCGTGCGCAAAGGCGCGCTGGTGAAAAAGATCACGAAAACGCTTACGCCCGTTAGCACACACACTTGAGCGAAGGCCGGCAGATATGCCCGCCACCCCTCTTTGGGCGGGATGTGCACTGTGATCTCCGGGCAGGAGCTTTGCAGCGAACGGATCAGATTTTTTGCCCTGCCGGAAGGGTAGACCGGCATCAAAAGGGTTTTCTCTCCACGCCCGCCAGTACGGCCCGCATACAGCACACCTACCTGAACCCGGCGGATGAACAAAAGCGGCGGCGTTTGCCGTATGGTAAATGCACTGAGCCTAGCATGGCGCATCAAAAGCCGCCTTTTTACAATCAGGCCGCTTCGCGTGGCCAAGGCTGTGCTGTTCTGAAACAGCGTAAAGCGGTGATATTGCTCCAGGAGCTTGAGCACATGCAGCGCCCAACCCAACAACGCAAGCAGCGCGATGGCGGTTAGCATCGGGGGCACATATGCGGCGGCCAGGCGCTGTGCGGATGTCAGCACGCCCCAAAGCCGCTCCTGCACAAGCGTGCCAAACAGATTCCCCGCCCCACGCAGAACGGGTGCGGCGGCAAAGAGGCCGAGCGCAAAATTAGAGGTGCTCAAAGCTGCCAGCAGGGTATCCCGTACGCGCATGCGGGATACCGGCTGGAAGGAACCCTCTCCCGCGTAGGCTGTTAAGAGTGCTTCTGCCTCATGTTTCCCCAGATACAGTGTCATGCTTTGCGCCGCTTTTCGCGACGCTGCCGTTTCGATTTGAATCCGCTGTGCGCCGAAAAGGCGCAGCAGTGGGCCGCGGCTCTCGCGCACTGCCGCAATGAGGGGAAATGGAATGCGAAACTGCCTGCGGAAAAACAGCCCGTTTGAGAGCAGCAGAGCGTTGCCCCGAATGGCCCAACGCTGCGTTTGCCAGCGGAGAAAGGCTGCTGCAAAAATCAGAAAAACGGCAATCAAAAGCGGCAGTTTCCCGGCGAGACCTATATTTTTCCATTCTATCAGCCTGCGCATTAGCGGAAGGACCAGCAGCCAAAAAAAGCGCGGCAGCTGCGTCAGCACATAGGCGGGGTGCATCCGTTTCATCATGTGCCGCCCCCCTGTTCTGCTCTTGCCAGGAGAGATAAAACCGCCTGGGCCTGCGCCTGCGTCATTCCTGGGAGCAGCGTATGCATCCCTGCGCCCCAAAGCGCAACCCCGTATAGCCCGGCCAATCGATAAAATGGCGTCCGATAAATACATGTATAAAGGTATTCCGGCCGGGGCAGGTGAATCATCCGTGCAAAAAATAAGCCGCGGGTAACGGTGATCCCCTCTTCCCCCAACTGATAGTGCAGCCTTTTGCAATAATGGGGAATCAGGGCCCAGATCATCAGGCAAACACCCGTCAGCACGGTGATGGAAAGCGCTCCCGCGGCTGGATACCGCCTCACCAACAGCCACAAAGGGAAAAAGAGCAGGAAAAATAGGACTCCCAATCGAGCCTGCCAAACGGCGGCCAGCTTTCGAGATGGCTGCAAATTGCTTCTCTCCTTTCCCCGCAGGGCTTTTCTTACAAAATAGGATTCCGCATCCGACCGCAAATTATCCTTTTCCCAATTGAATCAGGCGTCAAAATCCGCTATAGTAAAAGCAGCTTTTATTTCCTTCTTTCATTTTATATCGGATAGAAAGGCGGATTTCCCTTGCGTGTATTCATCGATGCCGACGGCTGCCCCGTTGTGGGCTGCGCCATCCGGGTTGCCAAGCGCTTCGGCATCCCGGTGCTGTTATTATGTGATACCGCGCACGAATTCACCCGGGAAGGCGCGCAAACCATAACGGTATCCAAGGGTGCGGACAGCGCCGATTTTGCATTGGTAAACCTCTTGCACCCGGGGGACGCGGTGGTCACCCAGGATTACGGCCTGGCCGCTATGTGCCTTGCGCGCGGCGCGCTCCCCATCCATCAGGATGGCAAGCGCTACACGGCGGAAAATATTGACGCGCTTTTGCTTGCACGGCATACCGCCAAAAAAATCCGGCGTGCGGGAGGGCGGCTGAAAGGGCCTGCCAAGCGCACACCGGAGCAGGATTCCGCCTTTGAGAAGGCGTTCACACAGCTTTTGGAAGAGCAGCAGAAAAAGGAGGAAGGCTCAGATGAGGACCCCGCTTGACTTTCTTGCGGATATGGGAAAGCCGGAGTGCCCCGCTGCCATTGAGCGCATAGGGGAGGGCTTTCTGCTTTATGCAGAGCTCTATGCCTGGGGTAAGGTTACCGTTCGGCTCACCGGATGCGCCTTCCACGAAGGGGAGAGCCTGCCGCAGGGTGCGTTGATGCTGCACCGCTTCAGCTACAGGCCGGTTGGAGCAGCCTATGAGGCGAGCCTCACCTATTCGCTCTTTGGCGAGGAAGATAAAAAGGCGCAAACACTTGTTTTCACCTGCGCGCACATCGAGGCCACGGAGCAGCTTTTGCGCTATACGGAGCATGCGGGCATTCCGGCGGCCTCCCTTCTGCGCGAACAGACCGCGATGTTTTCTCTGCAGCTGCTGACAAAGGCTTACGCGTTGGATGATAGCGGACTTACGCCGCAGGAGCGGGCGCTGCTGGATGGCGCGTGGTTTACCGTGATGAACGCGCCGCCTGAATATGCGGATACACTCGCGGCCCTGTATGGGGAGAATGGATTGGAGGAGGAGAGCCGCATCCGCGAAATCCGCGCCTGTGCACAAATTGAAAACAGTGGCCCTTTAAAGGCGGCGATCGAAGCGTTCCATGAGGCCGACGAAATAGGGGATGAAAGCCGCCTGCGTAAGGCGCAGTCAGAGCTGTTTCGCATCCTGGAGGATCCGGCCAGCCGGGAGCTGCATCGTTTCTACCACCGCCTGTTCGACGCTTTTTTAGAGGCGAACGAGGCCTTTCCGCCGCGCCGGGAGCCCGAGGGGACGCAGGCCTGCCTGCAAAACCTGGATGCATCGCTCCGAGAGGCAGGTTTTACGGGCACATTCCCACACTATCGCCGCCGCAGAGGGCAGAGGGGGGAAAGGGGAGAATACCTCTCCTTCGCCTGGTCGCTCGATCTGGAGCAGGCAGAGCCGGTCGTAATGCTGCATCTGATCGGCGGCACAGCCGCTCTGGAGGATGAGGCGGCGGGGCCGGTTCCCTTTGAGCAATCTAATGCCTTTGATTGCGAATGGGCAACCTCCAAGGGGCATTGCGCGATCCTCGGCGCGTGTTCCACGCTGGCGCAGGGGCAGCAGCTTTTACAGGAGGCTGAGCGGGCCTTTGATGGAAAAGCGCTTCCCGTGGGGAGAAAGGTGGTGCCTGTGAAAGCCGCCCTCTCCGCCGCCGGGGCCGCGGCCGCCTGCGGGAGATTCCCTACCGTCAGGCTCCATTTCCCCATCCGGGCGCTCAGGGGGATCGTCCGGAACTTCACTGCCAGCGTTCTCCGGCACCTCGCCCTCCGGCGCCTGCCAGGGATCCAAGTCCGCGGGAGGCGCCTCACCGCCCATGTGCCGACCGCCGCCGGGGCTGCCCACGCCGTCGGACATGGTGCCGGCCAGTTGGGTGTCTCCCTGCCACAGGGTGTAGTCCCCTGCCGTCAGGTCCGGGGAGGACACCACCAGACAGGTGAAGTCGTTTGCCGGCGTCCAGGTGCCCACAGTCTCCCCGTCGGCGTTTTGCAGGGTATAGGTCTGGCCGCCGTTCTGCCGGGATGCAAAGGAGAACACCACATAGTTCTGGGCCCCGCCGTCGATTTGGTCATACATATTGCCGGAGGCCGCTACTGTGCCGCCGTTGATGGTGATGCCCATGGTGGCGTCGATACCCGCGTCCCCGCTGTCGGAGCAGGCCGCGGCGGTGACGGCGCCGCCGTTGATTACCAGCCAGCCGTTGGAGTCGATGCCGTCGCCTTCGCCGGTCTCGCCGGCGACCTGAATGTTCACGGAACCGCCGTTGACAGTGGTGACGGATACATTGTCCTCATTGGTGTTGATGCCGTCATTGCCGGAGGTGATGTTGATGGTGCCGCCGTTGATGGTGAGGTGCAGCTCCGTGTCCAGCCCCTCATTGTCGGCGGTGATGTTCAGCACACCAGTGCCGGCCTCACCCCCGTCCACATTCATGGACATCTTGGAGTAAAATGCGCCGTCGTATTTGTGGAGCTTCTCGCTGTCCTCCACGGTCATTCCGTCCTCGCTGAGCACCACGCTGTCCGGGTCGTAGATCCGGGCCACATAGGAGCCGGTGACGTTGTTGATAGTACCGTCAGCAATCAGCACGTTGGCACCGGCGGCGGAGGTGTCCACGGTCTCCGAGGCGGTGTCCTCGTCTGTGCTGCCGCACTCATAGACGTTATAGAAAATCACCGCCGGGGCCACAGTGCAGGTGATGTCCACGCCGTTCAGGATCAGCGTCACCACTGCCGCCGGGTCGTCCTCCGCGTCCTCCCCCAGGTCCACAGCGATCTGTCCTGCGGACAGGGTGCCGCTGAGGGCGTAGGTGCCGGGTTGTGTGATGTGGACCACCGTGTGGGCCTCCGCCTCTTCGGCGGTGTGTTCGTCGGCCTCCGTGCCCTCGCCGTAGGTGAAGTCGCGGCCGGATTCATAGCAGACAATGTCATGGGCCGTGTGGACGGCGGCTGACTCGTCTGTGGAGACCGCCTTCCCGTCCACAATAATGCCGTCATCCGAGAGGACGATGGAAACAGCGTCCGGAAATTCCTGCGCGGCCGTCTCGCGGCCCTGCGCGCCGCAGCCAGAAAGCGCGGCCGCAGCCATCGCCAGCCCCAGCAAGAGAGAAGCAATTCGTTTCATTGCAGCAAATCCTTTCCGTCAAGATGGAGGCAGTCTATCATGGATTTCTGAATTTCCACTGAAAAAAGGAGGAAAAAAATTGACCTTTTCACAAGTTCGGAGTAAGCTGAAAGCAAGTCATCAAAAACGAGGAGACCGCACACATGGACTACAAAAAGCTCAGAGACACCCGGAACAGCTCCAACCCCTTCGCCCAGCGGCTGGGGATCTTTGTGGAGGAGATCGGCCCCGGCTACGCCCGGGCGGTAAAGGACATCACGGCGGAGGACGCCAACCCTGTGGGGGTTGCCCACGGGGGCTGCTACTTCTCCCTGGCAGACACGGCCTGCGGCTCCGCCATGGCCTCCCACGGATATTATGCCGTGACGGTGAACGCCTCCTACAACTTTCTCCGCAGCGCCAAGCTGGGGGACCATCTGGTGGCAGAGGCCCGGGAGACCAAGCCCGGCCGAACTCTCTGCTTTTACGAGGTGGAGATCCGGGACCAGGCGGGGACGCTGCTGGGGAACGGATCCTTCACCTTCTACAAGCTGGACCGGGAGATCCCGCTGTGAGAAGCGCATACAAAAAGACCGCCCTTCGGCGGTCTTTTTGTATGCTTATTTCTTGAAGCTGTCCTTCAAGCTCACAGATCGGTTGAACACCAGATGGCCGGGCTTGGAGTCCTTGCTGTCCAGGCAGAAGTAGCCCAGGCGCATGAACTGGAAGCTGGCGGGAGCTGCGGCATCCGCCAGGGAAGGCTCCACCTTGCAGCCGGTGAGGACCTCCAGGGAGTTGGGGTTCAGGCACTCCAGAAAGTTCTTGTCGGCGGCGTCCGGGTCCGCGTCGGTGAACAGGTTGTCGTACAGCCGCACCTCCGCGTCGATGGCGGTGGCGGCATCCACCCAATGGATGGTGGCACCCCTCACCTTCCGGCCGTCAGCGGGGTCGCCGCCCCGGCTCTCCGGGTCGTACTCCGCCAGCACCTCGGTGACGCTGCCGTTCTCGTCCTTCACGCAGCCGGTGCAGCGGATGAGATAGGCCCCTTTCAGGCGGCACTCCGGTCCATTGGGGTAGAGCCGCTTGTACTTGGGCACCGGGGTCTCCAGGAAATCGTCGGACTCGATCCAGAGGTTGCGGGAGAAGGCGATCTCCCGGGTGCCGGCGGCGGGGTCCAGGGGGTTGTTCTCCACGGTAACGGTCTCGCTTTTCCCCTCCGGATAGTTGGTGATGGTCAGCCTGATGGGCCGGATCACCGCCATGGTCCGCTGGGCGGTCTCGTTCAGGTCCTCCCGCAGGCAGTGCTCCAGGAAGCCGTATTCCACCACGTTGGCAGACTTTGCCACACCGATGCGCTCACAGAAGTTCCGGATAGACCGGGGCGTATAGCCCCGGCGGCGCAGGCCGCAGAGCGTGGGCATCCGGGGATCGTCCCAGCCGGAGACCCTCCCCTCCTCCACCAGCTTGCGGAGCTTGCGCTTGGAGAGCACCGTGTGGTCGATGCCCAGGCGGGCAAACTCGATTTGCCGGGGATGGCTGGGCAGGTCACAGTGCTCTACCACCCAGTTGTAAAGGGGCCGGTGGTTTTCAAACTCCAGGGAGCAGAGGGAGTGGGTGATGCCCTCCAGCGCGTCCTGGATGGGGTGGGCGAAGTCGTACATGGGATAGATGCACCACTTGTTCCCCTGGCGGTGATGGGGCAGGTAGTTGATCCGGTAGAGCACGGGGTCCCGCATGTTGAAGTTTCCGCTGGCCAGATCGATCTTGGCCCGCAGGGTGTACTTGCCCTCCGGGAACTCGCCGTTCTTCATCCGCTCGAACAGGTCCAGGCTCTCCTCGATGGGCCGGTCCCGCCAGGGGGAGCGGGCCGGAGTAGTGGTATCTCCACGGTACTCCTTGAACTGCTCCGGCGTCAGCTCGCAGACATAAGCCAGGCCCTTCTTGATGAGGCCCACCGCCTGACGATAATCCTCGTCAAAGTAATCCGAGCCGTAGAAGAACCGGTCGCCCCAGTCAAAGCCCAGCCAGTGAATATCCTGCTGAATGGCGTCTACGAATTCCTCGTCCTCCTTGGTGGGGTTCGTGTCATCCATCCGCAGGTTGCACAGGCCGCCGAACTTCTCCGCCGTGCCGAAGTCGATGGTCAGCGCCTTGCAGTGCCCGATGTGCAGGTAGCCGTTGGGCTCCGGCGGGAACCGGGTGTGGACGGTCATCCCCTCGAACTGGCCGCCGGGGCCGATGTCCTCCTCGATGAAAGCGTGGATAAAGTTCCGGCTCTCCGGCGCCTCGTCCTGCGTCAGCTTGATCTCCTCTGCCATGCGCTGTCATTCCTCCCTCTCGCGCAGTGTATCGTTGGTATGCGTACACGTTAGGATATTTATTATACAAAATCTGACGGGGAAATGCAATACGTTGTTTTAGACGGCCATTGGCGGCATGGGGACAGCAAAAACTTGTCTGTATGCGGGAATATGTCAAAAGCGATCACATATTCACAAAACGGAGATTGACCTCTCCTCAATGCCCAAAAGCGGGATGCGCCGGCACCGTATCATTAAGATAAACCTGCCGCTGGCAGCGCCTTTGGCGAACCGGCAGGACAGTTGCGTTCTTTCGCCGGATCTGGTACGATACGAAAAAAAGGCCGGCGTCTCCGGCGGAAAGAGAGCGTCTGTATGGAACCGGGATTCATCGATCTGACGGCGGAAAACATCGCCGATCAGCACCTGTGCTGCATCATCCGCAGCAAAAAGCCCCACCCCGGCGTGGAGGCTAAACGCCGATGGCTGGTGGACCGCCTGCCGGAGGGGCACGTCTTCCGGAAACTGGATGTCAAGGAAAAGGTCTTTATCGAGTACGCCCCTTTGGAGACCGCCTGGGTCCCTGTAGAGGGGGACAACTATCTGTACCTCTACTGCCTCTGGGTGGCCGGTGCATACAAGGGCAAGGGGTACGGCCGGGCGCTGATGGAGCACTGCCTGGCGGACGCCCGGGACCGGGGAAAATCCGGCATCTGCATGCTGGGGGCGGAAAAACAGAAGGCCTGGCTCTCCGACCAGTCCTTCGCCCGGAAGTACGGCTTTGAGACGGTGGATGAAACGGGCTATAGCTACACCCTGCTGGCCCGATCCTTCGACGGTACCCTCCCCCGCTTTACGGACCAAGCCAGGGCGGGGACCATCGAGGAAAAGGCGCTGACGATTTATTACAGTGACCAGTGTCCCTATGCGGTCAACAGCCTGGAGATCATCCGGCAGGTGTGTGGAGAGGCCGGGGCTCCGTATTCTCTGGTGCCTGTGGACACATTGGAGAAGGCCAAGGCTCTTCCCGGCGTGTTCAACAACTACGCCGTGTTTTACGGCGGTGCCTTCCAGACGGTGAACCTGCTGGACGCCGCTTCTCTACGGCGGCTGCTGAAGCGGTAAAGCTGCCCTTTTCCGCCGCCGCAACCGATTGTTGCCGGATAGTTGGTGGTCAAAGGAGTTGAATTCTGGTAGCATAAAGTCTGAAAGGAGGTGTGTCCATGACCACGCTGGGTCAGCGGATCAGGGAACACCGCCGGCGGGCAGGCTTGTCCCAGGAGGCTCTGGCCCGCCGGATGGATGTCAGCCGCCAGGCGGTTACCAAATGGGAGTCCGGCCAGAGCGCCCCCAGCACGGAGAACCTCTTCCGCCTGGCGGAGCTCTTCGGCACCACGGTGGACCTGCTGCTCCCATCAGAGGGGGCGGACGCTCCGGCGGCAGAGGCACCTCCACCCCTGTGGTCCCGGAGCCGCCGGCGTCCCCGGGTCCTGGCGGCTCTGGCGGTGACTGCGGGGTATCTTGTCTTTTACCTGCTGGGCCGCATCCTCTGGTGCCCCCTGGAGGACAGCTCCCTGCTGGGCTGGCTGCTGTGGGAGCGGCCCAGCGGCGGGGAGAGCTATCTCTACGGCTGGCTCCTCAGCAGCGGTCTCTTCTGGTGGGCCATGGCCCTCTCCGCCCTGACGGCGCTGCTGGGGCGGTACCGGCTCTCCTGCACCACCTGCGCCTATTTTCTCATCGGATTTTTGATGGGGCTGGTTCTGGGGCCCCACCCGGCGGGAGCGGCCATGGGACACGGGCACTACGGCTGGGCCTTCTGGGGATGCATCTATCTGCTGTCCCTCCCCATGGGGCTGCTGGCGGAACGGACGGGACGGAAGGGCGTGACGTTCGCTTCCCGCCGGGGACGGCTGCTGGCGGCGGGACTGGTCCTGTGCCCGCTCCTGTCCGCCGTTCTGGCGGCGTTGGCAAAAGCGCCCTGAAATTTGTAAAAAGAGTCCGGAGAGAATGCACACCCTGCATCCTCTCCGGACTCCTTTTTACGGCCGGACTGCACGCTATTCCAGCAACCAGTCCTCCACCACATCCCGCGCCGCGACGGGCGTCACGCTCCCCCGCATCAGCTTGGACAGCAGCGACAGGATCCCAGACTGCGAGGCGGTGATCCCTGGGATCTCCGTCCGCTCCCCGCCGCTCTCCACGCGGATGCCGTAGCACTCCCAGAGGGCGTCCCACTCCTCCACCAGCAGAAAGTAGTCCACCGGTACGCCGCGGCACGGCCTTCTTCCTACCAGGAAGGCCCGCACCTCGATTTCCTCCTTCTGTCTGTTGTCACACACGAACAAAAAAATTGTAGCACTGCCGTTTGGGGGAATGCTGTCGAACCCTGTCGATGGCCCGGCTTCCTCCCGCTTTTTACTGAGTTTTCACCATTCGGGAAAGGAACTCCTCCCGGCTGTATAACAGGTTCAACGCCTCTAACATGCCGTTGGGCGTCAGGTGCTCCGGCAGATCCAGCTGCTTCAGCAGCGCCCGGCGCTTCGCGGCGCTGTCGGTTCCGCCGGTGAGGCCCAGGGCGAACAGATCCGCCTTGGTGATAGGGTCTCCCGGACACTCCGCCGCCCCCTCGTCGGCGAAGGTGGCGCCCGCCCGGCGCAGGGCCTCCAGCAGCACGGCGGGCCTCATACCCTCCACGCCCAGCTTGCCCTCTTTGCCGGGGGTCCGCTTGCGGCGCTCCTTGCCTGGGATGTCCGGGATATATGCCTGCTTCACCCGATCCCGTGGGAGAGCACCCTTCAGATAGTTCCGGATGACGAACCCTGCCCCATCGCTGTCCGTCAGCACGATGAGCCCCCTCTGCTCCGCCAGGCGGCGGAGAAAGGCCAGCTTCTCCCGGTCGTTGAACACGGCGAAGCCGCCCAGTGTGATGATGGTAGCGTCCACCACCTGACTGAGGGCGTTTTTGTCGTAGCGGCCCTCTACCACAATGACCTCTCGGATCGCTTTCTTCATCGCCGCTGCGCCCCCAGACGCACCAGCAGCAGCTTCAGCTCGCCCACGGCGTCCACGCCCTTCTCGCTCTTCATCCGCCGGTCCAGCACCTGGCACATCTGCACCGCGTCGGCGCACCAGGCGGCCGTGGTCTTTTTGGCGGCGGAGAGCAGGAGTTTGGCCGGATAGTCGCTCTTCATCTCCCACAGCTCCATGAGCCAGTACTTGTCCTTGCCGCTGTCAATGGCCATCCGGGCGGTATAGATGCGCCGGAGCTGGCTGCCCAAAGCCGCCAGGATCATGATGGGCTCTGTCTGCATTTTCAGCAGATCCCCCAGGATGCGGGCCGCCCCGTCGTAATTCCCCTGGAGCACCGCGTCGGACAGGCGGAACACCTCCGCCGACAGCACCGGATCCGCCACAGCGTCGATGTCCTTCTGGGTGATGGCCCTGCCTTTGGCGTAGGCGCCGATCTTTGCGATCTCCGGCACCAGCCCCGTCATCAGACCGCCGCAGGTGAAGATCAGGTACTCCGCCGTCTGACGGTCGATCTCCTTCCCCAGGGCCTTGAACCGCCGGGCGATCCACACCACCAGGTCGCTGTTGTCCGCCGGACGGAACTCCACTGCCTCCACGTGGTCGGTGACGGCCTTGTACAGCTTCTTCATGGTGCGGTTGGGCTTGTATTCCACCGTGTCGTAGAGGAACACCACGCAGCAGTAGGGCGGCACATCCTCCAAAAAGGCGATCAGCTTTTCCCGCTGCTCCTCGTTCAGCTTGAACAGGTCGAAGTCCGACACCACGATCAGCGTCCGCTCCGCCATCATGGGCATGGCCTCCGCCGTCTCTGCCAGGGTCTGGACCGTCAGGTCCTTCCCCTCCAGGGTGTGGTAGTTGAACTCCTCAAACCCGGCGGGGACCAGCTTCTTCCGCAGCTCTTTGAGATAGTACTCCCGGAGATACGTCTCCTCCCCGTAGAAGATGTAGGCGTTCCCCGCCGTTCCCGCGGCCAGGTCGTTTTTCAGTTTCTGAAAGGCCTCGTTGGCCTTGGATGTCTTTTTCGCGTATGCCATGGTGTCTCCTCAATTCACAGATAGATGGACGGTACCCTGCTTGTCCGTCCGGTAGATCTCCACGTCTGCCAGCACCAGGCGGCGGAGGGCGTCCTCCGTGGGGTGGCCGTAGCTGTTGTCCCCTACGCTGATAATGCCCGTCTCCGGCGTCAGGGCCTCCAGCAGCTCCTCCGAGGTAGAGGATTTGGAGCCGTGGTGACCTACTACCAGGGCCTCGATGTCGGGCAGATCATGGTCGGCGATCAGCTGCCGCTCCGCCGCCATGTTCCGGTCCCCGGTAATCAGCAGGTCGTAGTCGCCATAGGTGCACAGGACGGCCAGCCCCTGTTCGTTGTCGCCCTCCACGTCCCCCGGCGGGTAGATGGTGAGGCTGCTCTCCCCCAGGGTGTAAACCGTCTCCGCCTCCACGTATTGAATGTCCACGCCGTGGTTCCGGGCGGCCAGCTCCACCCGGAACCGCGCCCCTGCATCGTCGGACACGTCCGGCAGGAGCAGAGTGTCCACCCGCGCTCTTGCCAGCAGCTCCGCCAGGCCGGAGATGTGATCGTAGTCATAGTGGGTCAGAATCAGATAGTCCAGCGTCCCGCAGCCCATGGTGGCCAGGTGATCCGCCGCGATGCCGCCGGCGTCGTACCAGCTGTTGCGGCTGCCGCAGTCCACCAGGGCAAATTTCCCGCCGGAGGTCAGCAGCACGCTCTCCCCCTGCCCCACGTCCAGCACATAGGCGTCCAGGCCGCCCCGGGTGTAGTGGGGCGCGCCCAGCCGCACCGTCACCGCCAGGGATACCGCCGCCAGCACACCGGCCACGGCATACTTCCGCCGGGCCTTGGGCCGCAGAAAAAAGGCCGCGGCGAAGAGGACATACAGAAATACCAGCCAGTATTTCAGGTACGGGTTGGTGAAGTACAGGGCGTGGTGGGGGACAGACGCCAGAACCCCGGATATCCAGAGGATATACCGGGTCAGCAAAGCCGGCACGAAACCGATCACCGTCCCCAGGGGTACCCAGAGGAAGCTCGCCAGGACTGCCCCAAGCCCCAGCGTGAACACAAGGCTGGAGGCTGTCAGGCACAGCAGGTTGCTTACCGGAGAGATCAGTACCAGCGACCCGAAGTAGACAGCGCACAAGGGCACCGTGAATGCCATGGCCCCCACGGTGGCCGACAGGCTGGAAACCAGCAGCCGGCAGACCTTCCCACTCGGTCTCTCCCCCAACAGCAGGTCCTGGAGCTTCGGCGTCAGCCAGAGAAGCCCCGCCATGGCTCCGAAGGACAGCTGCAGGCTGATGGAGGCCGCCGCAAAGGGGTTCGCCAGCAGGATCAAAAACAGGGCGGCGGACAGCGTGGTGGGCGGGTCGCTGTCCCGCTGAAACAGGGGTGCCGCCAGCACGAACACCACCATGATGCAGGCCCGGACCACCGAGGGACTGGCCCCGGTCAACAGCGTATAGAACATCAGGACGGGCAGCGCCAGCACCGCCGCCAGACGGTGCCGGTGCCGTCCTGTGAGCAGCAGAATCAGCGTCATCAGAAAGCCGCAGTGCATCCCGGACACCGCCAGGATGTGGCTGAGTCCCGCCTCCGACAGGTCGGACCGGGCTTCTTCCGACAATCCGGACGTGTCCCCGGTGAGGATGGCGCTGAGGAACGCGGCCTCATCTCCGTCAAACAGCGCCGTCACCCGGTTCTGCATGGCCCGGGCCGCATGGGCGGGCCACCACCGTGGCGAGCCGGCGGATCCCTCACCGTAGACGGCCTCGTCTCCCCGCTGGTAGGCCAGCAGGAACACTCCCTGAGCGGTGAAGTTGGTAATGGTATCCTCCCGAAGCCGGGCGGAATCCTGAAATTTCACCTGTGCCGCCACTGTCTGTCCCGGCTCCAGGTCCAGCAGGTCCGCCCCGCCGTAGCAGACCACCTTGCCCAGGGGAACCCCCTCCAGCTTCACTGTCACCTTGGCGCCGTAGTCCGTGGGGACGGCGTACTCCAAAAGAGTCATGGAAGCGGTGCCCTCGCTGCCGGACAGGGCCGCAAGAGGCGCCCGTACAGCATAGCTGTACAGCCAGTTCCACCCCAGGGCCAGGGCCAGCCCCGTGCCCACCAGCAGCACCCGCTTCCGCCAAAGTCCCGGCAGCAGCAGGGCGAGGCAGGCCGCGGCAAAGAAAACTGCCGCCACGGGCAGAAGAAGCCTCTCCGGCAGCAGATACTGGGCCAGACAGATCCCCAGAGCGAAGGACACGGTGAACGCGGCCAGCTTGCGCATGGTCTCTCCTCTTTTCCATCCTGCCAAACAGCTCGTCCAGCGGCTGCCCAGAACAGCGGGCAGGCTGCAAAAGAGCCGCAATTTTGCTCTCTCCGCCGGATCCATGCATAGGCTGCCGGGATTCACGGCACCTGCGCCGTTGCCCCGTGTCAGCCCTTTGACCGGACGCGCTTTCTCCCAATGATTCTGCTTTCCCGCCTCGCCCCAGCCGATCACAGCTGTTTGGAAAAATGGGGAAAGAGAAACCATTTGGGTACATTATACCGGGAACCGGCGGGAAATACCAGCCCTTTTTCCATAAATCATGTTCCCTGCTCTTGACGGCTCTTTCCGCCCGGCGTAAGATAGCAGTAATCAGTGGAAATTCTTCCACCAAAAAAGAGAGGAGCGTTGACCATGAAACGCATTCTGACCATACTGGCCGCGACCTTGCTGCTGACTGCGGCAATGGCCGGGACCGCCTCCGCCTCTTCCTACGACTCCGTTGCGGAGGAATTGTCCGCCATCGGCGTGTTCCGGGGCACCGCCGGCGGCTTTGAGCTGGACCGCGCCCCTACCCGTTCCGAGGCCGCCATCATGCTGGTGCGGCTCTACGGCGCCGAGGACGAGGCCAAAACCGCCTATGAGGCGGGAGAGATCTCCATGCCCTTCACCGACGTGAGCGAAACCGCGGCCCCCTCCGTCGCCTGGCTGTACAGCCAAGGCATCACCAACGGCACCTCCGCCACCACTTTCGGCGCATCCAGTCCGTGCAGCGCAAAAATGTATTGCGCCTTCCTGCTGCGGGCACTAGGCTATGAGGACGGCGTGGACTTCCTGTACGCAGACACGCTGGACTTCGCCATGCTCCACGGCCTGTTCAACCTCTCCATGCTGGACGCCGCCCCCTTCCTGCGGGACGATCTAGCTGCCGTCACCTACCAGGCCCTGGGCGCTGATCTCAAGGACGGCAGCACCTATCTGCTGGCCAGCCTGGTGGAGAGCGGCGCCATCGACGCCGAGGCCGCCCGGCCCATTACCGAGAAAATCGAGGCCTACCGGGCCCTGACCGCCGCCAGCCAGGCCTCCTCCACCGGCATCGACGCGGACTAGACCATGAATATGGGGATGGACATTGCCGTTGACGGCTCCGATGGGACCGAGACCGTCCACGAAACCATGTCCGTGGCCGTCTCCGGAAACGGCCGCATCCAGATGATTCTGAAAGACCCGCTCCAGCTGGCCATTTCCATGAACATGAACATGGAATCCAACACGGCAGGCGCCGGCCCCGATGTGACCATGCAGGATCAAGTCTCTGTTCAGGAGTGGATGCAGGACGGCTGGGTCTATGTCCAGGAGGAGATGGACGGAACCACAGACCGGTACAAATATCCGGTGGGCGACATGGACGGGTTCGCGGAGTTTTACCAGGAGATGCTGCAGATCAGCGGCCAGATGAACAGCATGATGCTGCCCATGATCGACTCCATCGACGTCTCCCGCACGGGCTCCCGCACCGTATACACCATGAAGATGGATGACAGCCTGAACAGCCTTCTGGAGGATCTGCTGACGGCCTTGCAGGAAGAGCTTGCCGCCATGGAGAGCCCGGTGGACCTCACCGCAGATCTGCAGAGCTGCACATACGTCTACACCGTCGGTTCCGACGGAGAGCTGGAGTCCTGCACCGCGGACTTCGACCTGGATCTGGTGCTGGGCCTGCCTGTCACGGAGACCGAAAATGCGCAGATTACTGCCAAGCTCCAGATGGATATGCAGATGGATGTCAACGCCACCGGCGATGATGTGCGCATCTCTTATCCCAGCTTCTCCAACTTTGAGGACCTGACCCCGGTCCTCTCCGGCGGTGAGCTGTAACCCCCCCCTTCTAATTCAGTAAGAGAGCGCCGCGAGCTTTGCTCGCGGCGCTCTCTTATGCTCCAACGGA
>ENA-OVFW01000629-OVFW01000629.1-human-gut-metagenome-genome-assembly--contig:-NODE-629-length-15786-cov-3.485792_pt1 | contig 15786 bp, 14 predicted proteins | sample MGYA00237765_ERZ505409 | MGnify/ENA primary metagenome ERZ505409 (study PRJEB26158, sample SAMN06016413) | human gut metagenome | biome: human gut; feature: ankylosing spondylitis patient; material... | reverse complement strand
CGGCGGGAAAATTTGGAGGAGAAACTCCTCTGCATGGCGAAAATCCGGGACTATGCCGCAGAGCGGCTGTCCGCCATCCCCGACTTGAAAATCCTCTCCGCCCCCGGCGGCGCGCCCCATATCCTCTCCGCCTCTCTCGTGGGCTGGCCCAGCCAAAATATTGTCAATGACCTGGGCAGCCAGGGCGTCTGTATCTCCGCCGGCTCCGCCTGCCATCAGGGCAAGCCCAGTCACGTGATCGCAGCTTTGAAGCTGCCGAAGAAGGTCTCCGGCGGGGTGATCCGCCTGAGCTTCGGCCCGGAGACTGACAAGGGCGACATCGATGCCTGTGCGGACGCCCTGCGGCGCCACCACGACACGCGGATGCCCATGCTGTAAGGCAATTTTACTTTTCAGTTTCAAGAGGTTTCGTCTTTTATGTTTCGTCATCTTCATCGGGAGCCCGGCTTCTACAAGCGGCTGTTCTTGCTGGCTCTGCCGCTGATCCTGCAGAATCTCATCACCACTTCCCTGGGATTTGTGGACACCTTCATGGTGGGTATGCTGGGGCAGAATGAGCTGTCCGCTGTCACTGCCGCCAACACGCCCATCTACCTGCTCCAGATCATCATCCTGGGCCTGCTCAGCGGACTCTCCGTCCTGGCCAGCCAGTACTGGGGCAAGGGGGACACCGACAGCATCAACCGCTGTATGGGCGTCAGCCTTTACGCCGGGCTCATCATTGCGGTTTCCGTGGCCGCTGTGCTGTTCTTCTTCCCCCTCCATGTGATGGCTCTGGTGACCAACAACGACCTGCTCATTGAGTTGGGCGCCCCCTATCTCCGGATTGTTGGCCTCAGCTATATCTTCAACACCATCAGCTCCGTCTACATCGGCATGCAGCGCAGCACGGAGAATCCCGCCATGGGCATGATCGTCTTCGGCATCTCCATGCTGACCAACACGGGCTTGAACTACATTCTTATTTTCGGCAAGTTCGGCGCGCCTGCGCTGGGGATCACCGGTGCTGCCATTGCCACCCTGACCTCCCGGGTGCTGGAGTTCGTGATCGTCGCGGTCTATGCCCCCCGCTACCGCCGAGTGCCCCTGATGCTCCGCCTGCTGCTGCGGCCCGGCGGGGCCATGGCGCGGAGCTTCCTGAAATACGCCACCCCCGTTCTGGTGAACGAGGTGCTGTGGGGTCTGGGCGTCAGCGTTATGACCGCCGTCATGGGCCACATGGCCATCAGCACGGATATGCTGGCGGCCCACGCCATCATGGGCAACATCGACAAGTTCTCCACTGTGGCCTGCTTCGGCATCGCAGGCGCCACCGCCGTGATTGTGGGCAAGCGGATCGGTGAGGGCGCCGGCCGGGAGGAGGTCTACTCTCTGGGCTGCTGCCTGCTGACGGTCTCCTTCGGAGTGGGTCTCGTGGTGTCGGTGTGCCTGGCGGTCCTCCTGCCTACGGTGTTCATCCCCTATCTCTATCCTCTGTTCCATTTGGAGGGGCTGGCGCTGGAGATCGCCATCACCATGTGCGTCGTATATCTCTTCATGCTGCCGCTGAAGGCCTTTGACATCACCAACATCACCGGCCTGCTTCGGGCGGGCGGCGACTCCCGCATGGCCTCCATCATCGACTTGAGCTGCCAGTGGGTCATCGCTGTACCTCTGACCTTCCTGACTGCCCTGGTGTTCAACGCCCCGGTAGCGGTGGTGTGCCTATGCATCCAGTCGGAAAATGTGTGCAAGTGCCCCTGGGGTATCCTGCGGCTGCGGAGCCGGAAGTGGATCAACGATGTGACGGGCGAGGACACGTGATGGAAAGTCTTTTCCGCTGCCCCGTCTGCGGGGCGCCGCTGGACCGCGGAGACCGGGCCTATCGCTGCCCGGCCGGACACAGTTATGACATTGCCCGGGAGGGCTACACCTATCTGCTGCCCCCCAATCAAAAGCACTCCGCCGATCCGGGAGATGACCGGGATATGGCCGCCGCACGGCGGGATTTCCTCTCCAAGGGGTATTATGATCCGCTTCTCAATACGCTCTGTTGTCAGATTTTGTCTCTTTCCGGCGAATCGCCGGTGATCTGGGACGTGGGCTGCGGCGAGGGATTCTACACCTCCGGTATCTTCCGGACCCTGGCCGCCGCGGGAAAATCCCCCCGGATGGCGGGAACCGACATTTCCAAGCCCATTCTCCGATCCGCCGCCAAGCGGGAGAAAGGCATTGCGTGGGCTGTGGCCTCCTCCTTCCACCTGCCGGCGGCGGACGGCGCGGCGGACATTCTGCTGGACTGCTTCTCCCCCCTGGCGCTGGAGGAATTCCGGCGAGTGCTGAGGCCGGGCGGGCACTTCCTCTACGTGGTGCCCGGACCGGACCACCTCTGGGAGCTGAAGCAGGTCCTCTACGACCGTCCCTATCCCAATGAGGAAAAGGAGACCCCCTATGAGGGGTTCGCCTATCAGTCTATCGTGCCGGTGGAGGGCACCATCACCCTCCCCTGCCAGGCAGACATCCGCGCCCTGTTCCAGATGACGCCCTATTACTGGAAGACCCCCAAGACAGGTGCAAAGCGTCTGGCGGACCTGGAGTCTCTCACCACCCGTATCTCCTTTCGCATTCATATTTTTCAAAAACTCTGACAGGAGGTTCTGCTGATGAAACCCAATCCCACCCGCTCCGCCCTGCTGGTCATCGATATGGAAAACGGCTTTGTTCATCCGGAGGGCGGACACTGGATCCGCTTCGCCCAGTCCATGGTCCCCAACTGCGTCCGGGCCGTGGAGCTGGCCCGGGCCAAGGGCATTCCGGTATTCTTTGTCAAGCGGCTCTACCGCGCTGACGGCAGCGATGTGGAGCTGACCCGTTACCCCGGCTGGGTCGCTGGCGGCCGGGCCTGCCGCCCCGCCTCCACCGGTCCCAACAGCGCCCAGGCACCGGAGGGCCTGCGCCCCCAGCCCGGGGACTACACCATCATCAAGCCCCGGTGGAGCGCCTTTTTCCAGACGGAGCTGGACCTGATCCTCCGGCGGCTGGACGTGCGGACGGTGATCCTCACCGGCACCACCACCCCCAACTGCATCCGCACCACCTGCTATGACGCCATCGCTCTGGAGTACAACACCGTGGTGCTGACGGACTGCTGCTCCTCCCATACTGAGGAGATTCAGCGGGTGAATCTGGAGGACATGGCCCGGGCGGGCGCCATTTTGATGGACTCGGCGTCCTTTGCCGACTACGGCCCCGGCACAGTGGAGGACCTCTCCGCCGCCATCCGGGCCCGGATGCTGGAAGAGGACACGGTGCCCGAGCCCTTCCGGTCGGAGGACGGCCAGGTATTCTGGCCCGACCTCTGGTAATCACAAAGGAAAACGGACGCCCTCCGCACAACTGCGGAGGGCGTCTTCTTGTTTCGAGTCATTCCCTCTGGATCCGGATGCGCCGGGTGGCGATCTCGTCGCAGAAGCGGGCGTCGTGCTCCACGAACAGCAGGGTCGGCCGACAGGCCAGCAGCAGATCCTCCACCTGCATCCGGGAGATGACGTCGATAAAGTTCAGCGGCTCATCCCACACGTACAGGTGTGCCTGTGTGCAGAGGCTTGCGGCCAGCAGCACCTTTTTCTTCTGGCCGCTGCTGTAATCTGCCAGGTCCTTCTCAAACTGCTCCCGTGGAACATCCAGCTTCCGCAGGATGGTCCGGAACCGGCTGCCGTCCAGGCCCTGGGTCCGGACAAACTCCGTCAGGCTGCCCCGCAGGTGGTCCGTATTCTGGCTGACATAGGACACCACCAGGCCGCTCATGGTCTCCACCGTGCCGCTGTGGGGGATCTCCTCCCCCAGCAGCAGCTTCAGCAGGCTGGACTTGCCGCAGCCGTTTGCGCCCTGGAGGGCGATCCGCTCCCCCGCCAACACCTCAAAGGTGACATCCCGGCAGACCGTGCGGCCGTCGTAGCAGACGGCCACGTCCCGGAACTCCGCCAGCCGCGCACCCGCCCGGCAGGGCAGGGGCGTAACCGCCAGCGCCTCCTGCCGCTCCAGGTTCTGCAGCAGCTGCTTCTTCTCCTCCACTGCCTCCTCCCGGCGGCGCTGGATGGATTTGGACCGCTGCATCAGCTTGGCCGCCTTGTGGCCCACAAAGCCCCGGTCCGCTGCCTTGGCCCCGGTCTTGTCCACGCCGAACTTGCTCTTCTCCGTCCGGTCCGACCAGCCGGAGGCACGGCGGGCGGACTCCGTCAGCCGCCCGATGTCCTTCTGCAGTTTCTCCTGCCGGGCCAGTTCAAAGGCGTCCTGCCTCCGGCGGTTCTCCCACCAGGAGGAGAAATTCCCCCGCTGGATCTCAATATTGGTCCGGTTGATGGCCAGAATATGGTCCACACACTGGTCCAGGAACGCCCGGTCATGGGACACCAGCAGAAAGCCCCGCTTCCGGGCCAGATAGCTCCCCAGCTTCCGCCGTCCCTCCAGGTCCAGATGGTTGGTGGGCTCGTCGATCAGCAAGAAGGCATTCTCCTTCAAAAACATGGCCGCCAGCAGCACCTTGGTCCGCTCCCCGTTGGAGAGGCTGGAAAAGGGCAGCTCCAGTGATCTCTCTGCCAGGTCCAGAAGCCCCAGCTCCCGCTGGATCTCCCAGTCCTCCGCCTCCGGCGCGATCTCCCGCACCACCTCCAGCCCCGTCCGGGACAGGTTCGCCACCTCGTAGGGGAAGTACTCAAATTCCACAGAGGCGGAGATGGTGCCGCTGTACGGGTACTCCCCCTGGAGCAGCCGCAGGAAGGTGGTCTTTCCCCGGCCGTTCCGCCCGGTAAAGCCCAATTTCCAGCTGCTATCGATCTGAAAGCCCACATGGTCAAAGATGAGCTCCGGACTGCCCTCGTATCCAAATGTCAGATTCGAGACGTCGATCATGGACATATCGCATTCCTCCTTTGCGCAGACCCTCATGTGCGGTCTGGCGCACCACAGACTTCGGCAAATGCCGCGCACATGAGCGTCTCATCCGTCATTTCCGATTCGCCGTGCTTTTGCGCAGCAAAAAACGGCCGCGGGAGAGCAGACCTCTCCCGCGGCCGGGCATACGGCATTCACCCCGCATCCGGGGCTGTGCGATACCTGGGTGAGATCAGCGGTCTGCCTTCCCTGCAATGGCATGGAAAAAGACGCTGCGTCTTCGCCGCAGCAACCCTCTATGCCAAAACACGAAGGTCAGATCCGCATCTTCACACCCCTCCAATCATTCATCAATCTCCGGTTATCCTAGCACACTTCCGCCGGGATTGCAAGCCCCCCTCATGCTCCCGCCTTCGGAAAGGTAAGCGTAAAGGTGCTGCCGTGGCCCGGTTCGCTGTGGAGCTCCACCTGGGCACCCAGATAGGCCGCCCCGTGCTTGACGATGGAGAGCCCCAGTCCCGTGCCGCCGGAGGAATGGCTCTTGTCCACCCGGTAAAACCGCTCGAATACCCGGCCCTGGGCCTCCCGGGGAATGCCGATGCCAGTATCCGCCACCGTGATCCGAGGGCCGAAGGCGGTATTTTCCACTGTGACGGTGACGCTGCCGTTCGCCCGGTTGTAGGCGATGGCGTTGTCGCAGAGGTTGTAGACGATCTCCTCCACGATCTGGGGTACGCCCCGCACCAGAGCCTCGCCGCCCTGGAGCCGGGTGGTCACCTGTTTCCGCTGGGCCGCCGGAGCCAGCTGCTCCAGGACGGCCCGCGCCTCCTCGTACAGATCCACGGTCTCCCACTGGCCCAGGCCGCCGCCCTCGTCCAGGCGGGACAGCTTGATGATGTCGTTCACCAGCCCGATGAGCCGCTCCGTCTCCCGGTGGATGTTCCCGGCGAAGTGGGGGACGTCCTCCGGCTTCACCAAACCGTTCTGCAGGATCTCCGCCGTACCCAGGATGGAGGTCAAGGGCGTCTTCAGCTCGTGGGAGACGTTGGCGGTGAACTCCCGCCGCAGCCGCTCCCGCTGCTCCTTCTCCGTCACATCCAGGATCACCAGCACCGCACCCGCGATCTGGCCGTCCTGTTCCACAGGACTGGCGATGATCTGGCGGCAATCATCGTCCTTTTCCAGCAGCTGCTCACACCGCCGACCGGCCAGAGCCTCCTCCACGCAGCGGCGGAAGCCCGCCTCCCGGTTCAGGGCGTAGACGCTCTCTCCCTCCTCTGTGGGGACCTGCGCGTAGAGCAGCCGCAGCACGGCGGAATTGTAAGTCAGCACCCGCGTCTCCTGGTCGATCACCAGGAAGCCCTCGCTCATGTTCTCCGTGATGGCGGTGAACTCCTCCTGCCGGCGCTTTAAATCCCGCATCTGCCGCTGGATCTGCCTCTGCTGGCTGCGGAGCTTGGACAGCAGGGGCGTCAGCTCCTCATAGGTCTCGCTGCCGGCGGGGTCATTGAGGTCGATGGGCTCCACCAGCTGCCGCGCCACCCGGGAAGCCAGCGCCATGGCCAGGATGAAGGCCAGCAGCATCATCAGCGCCACCGGCTGCAGCGCCTGCAGTACCAGGACCCAGACGGAATACTGGGCGCTGGACACCCGCAGCACCGTTCCGTCAGCAAGCCGCTGGGCCGCATACAGCGTCTGCTGGGAAAGCGTGTCCGAATAGCGGACCGCATGTCCCTTCCCCAGGATCAGCGCCTCCCGGATCTCCTCCCGCTGGGCGTGGTTCCCCATCTCCTCCGGGTCCTGCCGGTTGTCGAAGAGCACGGTGCCGTCCGCATCCACCCAGGTAATCCGGTAGCTGCCGGGCAGATCCTCTGTGAGATAGTCCGTGCCATTCTCCTCTACCCCATGGGCGATGTACTCTGCCAGACTCTCCAGCTCACCGGAGACCCGATCCTGGAAATAACCGTGGAGCACGCCCACGATCAGCACCAGGCTGGCCAGCAGCACTGCCAGGGACACGCCCAGGATGGAGCGAAAGATCCGTTTCGTCATGTCTCTCCAGCCCTCCTGTCAGTTCACAGGGCTGATCTTGTAGCCATAGCCCCGGACCGTCTCGATGTAAGCGCCCGCCTCCCCCAGCTTCTGGCGGAGGGTCCGCACGTGGACGTCCACGGTCCGGCTCTCGCCGGTAAAGGCGTAGCCCCAGACGTTCTCGATCAGCTGCTCCCGGGAAAGCACCTGGCCGGGGTTGCGCAGCAGCAGGCACAGCACTTCAAACTCCTTCTGGGTCAGGACGGTCCCCTGTCCCCGGACCCGGACGATGTGCTGCCCCGGATCCACCTCCAGAATGCCGCAGCGGAGGGTGCCGTTCTCCGTCTCCGTCCGCCGCAGCAGCGCCCGGATGCGGGAGAGCAGCTCCATCATGCCGAAGGGCTTGGCCACATAGTCATCGGCGCCGCCGTCCAGACCCACCACCTTGTCGTACTCCGTGCCCTTGGCCGTCAGCATGATGACCGGCAGCTTGGCCGTGCGGGGCGTGGCCCGGAGCTTTTTCAGGACGCTGAGTCCATCCTCCTCCGGCAGCATGATATCCAGCAGCACCAGGGCAGGCATCTGCTCTCCCACGGCCTGCCAGAACAGGGAGGGCAGCGGAAAGCCCCTGGCCTCCATACCCTGGCTGTTCAATGTATAGATCACAAAATCCCGGATACTGTCGTCATCCTCCAGCAGATAGATCACAGATACCCCTCCCCATTCAATCTCTCCGCCCCGCTGGAGGGACGGAGGGTGTCTCCCTCCGGCGGCCGGTCAGATCAGCTGCTGCTCGTTAATCATCAGCTTGAACTGCAGGCCCAGCTTCTCCGCTGCCTTTCGACAGAGGAGCATCCGGCCCATGAAGATCTCAAAATAGTCCATGACAGAGCCGTACTTCGTGTCCACGGACAGCTTCAGCTTGATGAGCGTGTGCTCCTCGTTGATCTTCAGGACGGACTTCTTCACCGAGTAGTTCACCCGGTCATGGATGTCGAAGCTGGCCATATCCGGATTCCGGACCCGGCTGCGGCGGACGTCGGACTTGTCCGCCAGGATCAGTGCCGCCGCCACGGCGTTCACCGGCATGCCGGTGCCCTCGTCGTGGTTGCCGATGGCGGTGACGATGGTGGCGATCTCCTCCGGAGGACAATCCATGTTGTCCAGAATGCGGAAGGCCATGACCGCACCGGACTGGGAGTGATCCACCCGGTTCACCAGGTTGCCGATGTCGTGAAGAAACCCGGCGATCTTTGCCAGCTCCACCGTCCGCTCCGGATACCCCAGGGTGGAGAGGATATAGGCGGCGTTTTCCGCCACCGCCGTCACGTGGGCAAAGCTGTGCTCCGTATAGCCCAGAGCGGTCAGAGACTCGTCCGCCCTCTGGATATAGATCCGGACCGCAGAATTGTTTTTCACATCCTCATAGGTAAGCATGGCCCCTCCCCCTTTTCAATATCGGCGCCGCGCCTGTGCGCAGGCCGCTCAGTTGTTGGAGGGGTGATTCCCCGTAATGGAGTACTCCACCCACTCCGCCACGTTGGTGGCGTGATCGCCGATCCGCTCCAGATACTTGGCCACCATGATGAGATCCAGCCACAGCTCGCCGGAGTCGGCGTCTGCGGCGATCAGCCCGATCAGCTCCTTTTTCACCTGGTTGAACAGGTCGTCCACCTGGTCGTCTTCCCGGCAGACCTCCCGGGCCAGCTCCAGATCCCGCTTTACAAAGGAGTCCACACTGTCTGTCACCATCCGGATGACGGCCTTGGACATCTCCTCGATCCGCTGGCGGCCGGGGCCGTCCGGCAGACGCACGAACCGGGTCAGCTCCGCGATGTCCGCCGCCTGGTCCCCGATCCGTTCCAGATCGGAAATCATCTTCAGCGCAGAGGAGATCTCCCGCAGGTCCCGTGCCACGGGCTGCTGCTGCAGCAGCAGCTTCAGGCAGAGGTTCTCCACCTCCCGCTCCTTCTGGTCGATCTCCCGCTCCGCCTCCCCGGCGGCGCGTGCCAGGTCCTCGTCACCCTTCATCAGGGCCTGGGCCGCGGCAGAGATGGCATCCTCACACAGGGCGCCCATCTGGATCATTTCCACGTGCAGCCGCTCCAGCTGCTCGCCAAATCTGTTTCTCACCTTACGTCCCTCCTTAGCCGAACCGGCCGGTGATGTAGTCTTCTGTGCGCTTGTCCGTGGGGGTGGAGAACAGTGTCTCCGTCCTGCCGAACTCCACCAGATCCCCCAGCAGGAAAAACGCCGTGTTGTCGGAGACACGGGCGGCCTGCTGCATATTGTGGGTCACCATGATGACAGTATACTTGCTTTTCAGTTCCACTGCAAGGTCTTCGATCTTGGAGGTGGAGATGGGGTCCAGGGCGCTGGTGGACTCATCCATCAGCAGGATCTCCGGCTCCACTGCCAAGGCACGGGCAATGCACAGCCGCTGCTGCTGGCCGCCGGAGAGGCCCAGGGCACTCTTCTTCAGCCGGTCCTTCACCTCGTCCCAGATGGCGGCGGAGCGGAGAGAGTTCTCCACGATCTCGTCCAGCTTGGCCCGGGAGCGGATGCCGTGGGTCCGGGGGCCGTAGGCCACGTTGTCATAGATGCTCATAGGGAAGGGATTGGCCTTCTGGAACACCATGCCGATCTGCTTGCGCAGCCAGGTGGTGTCCACATTGGGGGCGTAGATGTTCTGCCCGGCGTAGTTGACCTCCCCCTCAATGCGGATGCCCGGTACCAGGTCATTCATCCGGTTCAGGGTCTTCAGAAAGGTGGACTTTCCGCAGCCGGAGGGGCCGATCAGGGCGGTGATCTCATGCTCCGGAATGTCGATATTCACACCGTGGAGGGCATCGTGCGCCCCGTACCACAGATTCAGGTCCTTTACTTGAATGATGGTGGACATTTCGTATCCTCCTCGTCAGTTTTTCTTCAGCTTCCGGCCCACCAGATTGGCGGACAGGTTGATGACCAGCGTCAGCAGCATCAAAATGGTGGCGATGGCGAAGGCGATGTCTGTCTCGCCCCGCTCACTGGCATACACATACAGGGCCACGGTCAATGTGGCGGAGGAGGATTCCAGCGCAGTCACAAAGTTATTGAGCACCAGGCCGAAGCCGGCGGTGTACAGCAGCGCCGCGCTCTCGCCCACAATGCGGCCCACCGCCAGGATGCAGCCGGTGACGATGCCGTCCACCGCGTTGGGCAGCACCACAGTGCGGACCATGTGCCATTTACCGGCGCCCATGGCCAGGGCGCCCTCCCGGTAGGAGTCCGGCACGGTCTTCAGGCTCTCCTGGGTGGTGCGGACGATGGTGGGCAGGATCATCACCACCAGGGTCAGGCCGCCGGCCAGCACGCCGGTCTGCCAGCCCACCAGCTGGATGAAGAACAGCATGCCCACCAGGCCGAAGATGATGGAGGGGATGCCGGTGAGGGTCTCGGTGGCGAACTCGATGACAGCCACCAGACGCCGGTTGGTGGCGTACTCCGTCAGATAGATGGCGGCGCCCACGCCCAGGGGCAGCACGATCACCATGGACAGCAGGATGATATAGAGCGTGTTGAGGATATTGGGCAGGATACCGATGGTGTCGTTGATATAGCTGGACTGGGTAGACAGCAGCTCCCAGCTGATGAATGGGACGCCCCGGTAGAAGATATAGCCGATGATCAGAACCAGCAGCGCGCAGGTGAGGAAGCCGCAGAAGTACAGCACCACCCGCAGGCCCTTGTCGTACAGCTGGCGCCGGGGGGACAGGGTATGAGATTCCATGTTCGGTCAGTCCTCCTTTTTCCGCTTGATAAAGACGTTGAGGAACACATTGATCAGCATGATGAAGAGGAACAGCACCAGGCCGATGGAGAACAGGGCATTGCGGTGGAGGGAGCCCACGGAGGCGTAGGACATCTCCGAGGCAATGGCGGTGGTCAAAAACCGCACCGGCGTCAGCAGGCCCGGCATATTGGCCACATTGCCCGCCACCATAATGATGGCCATGGCCTCACCGATGGCCCGGCCGATGCCCAGCACAATGGCGGTGGCGATGCCGCTGCGGGCAGCGGGCACGCTGACGCGGAACACGGTCTCGATATGGGTGGCCCCCAGGGCCAGAGACGCCTCCTCATACTCCCGGGGCACGGCGCGCAGCGCCGTCTCCGACACGGAGACGATAGAGGGCAGAATCATCACCGCCAGCACGATGATAGCCGCCAGGAGCGTGGCGCCGGAGGGCAGGTCAAAGGCCACCCGGATGGCGGGCACCAGCAGGATCATACCCACCAGGCCGTACACCACCGAGGGGATGCCGGCCAGCAGCTCCACAGCGGTGTGGACCACCTTGGCCAGCTTGGGGTTGGCCACCTTGGCCAGGAAAATGGCGGTCATCAGGCCGATGGGCACGCCGATCAGAATGGCGCCGGCCGTACCGGCGATGGAGGTGAGGATGATGGCGAAGATGCCGAAGTCTCCGGTAGAGGCATACCAGCGGGTCCCGAACAGGAAGTTGATGGGCCCGATCTCCAGAATGGCCGGCAGGCCCGAGATGATAAGGTAGATGCTGATGAGGAGCACGAACGCCACAGCCACCATGCCGCAGATAAAGAAGAGGGCATTCATCACCCGCTCCATGGCCTTCAGGGCTTTTTTCCCGGTCATGGGCTCCTTTTTCCTGTCGGCGGTACCGACCAGCGCGCCGTCCATGGCGGCCTTCACAGCCTGCCCCGCGATTTCATGTTCCATAAGGTTCTCCTTTGTTCCCGGACAAGGCGTCCGTCCAGATTTCAGCGGAACGGCCGCCGCCCCAGTGGTGGGCACGGCGGCTGACCGTATATATGAGGGTGGAAAACAAGCGTTGTCTTACTGGGCCACGGGCACGGCGCCGGCGTTGGCGATCAGGTCGCTGGCGGCGGTGGAGGTGGCGAAGTCGAAGAAGGCCTGGGCCGCGTCCGACAGGGCCTCATCGGTGCGGGTGGCGAACACGAAGGGACGCTGAATGGCATAGCTGCCGTCCAGGACCGTGGCCTCAGAGGGAGCCACGCCGCCCACAGTCAGGACCGTGATGCCCTTCTGATCCTGCACGGCGGAGAGGGAGGCATAGCCGATGGCGCCGGGGGTGGTGCGGACCGCCTCGATCACGGCGCCGGTAGAGCTCAGCTCCTGGGCCAGCACGCACTGGTCCTCAGTGCCGGTGATAGACTCGAAGCCGTCACGGGTACCGGAGCCGGACTCACGGCCGATCACGGCGATGGCGCCGGCGTCGCTGCCGAACTCAGACCAATCGGTGACAGCGCCGGTGTAGATGGAGGCGATCTGCTCCAGGGTCAGGTCGGAGACGGGGTTCTCAGCGTTGACGATCACGGCGATGCCGTCCAGGGCCACGATGGTCTCAGTCAGGCCGCCCGCCTTCTCGTCATCGGTCAGTGCGCGGGAGGCCAGGCCGATGTCGCAGCTGCCGTTGGACACGGCCTCGATGCCGGCGCCGGAACCGGTGGGGTTGTAGCTGACGGACACGCCGGTGTCAGCCTTGAACTGCTCGCCCAGCACGCCGATCACGGACTCCATGGAGGTGGAGCCGTCGGTGGCCACAGTGCCGCTCAGCTCAGCGGTCTCCTCCTGGGCGGCGTCGTTGGAAGCGGTATCATCCGTGGTGTCGTCAGCCGTGGTGTCACCGCCGCAGCCGGCCAGCAGAGCCATGACCATGGTCAGGGACAGCAAGAGCGAAAATACTTTTTTCATATCGAAGATTACTCCTTTTCCTATGTCTGTTGCTCAAGGGACGGTCTTAGTATAAACAGCCGGAAGTAAAATCCGACACCAGGACTCTGTAAAGTCTATGTAAAATCCTTGCAAGCGCATACAAAGGCAAAAAAACAGCTCCCGGATTGCTCCGGGAGCTGTTTTCAAAAATGAATCAGGCATTTTCAGGCAGCGGGGATGGTCAGCACCTGCCCGATGTGGATCATGCCGGGGTCACGGATGGTATCCCGGTTGGCCTCGTAGATCACAGTCCAGCGAGTGCCGGTGCCGTACACCTCATAGGCGATGTTCCACAGGCAGTCTCCCGCCTCCACGGTGTAGGTCTGGGCCTGGGGAACAGGCTCCTCCGGCGTCTCCTCCGCGGGAGCCTCGGTCTCTACCGTGTAGTCCTTAGCCAGGTTCGCCTTCAGGGCGGTCACCTCGTCTGCGGTCAGGCCGGCGTCCAGCATATAGTCCTCTGCCGCAGCGGCCAGATCCACAGTGGTCAGATCCGTGCCCTCCGCAGCGCCGGTGATGTTGGTGAGGATGGAGACGATGTTGCTGTTCTTCACCGCCTCATACTGCTCGCTGCCTTCTTCCAGGTGATAGTAATTCACATAGGTGGTCATGTAGTCCGCCACAACCTCGTCATAGGTGGCGCCCATCAGGCACTCCAGCAGGGCGGAGACAAAGCCGGCCCGGTCCTTGCCCTCGGTGCAGTGGACCAGATAGGGCCCCTCATTCTCCGCGAAGAAGCGCAGGCCCTCCGCCAGGCCGGACTTGAAGTCGGCAGCGGTGAAGTCCACGCCCAGGTTCAGGGCCTTCACCTTCCCCGCCTCGTACAGAGACTGGTAGTAGGGGGAGTCGAAGCCCTCGGCGGCGATGTAGCCCTCGATCAGCTCGTTGGAATCCGCCAGGTTCATGACCGCCTGGATGCCGCCGGCCTCTGCCAGGTCATCGGCATAGGAGGCGCGGCCCAGCTCGTTGTTCACGGGGCTGCTGCTGCGGAAAAAGGCGTTCTCCCCCAGATCGCCCACAGCCACGTTGCGGAAGTTGGCGAACACCGCGTCGGAGGCGTAGTCCGCCCGCTCGTCGGTGCGGGTCAGCTGGTGGATGAGGTACTGGTCATAGTAGCCGCCCTGCTCCTTCATGGAGATGGAGACGGTGATGCTCTCCAGGGACTGGCCCTCGGGGAACTCCCAGGTGTAGGAGCCGTCCTCGGCGGTGACCTTGGCGGCCAGGCCGTTGCTGGTCGCAAAGTCCCCCATGTTGATGGCGGCGATCAGCACACCCTCGCTGTCCCGCAGCACCAGCGCGCCGGTGTCCACATCGGAGTAGTTGGTGCACAGGGGCATGTCATACCCAGTGCCGTTGACGGTGACGGTCAGCAGGTCGCCGTATGTGTAGCCGCCGTCCTTCAGGTCCGCCGGATCGATGTCCAGGACGATGTTGCCATACTTCTGGATCTCGGTTACGCCGCCCTCCAGGGTGGGGTACTCCGTCTCCGCAGCGGATGCGGGCAGCGCCAGGCTGAGCATCAGCACCAGGGACAGGAGCAGGGACAATGTCTTCTTCATACGCATTCCTCCCAAATTCTCGTCGGTCCTGTTGCGGGACCTTCTGTTTCGTATCATAGCACAGGCGTTTCCGCTTTTCCAGAGGGTTCCCTCCTTTTCACGCATTTTTTCAGGTCTTCCCGGAGCTGGCATCCGCTCTTGCGGTCCGCTTTCGGGTTAGATATAATAGAGGGGTATTTCATGGAACCTGGGAGGCACGACTATGGACTTCACGGAACTCCGCCATTTGGCGGAGCAGATCGAGACAGAGTGCGGCAAGGCCATCATCGGCAAGGGTGAGCAGATCCGCCTGGTACTCACCAGCCTGTTTGCCGGCGGGCACGTGCTGATTGACGATATCCCCGGCGTGGGCAAGACCACGCTGGTGAAGGCCCTCTCCGCGGTGCTGGGCTGCGGCATGGTGCGGGTGCAGTTCACCCCGGATCTGCTGCCCTCAGACATCGTGGGCATGAACATTTACAGCCAGAAAACCGGGGAGATGGTCTTCACCCCCGGCCCCATCATGACCAACATCCTGCTGGCGGACGAGATCAACCGGGCCATCCCCCGCACCCAGTCCGCCCTGCTGGAGGCCATGGAGGAACGGCAGGTGTCCGTAGACGGCGTCACCTATCCCCTGGCCCCACCCTTCATGGTCCTGGCCACCCAGAACCCCGTGGAGACGGAGACCACCTTCGCCCTGCCCGCTGCCCAGCTGGACCGCTTCCTCTTCAAGCTCTCCATGGGCTACCCTACCCCCAGGGAGGAGGCCGCCATGCTCCGAACCGTGGGAGATGGAGCCGCCTTTGCGGACCTCCGCCCCCTGCTCTCCCCGGAGGAAGTCAATCGGTTCACCCGGGAGATCCGGCAGGTCCGCCTGTCCGATCCGGTGGTGGCGTACATCGTGGAGCTGGTCCAGGCCACCCGGGAGCAGCCGGAGCTGGCCTGCGGCGCCAGCCCCCGGGTGTCCCGGGACCTGTTCCGGGCCTCCAAAGCCTATGCCGCCCTCTCCGGCCGGGACTATGTCACCCCGGACGATGTGAAGTATCTGGCCCGCTACGTCCTGCCCCACCGGGTACTGCTGTCCCATCAGGCGGCGCTTTCCGGCCTGGAGGCGGCCGGCGTGGTGGAGACCGTACTGGCCCAGGTGCCCTGCCGGGAGACCGGGGAGGTCCTTGCCCATGGTCAGAACGCCTGAGTCCGCTGCAGTGGACTTCGCCGAGTCCAGCCTGTTCACGGGGCGCTTCTCCATCCTGGCCCTGGCAGCCTGCGGAGTGGGCTTCGGCCTGAGCGGGCGGCTGCCCGCCGCCATCTTCTCTCTGGCGGCCGCCGCCGTGGCCGCCGCGGCCCGCCTCTGGGCCCGCCATGTGCTGGACGGCGTGAACGCCGCCCTCCAGGCGGAGCGGAACTGCGTCTTCCCCGGGGAGCCCTGTCCTCTGCGGGTGACGCTGGACAACCCCAAGTGGCTGCCCCTGGTCTGGCTGACGGTGCGCTTCCCCCTGGAGCCGGGCGGCGCCCTCCGGCCGGAGCACCGCTGGGAAACCGTGGAACTCCCGGAGGGGGGCGTGCAGAAGCCCTATTATGAAAAGAACG
>ENA-OVFW01000617-OVFW01000617.1-human-gut-metagenome-genome-assembly--contig:-NODE-617-length-16004-cov-3.049533_pt1 | contig 16004 bp, 16 predicted proteins | sample MGYA00237765_ERZ505409 | MGnify/ENA primary metagenome ERZ505409 (study PRJEB26158, sample SAMN06016413) | human gut metagenome | biome: human gut; feature: ankylosing spondylitis patient; material... | reverse complement strand
CAAAGTTTTTTTCCGGGCAAGTAAACCGATTGCACAATAGGCGGCGCGGTGTTTTGTGCGATTTCGATAAAGAGCGGGGGAAATGCCGGCAGATAATAGACGGCATCTATCATTCAAGAGAAAGCTGGTATTGGACTTTTCAGGGACAAACAGGGTACAATACACCCAGAACACAGGTCGAAACGCAACATTTCAAACAAAATATGAGAAAAGGAGAAAAGGACTATGGCAAGAGAAGTTACCCCTGAACAGATCGAGATGCTGGACGCAATGGTGGCCCGCGCCCGCGCGGCCGCGGAGATCATCGCCACCTATGACCAGGCCCGTGTGGACCGCCTGTGCCAGGCGGTGGCCGCCGCCGTGGTGGACATGAAGGTGTGGGCCAACCTGGCTGACGAGGCCGTGGACGAGACCGGCCTGGGCGACAAGGTGACCAAGCGCAACAAGCGCAACAAGCTGAAGCTGATCCTCCGGGACTGCCTGCGGCAGAAGAGCGTGGGCGTCATCGAGGAGATCCCCGAGAAGGGCATCGTGAAGTACGCCAAGCCCGTGGGCGTCATCGCCTCTCTGGTGCCCACCACCAACCCCTGCCTGACCCCCGCCGGCCAGGTGATCTACGCCATCAAGGCCCGGGACGTCATCATCTGCAGCCCCCACCCCCGCGCCAAGAAGGTCACCAACAAGTGCATCAACATCATCCGCGAGACCCTGGTCCGTGAGGGCGCTCCCGCCGACATCATCCAGGGCATCGAGGACCCCAGCATCAACCTGACCCAGGAGCTGATGAAGCGCTGCGACCTGGTCATCGCCACCGGCGGCCGCCCCATGGTCAAGTCCGCCTACTCCTCCGGCGTGCCCGCCTACGGCTCCGGCGCCGGCAACGCCACCGTCATCATCGACAACACCTGCAACACCCCCGAGTATCAGGCGGAGGCTGCCTCCAACACCCGGATCTCCAAGTGCTCTGACTTTGGCTCCGGCTGCTCCTGTGACGGCAACCTGATCATCAGCGCCGAGATCTATGACGATTTCGTCAAGGCCCTGGTGAACGAGGGCGCCTACCTGGCCAACGAGGAGGAGGCCGAGAAGCTGAAGAACGTCATGTGGGACGAGACCGGTCACCGTCTGCCCAACACCGTGGCCATCAGCCCCCAGAAGCTGGCCGAGGCCGCCGGCTTCACCATCCCCGACGACCGCAAGTTCATCGCCGTCACCGGAGGCGGCATGGAGGGCGTGGGCAAGGAGCACTTCTTCTCCAGCGAGAAGCTGACCACCCTGCTGACCCTGTTCAAGTACGAGGGCGAGTTCCAGAACGCCCTGGACATGATGCAGGCCATCTTCAACGTGGGCGGCAAGGGTCACTCCTGCGGCATCTACTCCTGGGATGACGACCACATCAACCGCCTGGGTATGTGCGCCCCCGTCTCCCGGATCATGGTCCGCCAGCCCAACAACCGGGGCAACTCCGGTTCCTCCACCAACGGTATGCCCCCCACGTCCTCCATGGGCTGCGGCACCTGGGGCGGCAACATCGTCTCTGAGAACATCACCCTGAAGCACTACATGAACACCACCTGGGTGGCCCGTCCTCTGCCTGAGGATATGCCCTCCAACGAGGAGCTGTTCGGCGAGTTCAACAAGCCGGATATGGACGTGGAGTAATCGCTCTCAACATATGCCTCCCATGGCGCACGGGCGGCGGTTCGGGACAGGTCACCTGGCAGCAGGGCTCTGATCCTGGGCTGCCGTCCCGCCGCGCGGGGGCATAAAGCGATACCGCTGTTTGAACGGCGTGTCAAACAGCGGTATCGCTTTTGCATTCAGGCGGGAGGGGTCAGTCCCGGGCGAATCCGGCGCCGAAGGCCCGGCACTGGGCCAGCCCCTCCTCGTCGGGGGCCTCGTTGAGGATCAGACCCTCGTCCTGATAGACCACGGCGTTGGCCCCGTCGGCACGGGCCTTCCAGTCCCGCATCCACTGGCCGTCGCCCCAGCCGTAGGAGCCGAACAGGGCCACCCGCTTGCCCCCCAGGCGGCCCTCCAGGGCGGTGAAGAAGGGCTCGAACTCGGCCTCCTCCAGCACCTCGGCCCCCATGGCGGGGCAGCCCAGGGCCAGCTTGTCGTACTCCAGGGCCTGGTCCACGGTGACCTGGTCCACGGAGAACAGGTCCGCCTGGGCCCCGGCCTCCCGGGCGCCGTCGGCGATGGCCTCGGCCATGGCCTGGGTGTTGCCAGTCATGCTCCAATAGATCACTGCCATCTTGCTCATCTTGCATAACCTCCATATGACATCGGATTGAAAAGTTGATATCTGTAAGCGCCGCAGCGGCGGCGGTCACATACGAATTTACGCCACCCGGAACACCTGGGCCAGGGCCTTCCCCTCCCGCAGGCGGCGGCACAGGGCGGCCCGGCACAGCCCGTACCGGCGGAAGCACTGGCGGGCCCGCTCCACGTCGGAGTATACCTTCCAGCAGCCGGACAGCTTGTAGTCCCGCCCCCGGTGGAGGCGGAAGCCCTCCACGTCCTCGGGGGGATAGCCCAGAAAGAGGCCCACCTCGTGGGGGAAGTCCCCCTGATTCAGACGGCGGCCGAGAGCCTCCAGCATGGCCTCCAGGCCGCCCTGCGCCGGGTAGCCCTCCCGCAGGAGCAGTGCCCGCACCGCCGGGTCGTTCAGCTGCCGCTCCAGCCGCTCCGGCCGGTAGACCAGCAGCAGGCACCGGGGACAGCAGGTCCAGATTACCCGCAGCTGGATGCCCCGCCGGGCCAGCTGATGCTGATACTGACGGAAGAGGGGCGTGGAGCAGGCCTCCGGGCTGCCCCAGGCGATCAGGTCGGCGGACTTGATGCCCGCCATGGCCGGAGCCCCGTGGTAGGCCAGGGTGCGCTCCAGATCCAGCTCAGTGTGGTTCATGGGAGACCTCCTTCTTAGTTAGCTATGGCTAACGGATATGAGAAGAAAAAGCGGGCTGTGCCCTTAAGATAGTTAGCTTAAGCTAACTAATGAGAGGATACCACAGCTCCGGCCGTCTGTCAATCCTGAATTCATAAAAACTGCGTTCGTCCGCCAGACCATTTTCGTTGCCCTGGCTCCGGTTTTATGCTATACTGTTCTTGTCGCTTTTGCGCAAAAAGCGGCGGCGCCAGCCGTGTGCGGCTGGAGGATTCTTACGAATGGGAGGGGTCGCCATGAACCTGGAGTTATCCTTGAAACAGACGCTGAAGCTCAGTCCCCAGATGCTCCAGTCCATGGAGATTTTGCAGATGAGCACCCTGGAGCTGGGGGAGTTTATCCAGGAGCTGGTCCAGGAAAATCCGGCCGCCGAACTGGCCGAGCCGCCCGACCCGGGGGATGAGAGCGAGGAGCTGTGGCGGCGTCTGCAGTCCTTGGCGGATCTGGACCACCAGAACCGGCAGTACGTCACCGCCGACCGGGATGAGCTGGACCCTCTGGCCCGGGTGGGGACGGACGGGGGACTGGCCGACACCCTGCTGCTCCATCTGACAAGGCAGCTGGAGCGGAGCCACGCCTCCACCATCGTCCTCCGGGGGGCCCAGTTCCTGGCCGCCAGCCTGGATGAGGACGGCTATCTCCGGGATGATGTGGCCGACCTGGCCCAGGCGGCGGGCCTGCCCGCCTCCATTCTGGAGGAGGGGCTCTCCCTGCTTCAGACCCTGGACCCGCCGGGGGTGGGGGCCAGGGATCTGTCCCAGTGCCTGGCCCTTCAGCTTCAGCGGCAGGGGGAGAGCGGGACCGCCCTGGCCATTGTCCAGCGGCACTTGGAGCACCTGGCCCGGAAGCAGTACCACGCCATTGCCCAGGACCTGGGCGTCTCCCAGGAGGCGGTGCGGGAGGCGGAGCGGCAGATCCAGGCCCTGGACCCGCGCCCCGGCTCCGCCTTTGCCGGGCGGGAGGAGCCCAACTACCTGATCCCCGATCTGGCGGTGGTGGAGACGGAGGAGGGGCTGACGGTGGTCTATCAGAACGCCTACACCCCCACCCTGCAGCTGAGCGGCTACTACTGCGATCTGCAGCAGCGCAGTACCGACCCGGAGGTGAAGCAGTACCTCACCGACAAGATCAAGCAGGCCCAGTTCGTCATCCAGGCGGTGGAGCAGCGCCGCTCCACTCTGCTGGACTGCGCCCGGGCCATCGTCCGGCGGCAGGAGGCCTTTTTCCGCTCCGCCGGCGGCCATCTGGTTCCCCTGCGCCTGAGCGACGTGGCCCAGGAACTGGCCATCCACGAGTCCACCGTCAGCCGGGCCATCCGGGAAAAGTATCTCCAGTGCGCCCGGGGGGTCTACCCCCTCAGCTTCTTCTTCTCCCGGGAGGTGGGTTCCGCCGGGGAGGGGACCTCCGCCCACCAGATCAAGAGCCGGCTCAGGGAGCTGGTGGACGGGGAGGACAAGGCCCGCCCCCTGTCCGACCAGAAGCTGTGCCAGCTGCTGGAGGGGGAGGGGGTCACCATCTCCCGCCGCACGGTGGCAAAATACCGGGACGAGCTGGGCATCTCCAGCGCCAGCGGCCGGCGGGCCCGTCCCAAGGAATAGGAGACCATATGAAAGCATACCGCGCCATCTGTTTTGATTTTGACTACACCCTGGGGGACTCCACCGACTCCATTGTGGCGGGCTTCCAGTACGGCTTTGCCCGGCTGGGGCAGCCCGTCCCCGACCGGGAGACGGTGCGGGGCACCATCGGCTACCTGCTGGAGGACGCCTATGAGCTCCTCACCGGGGATGGGGACCCGGACCACAAGGCCCAGTTCCGGGTATACTTCCTGGAGGTGGCCAAGCCCCGCCAGCGGGAGGAGACCACTTTGTTTCCCGGGGCGGCGGAGCTGCTCCGGGGCCTCCGCAGCCGGGGCGTCCGCCTGGGCATCGTCAGCACCAAGACGGGAGAGACCATCGAGTACATCATGGAGCGCTACGGGCTGAAGGATACTTTGGAATTTGTCATCGGCAGCTACGACGTGACCCGCCACAAGCCCCACCCGGAGGGGATTCTCAAGGCCCTGGACCGGATGGGGGTCTCCAAGGAGGATTTCCTCTACTGTGGGGACACGGTGCTGGACGCGGAAGCCGCCCAGCGGGCGGGGGTGGACTTCGCCGCCGTCTTGAACGGCACCACCCCGGCGGAGGATTTTGCGCCGTGGCCCTGCGTGCACATTGCGCCGGACCTGCCCGATCTGGCCCGGGCTCTGGAGCAGTGAGAATAGAAAAAACCCCGGATGCATGGCATCCGGGGTTTTTTTGTTCAATGCTGTTAAATCAGGCTCAGTACCAGAGTGAGCACCACAAACAGAAGGGCCACCCACTTGGTCAGCTTGGCCAGCTTGGAGTCCCAGGTCTTGGCCTTGTTCTTGGACAGGAAGGTGTCCACGCCGCCGGCGATGGCGCCGGACAGGCCGGCGCTCTTGCCGGACTGGAGCATGACCACCGCAATCAGAATCAGGCCGCACAGCACCTGTACAATGGTAAGGGCGAGCTTTGGAGTCATGGTTATCGTTCCTTTCAAGCCCACAGCCGGGCGAATAATCAGATTTGCGGCGGCGGTTCACCGGACGCGGAAGACATTATACTACAAAAATATCAGAAATGCAAGGGGGAAATGAGCCGTTTTTCCAGCTTTACTGTAGGACTACAATAGATATTGGACAGAAGAATAAAAAAGGATGAAGGATAAGGCCTCATCGGTTATAGTTGAAGTTGCGGACAACAACTGTACGAGAGGAGACCATATCCTTCATGAGCAAGAGTATAACACAGGACATGGCATATCGGCAATCCCTGATGAAGTACGCAGAAAAATATGGCGTCAGCCGGGCCAGCCGGAAATACAACAAGAGCCGGTCGTACATCTACTTTTGGAAAGCACGCTGGGATGGAACGGCGGAGTCTTTGGCCTGTCAGTCCAGACGGCCCCACAGCCATCCCAACCAGCACACAGAGGCGGAGCTGAAGCTGATCCGAGACATGCGCCGCAGGAACCCAAAGCTGGGCATGGTGGAACTGTGGCACCGGCTGTGTCAACGCGGATACACCCGCCGTCCGGAAAGCCTGTTCCGGGTGATGAGAAAGCTGGGCCTGTTTCCGCAGGGAGAAAAGAAACCAGCCTATAAACCCAAGCCTTATCAGCAAATGACTTATCCGGGACAGCGGGTCCAGGTAGACGTGAAGGTGGTTCCCCGCCGCTGCATCGCTAATCCGGAACTTCGGCTATTCCAGTATACCGCCATTGATGAATTTACTCGTCTGCGTTTCCTTGCAGCCTATCCCGAGCAGTCCACCTATTCCTCTGCCGACTTTCTGAAAAAGCTGGTCAAGTGGTACGCACACCGGGGTATCCGAGTGGAGTGTGTTCAGACCGACAACGGCATTGAGTTCACCAACCGTTTCTTTACCGGCAAACAGGACCGACCCACTCTCTTTGAGGCGACTGCCACCCAACTGGGTATCCGCCACAAGCTGATTCGCCCCTATACACCTCGTCACAACGGCAAAGTGGAGCGCAGCCACCGCGAGGATCAGAAGCGCTTCTATTCTTCTCACGCTTTCTTTTCCTTGGATGACTTCGCAAAGCAGCTTGCTGTCCACAACCGCCGCTCCAACAACTTCCCTATGAGGCCTCTTAAATGGCTTTCTCCTTCCGAGTTCGCCGTCCAATATGTTTGACAAACCTACAGAAATGAGCCGTTTTTCCAGCTTTACAGCTGGGCGATGGCCTCGATCTCCACCTTGGCGTCCTTGGGCAGGCGGCCCACCTGGACGGCGGAGCGGGCGGGGAAGGGCTCCTGGAAGAACTGGGCGTACACCTCGTTCATGGCGGCAAAGTCGTTCATGTCCGCCAGGAACACAGTGGTCTTGACCACCGCGCCCATGTTGGTGCCGGCGGCGTTGAGGATGGCCTTCAGATTGTTCAGGGACTGCTGGGCCTGGGCCTTGATGTCCCCCTCCACGATGGCGCCGGTGCTGGGGTCGATGGGCACCTGGCCGGAGACAAAGAGAAGGTCGCCGATCTGGATGGCCTGGGAGTAGGGGCCGATGGCGGCGGGGGCGCTGTCGGTGTGGATGACCTGCTTCATAGGATATGAGCTCCTTTCTCAATTTACATTACAGATGGACGGCGGAGCCGGGCTGCGCGGCCCGCCGGTCCTATTGTAGCACGCCGTTTCCCCGGCCGTCAACGCGGAGAACGCCTTGCCGGGGGGCTGGCTTCGTGCTATCATGGAAAATAGTCCCGCGGCCGGGGGACCTGCGGCCCGGGGCAATATTTGGATAAAGGAGCGGATAGGGATGATCCGGAGAGCACAGCAAGCTGATTTTTCCCGCATCTGTGAGATCTATGCCATCGCCCGGGCCTTTATGGCCAGGACCGGAAACGCCGCCCAGTGGGGGGACTCCTTCCCGCCGGAGGAGCTGCTCCGGGAGGACATCCGGCTGGGCCGCCTCTATGTGGTGGAGGAGGAGGGAACCGTCCACGGGGCCTTTGCCTTTCTGCTGGGGGAGGACCCCACCTATCAGGTGATCGAGGGCGGGGCCTGGAAATCGGATGCGCCCTACGGGACCCTCCACCGGGTGGCCGGCAGCGGGGAGGTCCGGGGCCTCTTTGGACAGATGGTGGACTACGCCTGGGGGGTCATTCCCCACCTGCGCATCGACACCCATGAGAACAACGCGGTGATGCGCCATCTGGTGGAGAAGCACGGCTTTCAGCGGTGCGGCGTCATCTACCTGGAGGACGGCGCCCCCCGCATCGCCTTTGAGCGGATTTGAGCGGGGGCCGGGATGCGGTCCAGAAATTATCTGGACAAACGCGCCCGGCTGTGATAGGATACCTCCTGACGAGTCTCCACACCTCGTCCAAGCATAGAGAAGCGCGGAGGATAGGCACGCAGGGGAGACAGACTCCGGAGCGGATGGGCAGAGCCCAGGGCCCGCTGTAAGCGGGACCGGGTCTGCCCGGAGTCGGAGGAGTTGTCGACCCGGCCGCGGGCCCAATCCGCAGCGTGACAACAGCGCGTGTACGTACTGCTCTATGTTCGTTCGGGGAGCCATTTTCCAGGCTCCGCCGTTCTCTAAATAACAAAATGGAGGTATCCCAATGCACAAGTTTTCCACCCGCGATTTGACCCTGGCGGCCCTGATTGCCGCCGTCTATGCTGTTTTGACAGTGACTCTGCCAATCCCTCAATACAGCGGCATTCAGGTCCGTCTGGCCGAAGCTTTGACCGTCCTGCCCTTCTTGTTTCCCGCTGCCACGCCGGGACTGGTGGTAGGATGCTTTATTGCCAACCTATTCTCTCCCTTTCCCCTGGACATCCTCTTTGGCACCGCTGCCACTCTCTTTGGCTGCTGGGCGACCCAGTACATGCCCTCCCGGTGGCTGGCGCCTCTGCCGCCGGTGATCTTCAATGCGGTCATTGTGGGCGCTGAGATTGCCTGGACCAGTGTGGGATTTACTGCCGCCTTCTGGCCTGCCTTCGCCTTTAATGCCTTTACCGTGGGATTGGGCGAGCTGCTGGCCTGCTATATTCTGGGCTCGCTCCTGATCCGCGTTCTGCCCCGCATCACCTTTTTCCGGGCTCTCATTCCGGAGGAGCGGCTCTCCCGAGTTGCTGCCTGAGTCTCAGTCGCATAAGACGATTTCATACCCCGGACGGGTGGACGTCCGGGGTATTTTGTTCCCTGGGGATGTTCACAAATTATCAACGAAATATTCACATACTACCATAGATTTTTCCCCGTAAACCCGTACAATACAATTAACCTGTTAACGGCATCCGCAAATTCCCATCTCTCAAAATAAAGGATTGATATGTATGCAAGAGTTGAAGCAGCCCTCCAAAAAACCGCTGATCTTCTACTATGTGGTCATCGTTCTGGTCATCATGCTGCTGAACGCTACGCTGTTTCCCATGATGTGGGAGACTCCGGTGCAGGAGGTGGACTACACCACCTTCATGTCCATGACCTATGACGACAACATCGGATTGGTTCAGATTGATACGGACGAGATCATCTTCACCGACAAGGCTCAGGAGAATTTCTACAAGACGGTGCCCATCCCCAGCGACATGGACCTGGTGAACCGGGTGTACGAGCACGGCGGCCAGTTGAGCAGCATCGACACCGGCGGCCAGACCAATTCTCTGCTCTATATCCTGCTGAGCTGGATTCTGCCCTTCCTGCCCTTCCTGGTCATCGGCTATTTCCTGAACAAGCGGATGAAGAACGCCATGGGGGGCGGCGACGGCATGATGTTCGGCATGGGCGGCAATTCCGGGGCCAAGGTGTACGTGCCCTCCTCCACCGGCATCCGCTTTGCCGACGTGGCCGGGGAGGACGAGGCCAAGGAACTCCTGGGCGAGATCGTGGACTTTCTCCACGACCCGGAGAAGTACCGCTCCATCGGCGCCAAGCTGCCCAAGGGCGCCCTGCTGGTGGGCCCTCCGGGCACCGGCAAGACCCTGCTGGCCAAGGCGGTGGCCGGCGAGGCCAACGTGCCCTTCTTCTCCATTGCCGGCTCCGAGTTTGTGGAGATGTTCGTGGGCCGGGGCGCGGCCAAGGTGCGGGACCTGTTCAAGCAGGCCAACGAAAAGGCACCCTGCATCGTGTTCATTGACGAGATCGACACCATCGGCAAGAAGCGGGACGGCCAGTTCTCCGGCAACGACGAGCGGGAGCAGACTCTGAACCAGCTGCTCACCGAGATGGACGGCTTTGACGGCTCCAAGGGCGTGGTGGTGCTGGCAGCCACCAACCGCCCCGACTCCCTGGACCCCGCCCTGCTGCGGCCGGGCCGCTTTGACCGGCGCATCCCCGTGGAGCTCCCCGACCTCCAGGGCCGCATCGACATCCTGAAGGTCCACGCCAAGAAGATCCGCCTGGCGGAGGACGTGGACTTTGAGCCCATCGCCAAGACGGCCGCCGGGGCCTCCGGCGCGGAGCTGGCCAACATCGTCAACGAGGCCGCCCTCCGGGCGGTGCGGGCGGGGCGGCAGTACGCCACCCAGGAGGACTTGCAGGAGAGCGTGGAGGTGGTCATCGCCGGCTACCAGAAAAAGAGCCGGGTCCTCTCCGACGAGGAGAAGAAGATCGTGGCCTACCACGAGACGGGCCACGCCCTGGTGGCCGCCATGCAGACCCACTCCGCCCCGGTGCAGAAGATCACCATTATCCCCCGCACCTCCGGCGCCCTGGGCTATACCCTCCAGGTAGACGACGGGGACCACTTCCTTATGAGCAAGGACGAGCTTTTGAACAAGATCGCCACCTACACCGGCGGCCGGGCCGCCGAGGAGCTGGTGTTCCACTCCGTCACCACGGGGGCCTCCAACGACATCGAGCAGGCCACCAAACTGGCCCGGTCCATGATCTCCCGCTTCGGTATGAGCGACGAGTTCGGCTTTGTGGCCTTTGAGACGGTGAGCAATCAGTATCTGGGCGGGGACGCCTCCCTGGCCTGCTCCCCGGAGACCCAGGCCCGCATGGACCAGAAGGTCACCCAGCTGGTGGAGGAGCAGCACCAGAAGGCCCTGAACATTTTAAAGGAGAACGAGGGCAAGCTCCACGAGCTGGCCGACTACCTGTACCAGCACGAGACCATCACCGGCCAGGAGTTTATGGACATCCTGGAGCGGAAGGCCCTGCCGGAGCAGAAATAAGTGAAACCAAAAAGCGCACGCCTCTGAGGGAACTCAGAGGCGTGCGTTTTGTCTGTTAACCGGTTTTACTCGGCGGCGGCCACGAGCTGGACCTCCACCGGAGCGTTGCCGGGAAGGGTGGCCAGACCGATGGCGGCCCGGGCGCCGATGCCCGCGTCCCCCAGCTGCTCATACAGCCAGCCCGAGACGATATCCCCCACCTTGGCGTGGGTGGTGTAGTCCTCGGTGGCGTTGAGGTAGACGGTGAGGGACAGGATCTGCACGATCTTCTCCCCCTCGCCCAGGGTGTTCTGGGCGGCGGTGAGGGCGTTGGAGGCGGCCTGGATCACCGCGTCACGGTAGTCATCCAGGGGGCGGTCCGGGCTGATCTTGCCGGACATGAGGAGCACCCCGTCCTTCCGGGGGGTCATGCCGGCGGTGAAGATGAGATTGCCGTAGCGGACGGCGGGCTTGTACTTGCCCTGGGGAATGGGATTCTTGCTCATACGCGGTACCTCTCAATCATCGTGATGATCCGGTCCACGGCCGCCTCGGCGGCCTTCCGGTCCTGGGAGAAATTGATGCGGAAGCTGTCGGTGAACTGTGGGCCGAACTCGGTGCCCGGGGTGACGGTGACGTTGGCGTGGGCCCGGAGGATTTTCACAAAGTCCTCGCCGGAGACGGCCAGGGGGGGCAGCTTGGGGAACAGGTAGCTCCCCGCCTCGGTGGTGCGGGCGGTGACGCCGGGGCAGGCGAGGAATTTGGAGAGCAGGGAGTCCCGGATGGCCTGGTGGTCGGCCACCCGCTGCTCCATCCAGCCCTGGGGCTCGGCAAACCAAGAGGCGAACACCGCCTGGCAGTAGCCGGGGGCGCGGAGGGAGACGATGGCCTGGAGCTTCTCCATGCGCTCGATGATGGCGGCGGAGCCGAAGGCCACGCCCAGGCGGTAGCCGCTCAGAGACTCGGTCTTGGAGGGGCCGATGATGGTCACCATGTTGTCGGGCCGCTCGGCCTGAGCGCACAGGTGGGTGTAGGCCCGGCCGTCAAACACCTGGCGGGAGTAGAGCTCGTCCACGATGAGGGTGGCCCCGTACTCCTTGGCCAGAGAGGCGATCTTGACGATCTCCTCCTGGGAGTAGATCACGCCGGTGGGGTTGTTGGGGTTGGAGAACAGGAACAGCTTGACCCCGCTCTGGAAGGCCTGCTCCAGCTCGGTCAGGTCCAGGCCGGCCCGGCCCTGGTCCTGGGTGCCGTAGTAGTCCATCTGGATGGGGCACAGCTCGCCCCCGAAGAACTCCACCAGCTTCCGGTTGGCGAAGTAGTCGGGCTCCACGATGGCCACCTTGTCCCCGGGGACCATGTTGGCGCCGATGGCCAGGAACAGGGCGCCCTGGGTGCCGGGGGTGAGGATGATGTTCTCCTCCGGGTCGATGGCCGCCCCGGTGAAGGCGGAGATCTTGCGGGCCAGATCCTCCCGGGTGCTCTTGCCGCCCCGGTACTCGGTGTAGGCCTGGTGGCCCCCGATCTTCTCCACACCGGCCACGAAATCAGCCAGAGTACCGGGAATGGGGGGATGGGCGTCCACGTCACCGTGGGAGAAGTCCACCGGGGTGCCCTCCAGCCTCTCGCCCCGCAGCTCCAGCGCCGCCGCCTTCTGGCGGCTCTCCTGGCCCGGGGCGTTGTCACAGCCCAGCTTCGCGAATTTTTCCAGCAGCGTATCCATGCCGTTCCGCTCCTTTCCTGTGTTTGATTCGGACGGTCAAAACGTCCGGTTCTAGTTTCTTTCTACTATACCACAGAGAGGCGGTCACGTCCAATTCCCATTTCTTTATCTTGTGTTATTAAAATATTGATACCTCTGAAGCTCTGCCCCGTGACTTTTTTCAGAATCCGCGGTAAAATGAAGAAAACCCGGAGAGGAGTACCCCCATGCTGATGCTCAAAGAGATGGAATATGTCTACGCGGTGTATGAGGAACAGAGTTTTTCCAAGGCCGCCCGGAAGCTCTATCTGTCCCAGCCCGCCCTGAGCGCGGCGGTGCGCCGGGCGGAGGCGGAGATCCACACCCCCATCTTCGACCGCAGCACCAACCCCATCCGCCTGACGGCGGCGGGGAGCTACTACATCGACGCGGTCAAGCGCATCCTGGACATCCGGCAGGAGATGGAGTCCTACTTCGACGCCCTGGCCGGGGAGTGCCAGGGGGCGGTCAAGGTGGGGGCGGCCTCCTTCTTCTGCGCCCATGTGCTCCCCAGCGTGGCGGAGGAGTTTCAGCAGCAGTACCCCGCCTGGCGGGCCAGCCTGCTGGAGGTGAACGCCCCCGACCTGTATCCCTGCCTCCAGTCCGGCACCATCGACCTGAGCCTGAGTGTGGAGGCGGCCGACCCCCACCTGTTCCACTCCACCGTCTGGCAGGAGGAGACCATCCTCCTGGCCGTCCCCGCCGCCTTCCAAGTCAATCAGGGGCTGGAGGAGTTCCAGCTCACCGCCGCCCAGGTGCAGGAGGGGGTCCATCTCCAGGAAAATTTCCCGGCGGTGGACCTGTCCCGCTTTGCCCAGGAGCCCTTCCTGCTGCTCAAGCAGGGGAACGACCTGAACCAGCGGGCGTACAAGCTGTGCCGGAGCGCGGGCTTCCTCCCCAAAATCGTCCTGGAGCTGGACCAGCTGCTCACCGCCTGCTGCATCGCCCGGGACGGCAAGGGGTGCACCTTCCTGCGGGACGGCATGGCCCGGTTCCTGGAGGACGGCGGCCGGCTGGTCTACTACAAGCTGGGGGACCCCGCCGCCCACCGGCCGGTGATGCTGGCCTGGCGGAAGTCGGCGGAGCTGTCCCGCCCCGCCAAGGCCCTGCTGGAGTTTCTCACCGGAACACAGCCGCAGGCGCAGAAGGACAGGTCCTGACGGAGAAAGTGAGGCACAGATGAAATTCGGCACAAAAATTCTTGCCCTCCTTGCGGCAGTCATACTGGCAGTGGGCGGCTTTTCCGCCGGGAGATACGCAGAGAATCAGGAAAATATGCAGACCCGGCAGCAGCGCTGCCGCATGCTGATCGGATTTGCCGTGGATAAGGCGGAATCTGAGGACCTCAGCGATCCGGACACCATGGAGGCGTTGATCAGCAACGTCTATGCGGCATATTACTACTGTGACGAACCCGCCGCCGCTGAACAGCTGCACGACCTCTGGAACACATTGATCTTTGAGCCGGAAGCTTACACCGGCGGGGAGGAGGTCCTGGCTGAGGTGCTGCAAGGTGTCGCCCACTCGGTGGGAACGGCCCCATGACCTGCCCGGGCTGCGGGCTGAGATCGGCGCTTTCCCCTATGAATAAAAAAGAGGGATGTCCCGCCATTCCGGCGGCGGGCATCCCTCTTTTTTACGATGCGGCCGAACTCTGCTATACCAGCTGATACAGCAGCCCCTGCTTCTGGGAGTACCACAGGAGCATCCCGTGGTTTCGCCCCTGGATGCGGGTCTGGAGGTCCCACTCCGGGTACTACTTCACCACCTGGAGCCGGTCCCCGGTGGCGAAGGCCACAAAGGAGACGTAGTCCTCCTTGTGCATGGGGTGGTCTCCGGTGACGTACCAGTCGTTCTCCACCCCCTCCACGGTGAGCTTCTCCTCTTCCCGGGCCTTCCTGGGCTCCAGAGGAGAGAGCTTCCGACCGCAGCAGGACACCTCCGCCGCCCCGGTGCAGAATGTGAGCCCGCCGCACACCGGGCAGGCGTAATAGGTCATTTTTTTCATATTGCCTCCTACCATCTCATTGGGGGCCAGATCCCCCTGGAGCAGCTTTTCCAGGTCCACTCCAAAGAGCCGGGACAGCTGAGGCAGAAAGGACACGTCGGGACACCCCAGACCGCGCTCCCATTTGCTCACCGCCTTGTCGGTGACCCCCAGGGTCTCTGCCAGATCCCGCTGCGTCATGCCGGCCTCCCGGCGCAGCGCCCGGATCAGGCTCCCCAGCTTTGTGTTGTCCATCTTGAAATCCCCCCTTGTTCCCTGACAGCATACCAGAAAACCGCCCCCGCCGCAAGAAACGCTCCGTAGAGTTTTCTCTCCTCCTCCTCAGTCCAGCAGGGCGGCCAGCTCCTCCAGCCCCCGGGCCATCTGCTCCGGGTCCAGGGCTGGGTAGTTGACGATCAGCGTGTGGGGCGGAGCGGCCCCCTCCGTCCGCTGGTAGTCGGTCAAAAAGGACAGGCGGATTCCCCGGTCCGCCGCCAGCTGGGCCAGCTCCCGGTCGGGCCGCTGGGTCTCCAGCTCCAGCAGGAAGTGGAGCCCGGCCTCCTCCCGTAAAATCCGGCACCGCCCCGCCAGGGGGCTGGCCTGGATGGCCGCCGCCACCCGGTCCCGGCGGCCCCGGTAAAAGACCCGCATCCGGTTCAGGTGGGCGTCGAAGTACCCCTCGCTGAGAAAAAGGGCCAGGGTGTACTGCTCGATGGCCGGGACGGTGCAGGAGTAGAAGCCCAGCCGCTCCCGGTAGCGCTCCAGCAGGGCGGGGGGGAGCACCAGATAGCCGATGCGCAGGGAGGGGGCCAGGGAGCGGGAGAAGGTGTTCATGTAGAGGACCCGCCCGCTCTGGTCGATGCTCTGCATGGGGGGGATGGGGCGGCCGGAGAAGCGGAACTCGCTGTCGTAGTCGTCCTCGATCAGGTACCGGTCCCCCTCCTGGGCCCACCGGAGCATGGCCTGCCGCCGGGAGATGGGGGTGACCGCCCCGGTGGGGAACTGGTGGTTGGGGGAGAGGTGGAGCACCTGGACGCCGCTCCCCTCCAGCGCCTCCGGCGGCACCCCCGCGCCGTCCACCGGGAGGAAGCAGCACTCCGCCTCGTTGAGGGTATAGACCCGCCCCGCCTTGGAGTAGCCAGGGTCCTCCAGGCCGTAGACCTTGTCCCGTCCCAGCAGCTGGACCAGCAGGTTATACAGGTACTCGGTCCCCGCCCCCACCACGATCTGCTCGGGGGAGACCTGGATGCCCCGCAGCTCATAGAGGTGCCGGTCCAGGGCCCGGCGCAGCTCGGGCACCCCGCTGTGGGGAACGGCCCGCAGCAGGGCGGGGCCCCGCTCGGTGAGCACTCGGCGGGTCAGCTTGGCCCACACGGAGAAGGGAAAGCCCTCAATGCCGCTCCCCGTTCCCCGCAGGTCCAGAAGCCAAGGCCGCTCCGGCACCGCCTGGACCGGGGCCGGAGGGAGAGGGGGGCTCTGCCGGGTCTCCACCTGGGCCACATAGCAGCCCGACCGCTCCCTTGAGGTCAGGTAGCCCTCCGCCAGCAGCTGGGCGTAGGCGTTCTCCACCGTCACCACCGCCGTCCCCAAATGGGCGGCCAGGGCCCGCTTGGAGGGCAGCTTTTCCCCCGCC
>ENA-OVFW01000609-OVFW01000609.1-human-gut-metagenome-genome-assembly--contig:-NODE-609-length-16136-cov-10.980971_pt1 | contig 16136 bp, 10 predicted proteins | sample MGYA00237765_ERZ505409 | MGnify/ENA primary metagenome ERZ505409 (study PRJEB26158, sample SAMN06016413) | human gut metagenome | biome: human gut; feature: ankylosing spondylitis patient; material... | reverse complement strand
CTTGCCTGATGCGGCTGACGCTTTTGAATGTTTTCAGCAGGGCGGTCTTTCTTTTTTCGCCTATTCCCTTGATATTGTCCAAAGCGGACGCCACCTGACTCTTGCTTCGTTTGTCCCGGTGGAAGGTGATGGCGAAGCGGTGTACCTCGTTCTGTATGTTTTCCAACAGATGGAACAAGGGAGTGCTTTGCTTCACACCGATGGTCAGCGGAGGGAATCCGTATAACAATTCCGAGGTACGGTGCTTGCGGTCTTTGGCCAGTCCGGCTATGGGGATATCCAGATGAAGTTCGTCCTCTATCACTTCTCTCACCACTTCCATTTGCCCCTTTCCACCGTCGGTAATGATGAGGTCGGGCAGGGGGGAACCTTCCTCTATGGCACGGCTATACCGGCGGCGTACCACCTCTTTCATCGAGGCGTAATCGTCGGGTCCGGTCACAGTCTTGATGATGTATTTCCGGTACTCCTTCTTGCTTGGTTTCGCCTTTTTGAAAACGACGCAGGCGGCCACCGCGTCCGAGCCTTGAATATTGGAATTATCGAAACATTCGATGTGGTTCGGTAGTTTTTTCATGTGCAGCTGCTCCTGGATTTCTTTCATCAGACGGACGCTTCTTTGTTCAGGATTCAACTTTTCCGCCTGTTTCAAGCGGTCCACTTTATACTGTTTCACGTTCATTACGGAAAGATCCAGCAAATGCTTCTTTTCTCCTCGTTGGGGAACGGTAAAGGATACATTGTTCATCTCCATATCCAGTTCAAAAGGTACGATGATTTCGCGGGAAGTGCTCTTATATCGTTCACGCATCTCAATAATGCCCAATTGTAGAAGTTCTTCTTTCGTTTCGTTCAGACGTTTCTTGTATTCGAAGGTGAAGGCTTGGTTGATGCATCCGTTTGTGATATGCAGATAGTTGATATAGGCTGAATTTTCTTCCATTTCAATGGAGAACACATCCACATTATGAATGATGGAATTAACGACTTCGCTCTTGGAACGATAGTTTTCTATCAAGTCATATTTCTCTTTTATTTTCTGTGCTTCCTCAAATTTCATTTCGGCAGCAAGCGCTTGCATCTCTTCCATCAGCAGGTCACTTACAATCTGGGTATCTCCTTTCAGAATATTTTTGATTTCACCGATATTCTTCATGTATTCTTCGTGTGGCTGCTGCCCGATGCAGGGCCCTTTGCAGTTCTTTATGTGATATTCCAGACATACGTTGAACTTGCCGGCGCGAATGTTTTCGGGACTTAGATTGAGTTTGCAGGTACGGATGGGGTAGAGCTTTTTGATCAAGTCCATCACGGCAAGCATGGAGGGCATGTGACTGTACGGACCATAATAAGAGGACCCGTTGCGGATGACTTGCCGGGTTTTGAAGATACGTGGGAAATATTCGTTGCTTACACAAATAGAGGGGTAAGTCTTGTCATCTTTCAGCAATACATTGTAACGTGGCTTGTATTTCTTTATCAGGTTGTTTTCGAGTAAAAGAGCGTCTTCTTCTGTTTTTACCACGATATAACGGATATCTGCAATTTTGCTGACCAGCAATCGTGTCTTGCCGTTGGGGTGTTCTCTATTAAAATAAGAAGAGACTCTGCGCTTCAGGTTTTTTGCCTTTCCAACGTAGATAATGGTTCCTTCGGAGTTCAAGTATTGGTAAATGCCGGGGCTGTCGGGCAGGTTTAGTACAATTCCTTTCAGATAATCATTGGTTGTAATCTCTTCTTTTTCCATACATGCTTATTGAATATTGCCGGTTGGCAGAACTGTTTCTTGAGTTGATGTTGCAACCGCAACATCCTATATCTTTCGGTTGTAACATTATATATCTTCAAGCTGTAACATTATATATCTTACAGCCTGAAGATATATATCTTTCGGTTTCATCGTCCATCTCATTCCATAGATCTCTTTTTATTGTGAACGATGATGGGGCCCGTTTTGACGGACATGTTGTGTGACACTATAAAGTAAGCAGTGTATCCACCGTGATATCTTCGGGGAATGCCTTTCTGCCGTTCAGACCTCCCAGTTCGATAATGAAATTGATGAAAATCTTTTTGGCGCCACATCTTTGTACCAAGCGATGAGTGGCCGCCATGGTTCCGCCGGTAGCCAATAAATCATCGTGCAGCAGAACCACGTCGTTCTCATCGATGGCGTCTTTATGTATCTGAATGGTGTCGGTTCCATACTCTTTTGCGTATGTTTCCTCTACTACTTCTGCGGGAAGTTTGCCCGGCTTGCGTGCCATCACGAATCCGGCACCTAACCGTGCCGCCAGCGCACCACCCATAATGAAGCCACGCGATTCAATTCCTACTACTTTGGTGATGCCTTTGTCCTTGTACATCTCGTATAGAGTATCTAGTATTTCCTGCAAGCATTCGGGGTTTTTGAACAGGGTTGTCACATCGTAAAACAGAATTCCCGGAATGGGGAAATCTGGAATTTCTCTTAAGTTTGCTTTAAGCGTTTCTTTGCTCATAACCAGTATTTTATTGTTAGTCTATTAAATTACTTGTTTCACGTGAAACATACCTTGTTTCACCGTCCCAGCAGGACTAGTAAGACATTGATGTCGCTAGGAGAGATACCCGGTATGCGGCTGGCTTGGGCCAAAGTTTCGGGATCTATCTTCATCAGTTTCTGCCGGGCTTCGGTAGAGAGCGAATTCAATGAGTTGTAGTCGAACTTGCCTTTGATGCGGATGGCTTCCAGGCGATGTATCTTGTCGGCGATCATTCGTTCGCGGTCAATGTATCCTTGGTATTTGATCAGCACTTCGGCGGCTTCAATCACTTCTTCTTTACGGTCGGTAATTTGGTCCAGCATGGCTTTGAAAGCCGGAATGTGGCCGGCTATATTTTCGATGGTAATCTGCGGACGGTTCAGCAGGTCGATTAGTTTGCAGCCGTGTGTCAGACGGGCAGTACCCAAACTTTCCAAAGCATCATTGATTAATGCGGCTTTGATGGAGAAGGTTTTGGCAAAGTCGATGATTTGGTTCACGGCTTCCCGTTTGCTGCAAAGATGTTCGTAACGGTCTTGTTTTACCAGTCCCAGCTTGTAGGCGCGTTCGGTAAGGCGCATATCTGCATCGTCTTGTCGGAGCAGGATGCGGTATTCGGCACGGGAGGTGAACATACGATAAGGTTCGTCCACACCTTTTGTAACCAGATCGTCAATCAAGACACCGATGTAGGCCTCGTCCCGTCCCAGTGTGAACGGTTCGCCACCGTGGCAATTGATGTGTGCGTTGATGCCGGCAATGATTCCCTGTCCGCCTGCTTCTTCGTAACCGGTAGTTCCGTTTACTTGTCCGGCAAGGAACAGGTTCTTGATTATTTTCGATTCCAACGTATGTTTCAGTTGGGTGGGGTCGAAGTAATCATATTCGATGGCGTATCCCGGACGATAGACTACCAAGTCCTTAAATGCGGGTACTTTCTTCAATGCCGCCAACTGTATGTCCATGGGCAGTGAAGAAGAGAACCCGTTCAGGTAAAGTTCCTGTGTGGTTTCTCCTTCGGGTTCCAGGAAAAGCTGATGTTGCGGCTTGTCGGGGAAGGTTACGATTTTGGTTTCTATACTGGGACAATAACGCGGTCCGATGCTTTGGATTTGTCCGTTGAAAAGGGGAGAGTCGGGCAGACCTTTCCGTAGTATCTCGTGTACCTCTTCGTTGGTAAAGCAGGTCCAGCATTGCAGTTGTTTCAGTTTGCGCGGTTCGCTCATGAACGAAAAGCGATGGAAGTCGTTTTCTCCGTCCTGTGTTTCCATCAGGTCGTAGTGTACGCTGCGCCCGTCTATGCGGACAGGCGTACCGGTCTTCATGCGTCCGGCGGTGATTCCCTGGCGGGTGATTGATTCGGTCAGATGGTAGGAGGCAGGTTCGGCCATGCGTCCTCCTGCCAGTTGTTTATGCCCGATGTGCATCAGTCCGTTCAGGAAGGTTCCTGCGGTGAGCACGATACATTTAGCATGGAAAGTCACTCCCCAGCAAGTCATGACTCCGGTCGCTTCGCCGTTTTCCACGATTAGTTCTTCTACGGTATCTTGCCAAATGTGCAGATTGGGAGTATTCTCCAGAATCTCGCGCCATGCCCAGATAAACTTGCCGCGGTCACATTGGGCGCGGGGGCTCCACATAGCGGGACCTTTGGAGCGGTTGAGCATACGGAACTGTATGGCTGTACGGTCTGTAACCAGTCCCATGTAGCCACCTAATGCGTCTATCTCTCTTACGATTTGTCCCTTGGCGATGCCACCTACGGCAGGGTTACAACTCATTTGCCCGATTTTGTTCATATCCATGGTAATCAGGCAGGTCTTCGAACCCATGTTGGCTGCGGCCGCGGCTGCTTCACAGCCTGCGTGTCCGGCGCCTATTACAATAACGTCGTACTTAAAATCCATTGATTTATTTCTTTTTACCGATTGCAAAATTACGAATTTTACTCTGTAAAGCGGTGATAATACGGTTAAAAAGAATGTGTGGCGGCAGAAATCTGTTTCTGCCGCCACATCATACAAACGCTATTCTTAAAGTAAACTATTTCCTGTTATTTCTTGTCCGGAGCAGGAGGGGTGTCGGTCGGGCGTTTCTTTCCGTCCTTGTCTACCGGTTCAAAATCCTCTTTCTCAGGTTTATTCTGTGCATTTCCTTTCGAGGAAGGATTGACAATGTTCTGATAGGTATCATGAATGGGAAGCTTGTCTAGAATACCCAGTGCGGGAGCCACTTTGCTGACCACATTCTGCAAGAAATTGGACGTTGTGCCGTTGCCACCGTCAAATACAGTAACATTTCCCAGTTGGATATGTTCAAATGCCTTAACCTGTTCCGAAGCGATTTCCTTCCATTGGTCAACCATCTTGTATTGGATGGCGATTTCGGGATTGCGCTCGGCAGCCTTCACCATGGCCTCGAAACCTTCCGCTTCGGCCAGCAAGGATTTCTTCTTGCCTTCCGCTTCTGCTTCCAGTTTCATCTGGATGGCCTTGGCTTCCGCCTGTGCTTTGGCCAGGATAGCTTCCGCTTCTGCATTTGCCTTACGTTTTATTTGCTCGGCCAATGCGTCCGCATCCAAGATGGCCTGCTGTTTGGCTATTTCGGCAGGAACAATCTTATCCGCTTTCAAGGCCTGTTCCACTTTGCGGGCTTTCGCTTCTTCTATTTCACGCTGTGCGTTTTCCTGTGCGGTGAGGACGGCAGCTTGTGTCCGGGCTTGTGCTTCACCGGCTTTTCTAGAGGCTTCCGCCTTGGTAACTTCCAGTTCCGCATTACTTTCGGCAACCTCTTTGGCAGCGTTATTTTGCCCGATGGCCGATTTCTTTTGTGCTTCCGCCTGCTTTATTTCCATATCGGATTGGAGCTCTGCCGTACGGCTTTCCTGTTCGGTACGCGCCTGTTCCTTGTTCACCTCCATAGAGGCACTGGCTTTGGCGATACGTGATTCTTTTTCGGCATTTTCTTCTGCTACTTTCGATTCACGTTCCTTGTCGGCTATGGCTACTTTAATTTCCTCGTCACGTTGCGTATCGGCCAGTTGAGTGTTCTTGTCGCGGTTGGTTTCTGCTACTTTGGTGGCACGTTCTTTTTGTTGTTCCGCAATCTTGATGGCACCCAGTTTCTGTTGTTCTTCAATGTTAGCCAAGGCTTCGTTCTTGGCTTTCGCTTCGGCTTCTTTTCCCAGATTGACGATATAATCGGCTTCATCGCGGATATCGCTGATGTTGATGTTCATCAGGTAAAGACCGAATTTCTTCAATTCGGAGTCGATGTTCTTGCGGCAGTTCTCAAGGAATGTATCACGATCACTGTTCAGTTGTTCGATGGTCATGTCGGCAATGACCAGACGCATTTGTCCGTAAACAACGTCTTTAATCAGTTCCTGTTGTGCTTCGATATTCAGTCCCAGTAAGCGTTCGGCTGCATTCTGCATAACTTCGGGCTCTGTGCTTACGGCCACAGTGATGGTAGTGGGCACATCTACGCGGATGTTTTGTTTGGAAATGGCACCGGTCAGTTTGCAGTCAATCTGCATGGGTTTCATGTTCAGGAAAGAGTATCCCTGGATAATGGGCCATACAAAAGCGGCTCCTCCGTGATACAGTTTAGCCGATTTCTTGTCGCCGGTCTTACCATATACTACCAATACCTCGTCGCTCTTGCACTTGCGGTAACGACTTAAAATCCCGACGATGGTCAGGACGATGACAGCTACCAGAATAGCTGCATAAATGAGAATCTGCTCATCCATAAATGATTGCGTTTTTAGGGTTTATTTAATCAATATAATAGATTCCTTCCTTGTAATCCTTCAGTGTGAGGATATCGCCTTCCCGGTAGCTTTTACCCTGTATGCTCCGCACGGTAAGTTCTCTTTGTGCGCCATTGATGGCGATATAGACCACATAGTCTGTTCCTGCCTGTTCTTGTTCTTGGCAGCGGGTATATATTTCGCATTTCCTGCCTATTAATTCTTCTCCCTGTTCGGGCTTGTTTTCTTGTTTCAGCTTATAGCAGAGTTTATAAATCCAAGCCAGGACGAAGACAAAAAAGCTGCCGCTTATCACGGCGCCCAGGTAATGTAGGACAATGTAGGGAGGCTGGCATAAATACATGAACCAACCGAAACCCATGCAGAAATGAATCAGTCCTTTGAAGGAGAGTACGCTGCTCATGTCTATATCGGCGTTGCCATCGGCATTAACGTCTATGTCGGTGTCCATACTGCCGAAAAAGATGGATAAGATGAATTGCAGAAGAAAGATTCCCGTACTTACTAATGCAGCGAAAAAATATACGTTAGCTTCCATATATTTTGTGTTTATCTGTTTTTCAATTCACAAAATAAAGCAATTAATCCGAAAAAGCAAGAAGATAAGGGAAGAAATGTAGCTGTGCATGTACAGCTTTCGATGTTTTTTATCCGTCCGGCGGAAAGTTTTCCTAATTATGGGCATGTCTTTAAAAGGTTACGGGCAATCATTCTTGCGAACTATGCCCGTAGCTTTTATAGGTTGTTCTGCCTTGTATGTCCTGTTATAGGGAAATCAATGCCAGCGCTTTGTTTTCGGCGGCTTCCATAATCTCCCGTTCACCGGGGCCTTTGTCGTTGATGCCGCACAAGTGCAGGATACCATGAATAATCACCCGGTGAAGCTCGCGGTCGTAGGGTTGCTCAAACTGTTCCGCATTGGTGCGGACAGTATCCAGACTGATGAATAAATCACCGGAAATGCGATTACCTTCGCAATAGTCGAAAGTGATGATATCCGTGTAATAATCATGTTGCAGATACTGCTGGTTTACTTCCAGTATTTTATCGTCCGAGCAGAAGATATAAGCGATTTCTCCCACTCTTTTTCCATAGCAGGCGGCTACCTCTTTAATCCATTCGGTGGTTTCTTTCTTTTTGATATCGGGCATCTTTACCCCATCGGTTTGATAACTTATCATAGAATAACAAATTAGAAATGACAGGCAAAGATAGGTAAAGTATCTTGTTAGCGGTTCACTTTCGGGATATTTTCTAATAACTTTCTAATCTGGTCTGAGTTGATTATAATCGGTTTCACTTCTCATCGGGAAAAGGGCGTTGTACTTTTGTCACCCAAAAACAGAAAACAATGAAACAACGTGCTATTCTTTTCTTTTTTATAGGCATAATGACAGGAATACTGCAGGCACAGACCTTGACTCTGAAAGATGCCGGACAGCTTTTTCTGAAGCAGAACCTGTCTCTTATTGCAGCCCGGTATGATATGGACATTGCTCAGGCACAGGTATTGCAGGCCAGACTTTTTGAGAATCCCGTTATCTCGTTAGAGCAAAATGTGTACAATAGGCTGAATGGAAAATACTTTGACATGGGAAAGGACGGGGAGTCAGGAGTGGAGATAGAGCAGGTTATCAGTATTGCCGGGCAGCGTAGTAACCGTATCCGTCTGGAAAAAGTGAACAAGGAAATGGCCGGATATCAGTTTCAGGAAATCATGCGCACCTTGCATAGTGAGCTGAACGAACGATTTGTCGAGACTTATTTTCTGACTAGAAATATGGCTGTTTATGAAAAAGAAATAACTTCGTTGGAGCGCCTTCTGGCTGAGATGAAACTTCAACAACAGAAAGGAAACATTTCACTGATGGAAGCCTCGCGTCTGGAGGCCATGTTGCTTTCATTGAAGAAGGAAAGGAATGAGCAGGAGAATCAGCTGGTTGCCGCCCGGGGAGAATTGAACCTTCTTCTGAGCCTTCCTGCTGATGCGCGTCCTGAACTGCTACTGGATGAAAGTATGTTGAAACAGCTGGACTTGTCACAACTCTCTTATGCGGACTTGATGGCACGTATGACTGGACGTCCCGATTTAAAACTGGCCCGTACCTATATCCGTGCTTCGCAGGCGAACCTTAAACTTCAGAAGTCGCTGGCTTTTCCCGAAGTATCCTTTAAAGGGACTTATGACCGTGCCGGTAATTTTATCAATAATTACTTTGCTGTGGGGATCAGTTTCTCTGTTCCTATATTTAACCGTAATCAGGGTAATATAAAGTCGGCCCGCATCGAAATCATGAAAGCGGATAAGGAAAAGGAGTATGCCATGGGAAAAGCGGAGATGGAGCTTTTTACCGCTTATTCGCAGCTGGAGAAGGCGATGAATCTTTATCAGTCGGTGGATAGTGATTTGGAGCAGAACTTTGAGAAACTGATAGCGGGAGTGAATGAAACGTTCCGGAAACGTAGTATCAGTCTGTTGGAATTTATAGACTATTATGAGAGTTATAAAGAAACTTGTATACAGTTATATGACACACGTAAGGACTTGCTTCTGGCTATGGAGAATTTGAACCGCGTTATCGGACAAAATGTATTTAATTATTAATAACTTATCAATCAGAGAACAACAATGAATCAGAATATCTTTTTACTGGGCTTATTTTTTCCTCTTCTTTGTAACTGTTCGGCACCGGCTGAACAAACAGACACGACCAATGGGGGGATCTTCCTGACAGACAGTTTGAAACAAGTAGTGGCCATTGATACTGTAAGTATACAGGAGGTCACGATGGAACTTACCCTGAACGGTCGTGTTACTTTCAACCAAGAACAGGTGGCACGGGTGTATCCCATATTCGGGGGGACGGTGACGGAAGTCCATGCGGAAACGGGAGATTATGTGCAGAAAGGTGAGGTTCTGGCCGTAATCCGTAGCGGGGAAGTGGCCGACTATGAGAAACAGCAGAAAGATGCTGCCCAACAAGTGCTTACCGCCCGGCGTGCCATGGATGCGACTCAGGATATGTATGTTTCGGGCATAGCTTCGGAGCGCGATATGCTCCAGGCAAAGCAAGAACTGGCCGCAGCCGAGGCGGAGGATAAAAGGGTGAAGGAAGTTTTCTCCATTTATCATCTGTTGGGTAATTCCTTTTATCAAGTGAAGTCTCCGGTAGCGGGATTTATTGTCAATAAAAACATCAGCAAAGATATGCAGATACGTTCAGACCAGAGTGAGGAATTATTTACTGTATCGGGGTTGGAGAATGTCTGGGTGATGGCCGATGTCTATGAAAGTGATATCAGCAAAGTATGTGCAGGAGACAGGGTGGAGATTACTACACTGGCTTATCGGAACAGGAGTTTCGGAGGCACTATAGACAAAGTGTATCAGGTGCTGAATGACGAGAGTAAAACGATGAGCGTGCGCATAAAATTGCAAAATAAGGATTATCTGCTGAAGCCGGGTATGTTTACCAATGTAAAGGTGACTTGCAAGGCATCCGAGGAACGGATGGCACGGATAGACCCTCATTCGCTGGTTTTTGAGAATGGGAAGAATTATGTGGTAGCGGTAGACGGCGACGGCAGTCTTCAGGTGAAAGAGGTGGAGATTTACAAGCGGTCGGATAAGGAATGCTATCTCCGTTCCGGTGTTACCGGAGGCGATAAGATTCTTAACAAAAATGTTCTGTTGGTTTATAATGCTTTGAATGACGATTCTAAATAGAAGGAAAGTATGCATAAGTTTATTGATAATATAGTAGCTTTTTCACTGAAAAATAAATTTTTTATATTTTTCTGTACCACGATAGCGGTCATTGCAGGGGCGATATCTTTCAAACATACACCTGTAGATGCTTTTCCCGATGTGACGAACACGAAAGTGACCATAATCACCCAGTGGCCGGGGAGAAGTGCGGAAGAGGTGGAGAAATTCATCACTATCCCTGTTGAAATAGCGATGAATCCTGTTCAGAAGAAGACTGATATCCGTTCTACCACTCTTTTCGGTCTGTCTGTTATCAATGTGATGTTTGAGGACGATGTCGATGATTTCACAGCTCGCCAGCAGGTGTATAACTTGTTGAATGATGCTGATTTACCGGAAGGGGTCACTCCTGAAGTACAGCCGCTTTATGGCCCGACGGGAGAGATTTACCGCTACACTTTGCGCAGTGGCAAGCGTGATGTGCGCGAATTGAAAACAATTCAGGACTGGGTGATAGACCGCAATCTCCGTGCTGTGCCGGGTGTGGCTGATATTGTGAGTTTCGGTGGCGAGGTAAAGACTTTCGAAGTCAGTGTGAATCCCCATCAACTGATAAATTACGGTATTACTTCATTGGAACTGTATGATGCTATTGCAAAGAGTAATATCAATGTCGGAGGAGATGTGATTACTAAGAGCTCACAGGCCTATGTGGTGCGTGGAATCGGATTAATCAATGATTTGGAGGAAATCCGGAATATTGTAGTGAAGAATATCAACGGTACGCCTGTATTGGTCCGTCATTTGGCGGATGTGCACGAATCCTGTTTGCCCAGACTGGGACAAGTAGGACGCATGGAGGAAGATGATGTGGTGCAAGGCATTATCGTCATGCGGAAAGGAGAAAATCCGGGTGAGGTGATTGCTGCCTTGAAGCATAAAATAGCAGAACTGAATACAGGGATTCTGCCCGAGGATGTGGAGATTGTTCCATTCTATGACCGTGAGAACTTAGTCAATCTGGCTGTTCATACGGTGACTCATAATCTTATTGAGGGTATATTGTTAGTTACGTTTATCGTTTTAATTTTTATGGCGGATTGGCGGACGACAGTGATTGTCGGCATCGTGATTCCGTTGGCGCTGCTCTTTGCCTTTATCTGCCTTAGAGCGATGGGAATGTCTGCCAATCTGCTTTCTATGGGAGCGATAGATTTCGGCATCATCATTGATGGCGCCGTGGTGATGGTAGAAGGGGTTTTTGTGGCGCTGGACAGAAAAGCGTACGAGGTGGGAATGCCTGCGTTCAACCGGATGTCGAAAATGGGGCTTATCCGGAGCACTGCCAAAGATAAGGCGAAAGCGGTGTTCTTCTCCAAATTGATTATTATCACAGCGTTGGTGCCTATATTCTCTTTTCAGAAAGTGGAAGGAAAGATGTTCTCTCCGTTGGCATATACATTGGGATTCGCACTGCTGGGGGCTTTGATCTTCACTTTGACACTGGTTCCTGTCCTGTCTTCTATGTTGCTGAAACGTGATGTCCGTGAGAGGAATAACTGTATCGTCCGTTTTATCAATGAAAAAGCTTCGTTGCTGTTCGACCGGTTTCATGCCCGTCGCAGTCTCACTATCGGACTCTCTACGGTGGTGGCGGTTTTCGGATTGTGGCTTTTAACTTTCTTGGGAACGGAGTTTCTTCCTCAGCTGAATGAAGGTTCCATTTATGTACGCGCCACGCTTCCGCAAAGCATCGCTTTGGATGAATCGGTGGAGCTGGCCAACACCATGCGTCGTAAACTGATGGCTTATCCCGAAGTGAGACAAGTGATGTCCCAAACCGGACGACCGAATGACGGAACAGATGCGACCGGTTTCTATAATATTGAATTTCATGTAGACATCTATCCCGAGAAAGAATGGGAGAGCAAACTGACCAAACTGGAACTGATTGATAAGATGCAGCAGGATTTATCCATTTATCCGGGCATCGACTTCAACTTCTCACAGCCTATATCGGATAATGTGGAGGAGGCGGCATCGGGGGTAAAGGGCTCTATTGCGGTGAAAGTGTTCGGCAAGGACTTATATGAGTCACAGAAACTTGCCGTACAGATTGATAAGATTTTGGGGACTGTGGAAGGTATTGAAGATTTGGGAGTAATCCGTAACATCGGCCAGCCTGAACTGCGTATCGAACTGGATGAACAGAAACTGGCACGATACGGGGTAGCGAAAGAAGATGTGCAGTCCATCATCGAGATGGCTATCGGCGGAAAATCGGCCTCTTTACTTTATGAAGATGAACGGAAGTTCAATATTATGGTGCGTTATAATCCGGAATTCCGTCAGAACGAAGATCAGATAGGCAAGATATTGGTTCCGGCCAGCGATGGAGCCATGATACCTGTCAAGGAATTGGCGGATATCCGTACCATTACAGGACCCTTACTTATTTTCAGGGACAACCACACTCGTTTCTGTGCGGTCAAATTCTCCGTGCGGGGACGGGACATGGGAACGGCGGTGGCAGAGGCACAAAAGAAAGTAAATGCCGCGATCCATCTTCCTGAAGGATATTCTTTGAAATGGACGGGAGATTTTGAGAACCAGCAACGGGCGTCCAAGCGTTTGGCCCAGGTGGTTCCTGTGAGTATCGCTATTATCTTTGTCATTCTGTTTGTACTTTTTTCGAATGCCAGAGATGCAGGACTGGTGCTGCTGAATGTACCTTTTGCAGCCGTGGGAGGTATTGCCGCATTGTTGCTGACGGGATTTAATTTCTCAATTTCTGCGGGGATCGGTTTCATTGCTTTATTCGGTATCTGTATTCAGAATGGGGTGATTATGATTTCGGATATCAAGCATAATCTGCATACACGGCTATCCTTGCCGGATGCGGTGAAAACAGGAATGCGCTCGCGTATCCGTTCCATTGTAATGACGGCGGCCATGGCGGCTATCGGGTTGATGCCTGCTGCCATGAGTCATGGCATAGGTTCCGAATCACAGCGCCCACTAGCTATTGTTATTATTGGCGGTTTGATAGGAGCCACTTTTTTTGCCTTGTTCGTATTTCCGCTGATTGTGGAGTGGGTTTATAGCAAGATGTTGTATGATAAAGAAGGTAATCTGCTGCAAAGAAAATTATAATGATGTATATTTGCAACCGACAGAAAAACAGATTTGTTTATGGCAAAAATAATATTGGTAGAGGATGAGATAAATATTGCCTCGTTCATTGAAAGAGGGCTTCGTGAGTTCGGTCACGAGGTCTCTGTGGTGTACGATGGTAATGCGGGATGGGAACTGCTTCAGAATGAGTCTTTTGATTTGTTGATATTGGATATCATTATGCCGGGTATGAACGGATTGGAACTGTGCCGCATGTACCGGCAGCGTTTCGGCTATCACTCTCCTGTTGTTATGCTGACGGCGCTTGGAACTACAGACGATATTGTGAAAGGACTGGATGCCGGAGCGGATGATTATCTGGTGAAACCGTTTAGCTTTCAGGAACTCGAGGCGCGTATCAAGGCTTTGCTCCGCCGGAGTAAGGAGGTTCCTGTACAGCAATTGGTTTGTGGGGATTTGATTTTGGACTGTACGTTGCGGCGTGCTCGCCGGGGAAACATGGATATTGATCTTACGGTAAAGGAATATCGGTTATTAGAGTATTTTTTGTTGCATCAAAGGGCGGTGCTTTCCCGGCTTACGCTATTACGTGATGTGTGGGATAAGAATTTTGACACCAATACGAATGTAGTGGATGTATATGTGAATTATTTGCGCGCCAAAATAGATAAAGGTTTTGAGGACAAGTTGATACATACAGTGGTGGGTGTGGGCTATATGATGACTGATTGAAAAGTATCTTTAGGATATAGAGAAACTTAAAAGAAAGGATAGACATGAAGATTGGACCTAAAATAGCTTTGTTTTATTCCCTCATTACGATGTGTGCCATTATCATGGTGATGAGCGTGTTCTATTTGTTCAGCTCTCGCTATATCAACCGTCTGTATGAGTCTTATTTGCGGGAGAAGGCATTTATCACTGCTCAGAAATATTGGGAAAAAGATGAAGTTGACGAACAGAGCTATCGGTTAATCCAGCAGAAATATGATGAGCTGCTGCCGCAAGCAAGGGAAGTATTATTGAATATGGACACGTTGGCACACGTCAAGGACACGTTGGGAAAATATCTCAATGCCAGTCAGCAGGAAAGACTTTTTCATGGTGACGGTACTCCGGTGACTTTTAAATATAAGAAAGAATTGGGTGCGGCTCTCTATTATCCGGATAATGAAGGATATTTTATTGTCTTTGTCTTCTCTGAAAACACTTATGGCAAGGAGATACAGGAGCATATTTTGCTACTTTCGGTTACTCTCGTTGTCATCAGTTCTATTTTTATTTTTTTTATCGGGCGTGTTTATTCTAACCGGATTCTTACTCCCCTGCAACATATCTTGAAAGAATTGAAGCGTATCCGTGCCAATAACCTGAATGTACGTCTGAGAAGCTATGGGAACAAGGATGAGCTGGATCAGCTGATTGTGTCACTGAATGGGATGCTGGATCGTATTGACACAGCGTTTAAATCCGAGAAATCATTTGTCAGCAACGCTTCCCATGAATTGAACAACCCGCTTACTGCTATTCAGGGGGAGTGCGAAATAGCCCTTCTGAAAGAGCGTAGCACTTCGGAATATATGGATTCTTTGGAACGTATCTCGGTAGAGAGCAAACGTATTTCTCTGCTGATAAAGTCTTTGCTGTTTTTATCCCGTCAGGATAAGGATATTCTAGCAAATACGGTAGAGGATGTTTGCCTGCCTCGGATGCTGAGGGAGCAGTATGTCGGCCGTCCTCGTATTCGTCTGTCTTCCACACTTAGGGAGGAGAATGACTTTATTGTCCGTGCCAATCCTTATTTATTGGGAATAGCCCTTCAGAATGTAGTGGATAATGCTTGTAAATATTCGGATAAGGATGTGGAAATCAGCTTGTTCGAAAAGGAGGGCCGGAGAGTGGTGGAAATCAGGGACCAGGGTATTGGTATTCCTCAAGAAGAGGTAGAATTGATTTTTCAATCTTTCTATCGTGCTAGTAATACACGTTCTTACAAGGGGCAAGGCATCGGGCTAAGCCTTTCTTTGAAAATTATATCTACTTACGGCGGCCAAATGGGAATCCATTCGGAAGAGGGACATTTTACCACCGTAAGTATAACTTTTCCTCTGTCCCTAGCCGAAGAATAAATAACAGATAAGAATAGCCGCAATCACTCCGGCCAAATCGGCCAGTAGTCCGCAAGGAACGGCGTGGCGTGTCCTCACTACTCCTACGCTACCGAAATATACTGCCAGGATATAAAAGGTAGTGTCTGTGGAACCTTGAAAGATACAGGCCAGTCTGCCTACGAAAGAATCGGGACCGTATGTAGTCATGGCATCCACCATCAATCCGCGTGCTCCGCTTCCACTCAATGGTTTCATCAGTGCTGTGGGGAGTGCTCCTACGAAATCACTGTCGATACCGCATAGCTTTACGGCTCTGTCAATGCCGTCAATTAAATAGTCCATCGCACCCGATGCACGGAAGACACCGATGCCTACCAGTATGGCTACCAGGTAAGGAATGATGCGTACGGCAGTGTTGAATCCTTCTTTGGCCCCTTCAACAAAGGAGTCGTAGACATTGATTTTTTTTCTGATCCCTGCTACAATGAAGCCGATGATGATAAGAAATAGAAAGACATTGGCAAAAGTGGTGGAGTAAATATCTATCTGGTTTCGTGACAAGGTATTGAAGAAATAAATAATTCCTGCTACCAGCAAACTCATTCCCCCTAAGAAGAAGAGGATGGTACGGTTAAACAGGTTGATTCTCTGATAAATGCTTACAGCTACAATGCCTGCCAGGGTAGAGAAGAAGGTTGCCAGCAGGATGGGGACAAATATGTCTGTAGGTTGGGCGGCACCTAGTTGAGCGCGATATACCATGATGCTGATAGGAATCAGAGTCAGCCCCGAAGTATTCAGTACCAGAAACATAATCATGGGATTACTGGCAGTATCTTTCTTGGGGTTCAATTCTTGCAGGCCCTCCATTGCTTTCAGTC
>ENA-OVFW01000598-OVFW01000598.1-human-gut-metagenome-genome-assembly--contig:-NODE-598-length-16450-cov-3.167978_pt1 | contig 16450 bp, 16 predicted proteins | sample MGYA00237765_ERZ505409 | MGnify/ENA primary metagenome ERZ505409 (study PRJEB26158, sample SAMN06016413) | human gut metagenome | biome: human gut; feature: ankylosing spondylitis patient; material... | reverse complement strand
TCCTGGTCCCGTACCTCCTCTCCCCGGTAGAAGCGGCCGAAGATGCGGGCCTGCTCCCCCTCGGGGACGCCGGGGCCGGTGTCGGACACCTGGATGCAGCAGAACAGCTCGTAAAAGACGGCGGACAGGGTGACCGCGCCCCCGGGGGGCGTGTACTTTACCGCATTGTCCACCACGTTGCCCAGGGCCTCGGCGGTCCACTTTTGGTCGAACCGGGCGCTGCCCTGGGCGGGCTGCACGGTGAGGGAGATGTTTTTCTCCGCCGCCGCTCCGGAATACTGGGCGGCCGCCTCCTCCAGCAGGGGGGCCACCGGGTGGAGGGCGGGGGTGAGGACGAGAATCCCGCTGTCCAGCCGGGAGGACTTCACCAGGGTTTCAATGAGAAACCGCAGCTTTTCCGCCTGGGCCTGGACCACCCGGGCCTGCTCCCGCTGCTCCGGGGGGAGGGGGCTCTCCGCCAGCAGGGAGGAGTACAGCAGCAGGGCGGCGATGGGGGTCTTGGTCTGGTGGGAGATGTCCGCAATGAGGGCGGCAATCTTGCCCCGCTCCTCCGCCAGGCCGCGGGCGGAGGCGGCGGAGCCGTTCAGAAACCGGGCCAGCTTGGCCTCCAGGGCGGAGGGGGCCGACTCGTCGAAGGTGGTTTCCTGAAACTGCCCCTCCAGGGCCCGGTCCAGCATCCGGTCCGCCTGGGCCAGCTGCCGCCGGGCCCGGAGCCACTGGACCACCCCGAAGATCACCCCGCCCCCGGCCAGGAGCAGGCAGAGCACAGAATATCCGTCCATATCAGCCCTCCGCCCACACGTAGCCCACGCCGTACACCGTGCGGATGGGTGCCTCCCCCAGCTTCCGGCGCAGCCGGTTCACCGCCACGGACAGGGCGTTCTCGTCCACAAACTCGCCCCCGTCCCACACCCGGTCCAGCAGCTGCTCCCGGGTGAGGGTCTGCCCCCGGTGCTCCGCCAGCAGCCGCAGCAGCCGCTGCTCCGTCTTGGACAGGTCCAGGGGGACCCCGTTTTTGGTGTAGACCATCCGCCCAAAGTCAAAGACGTAGGGGGGCAGCTCCAGCACCGGGGCGGCGGGCCGGGACCGCCGCAGCAGGTTATTCACCCGGGCCCGGAGCACCGCCAGGGAGCAGGGCTTGGTCACATAGTCGTCCGCCCCCAGCTCCAGCCCCAGCACCTGGTCTACCTCCAGGTCGTTGGCGGTGAGGATGAGCACCGGCAGGGGGGAGGATGCTCGCAGCCGCCGGAGCAGGTCCAGCCCATTGCCGTCGGGCAGGTTCAGGTCCAGGATCACCAGCTGGGGCGGGTGGGCGGCCAGGGCCTCCTCCGCCTCCCGGAGGGTGTGGCACTGGGTGAACTGCCGCCCCGCCTGGTCCAGGGCCAGGCGGATGCCCTGGCTCAGGGCCCGGTCGTCCTCCACAATCAAAATATGGTCCACGGGACCCACCTCGCTTCCAATCAGATGTCCGTATTGTACCACGGGGGCGGAAAAAGAAAAAGACCTTGTCAAAGGGGACCGCCCGGGGTAAGATAACGGCAGAAGCGAGAAAAGGAGCGAGCGCAGTATGGAAGTGCTATCCCCATTGCAGCCCAAGGCTGTGTTTCACTATTTTGAGGAGCTGTGCGCCATCCCCCACGGGTCGGGGAACACCAAGGCGGTGAGCGACTGGTGCGCCGCCTTTGCCAAGGCCCGGGGGCTGGAGTACCACCAGGACGCCCTCAACAATATCATCATCATCAAGGAGGCGGCCCCCGGCTATGAGGGGGCGGAGCCGGTGATCCTCCAGGGCCACCTGGACATGGTGTGTGAGAAGGAGCCGGGCTGCCAAAAGGATCTGGAGCGGGAGGGCCTGGACCTGACGGTAGACGGGGACTTTGTGTATGCCAAAGGGACCACGTTGGGCGGGGATGACGGCGTCGCCGTGGCGATGGCCCTGGCCCTGCTGGACAGCCGGGACCTCCCCCACCCCCGCCTGGAGGTGGTTCTCACCGTGGACGAGGAGGTGGGCATGCTGGGGGCGGCCGCCCTGGACGTGTCCCCCCTGCGGGGCAAGACCCTCATCAACCTGGACTCAGAGGAGGAGGGGGTGTTCACCGTCAGCTGCGCCGGGGGCAACCGGACCGAGTGCATCCTCCCCGTAAAACGGGAGCCCTGTTCGGGAACTGTGCTGACCGTTACGGTGGGCGGCCTGACGGGGGGACACTCGGGGACGGAGATTCACCGGGGCCGGGCCAACGCCAACGTCCTCCTGGGCCGCTGCCTGCGGGCGGTGTCCGCCCGGACCGAGCTGCGCCTGGGGGAGGCGGCGGGGGGCAGCAAGGACAACGCCATCCCCACCGAGAGCCGGGCCCAGATCGTGGTATCTGATGAGGCGGCGGCCCGGGCCGCCCTCGGGGAGCTGGAGGATGACCTGCGGCGGGAGCACCGGACCACCGACCCGGAGCTGTTCCTCCGGGCGGAGCCCTCCCACTGGGAGGGGAGCCCCATGGACCGGACGAGTACGGAGCGGGCAGTGTGTCTGCTCACCTGCCTGCCCAACGGGGTGCAGGCCATGAGCGGGGACATCCCCGGCCTGGTGCAGACCTCGCTGAACCTGGGCATCCTCACCACCGGGGTGGAGGAGCTGCGGGCCTGCTTCTCGGTGCGCAGTTCCCTGGGGTCCCAGAAGGAGGCCCTGAAGGACCGGCTCACCTGCCTCACCCAGGCCCTGGGGGGCAGAACCCAATACTCCGGGGACTATCCGGCCTGGGAATACAAAGAGGATTCACCCCTCCGGGAGCGGATGGTCCAGGTGTTCCGGGAGCAGTACGGATACGAGCCCAAGGTGGAGGCCATCCACGCCGGGGTGGAGTGCGGCCTGCTGGCGGGGAAGATTCCGGGCCTGGACTGCGTGTCCATCGGCCCCGATCTGCTGGAGATCCACACCCCCCGGGAGCGGATGAGCATCTCCTCCGTCCAGCGGGTGTGGGCCTTCCTGCTGGAGGTCTTGAGACGAAGCAAATAAAAAACGAAACGCGGACCTTGGATGTTCCAGGGTCCGCGTTTTTGGTTTCTATATCAGGAGATGGACCGGCCCAGCTCAAAGGCCTGGTGGAGCTCCTCCCGGCCGGCGATGTCCCCCAGGTTCATCACCCCGCCGCACAGCACCCTGCCAAGGCTTTTCCAGCCCAGGTGCTGTTCCAGGTGGTCGTACCAGTACAGGGTCTCCTCAAAGCCGTGGCCCTCCGCCGCCATAAGCAGGACGGACTCCTTTTTGGGGTTGGCCAGGCCGGGGTCGCACTCGGCCACGGCGAACAGCCGGTCAAAGGCCAGCTTCAGCTGTCCGCTGATGGTCCAGTAGTACAGGGGGGAGGCCAGCACCACCACGTCGGCCTCTTTGTAGACCGGGTAGATTTTGTCCATGTCGTCCCGCTGGACGCAGGGGTGCTCCGGGTCCCGGCCGCCGCCAAAGCAACCCCTGCAGCCGTGGAGGTCCATGCCGTCCAGGAAGAACTCGGTGACCGTATTGCCGGCGCTCTTCGCCCCCTCGGCAAAGGAGCGGATCAGGGCGGCGGTGTTGCCGGTTTTCCGGGGGCTGCCATTGAGAATCAAGATTTTTTTACTCATTGTAATATCCTCCTCATATATAGCAAATACAGCGAAACGATTGGGGTCAATTTCGGTTCTCCAAGACTTGGAACCCAGCGGGTCTGTGCAAAACCCGCTGGGTTCCGGTGTATCGGAAGAAGGGAGAACGAGATGAACAGAAACGAAGCTCATTCGCCCTCATAGGCCTGGCGGTACACCTCGATGATCTGCTCCTTGGTGGCGGTGCGGGGGTTGGTGAGGCTGCACACGTCCTTCATGGCGTTCTCGGCCATGACAGTGAAGTCCTCCGGCTTTACGCCAAGCTCTTTCAGATTGGCGGGGATGCCCAGGCGCCGGCCCAGGCGCTGAACGGCGGCGATGCCCTCCTCGGCGGCAGCGGAACAGGACAGATTTTCCCCCCGCACCCCCATGGCAATGGCGATCTCCTTGAAGCGGGTCATGTTGCCGATGAGGTTGAACTTCATCACATAGGGCAGCAGCACCGCGTTGCAGACGCCGTGGGGCAGGTTGTAGAAACCGCCCAGCTGGTGGGCCATGGCGTGGACGTAACCCAGGGAGGCGTTGTTGAAGGCGATGCCCGCCAGGTACTGGGCATAGGCCATCTTGTCCCGGGCCTTCATGTAATTGCCGTTGGCCACCGCCTTGGGCAGGTAGTGGGTGATCATCTGGATGGCCATGGTGGCCGCCGCGTCGGTGAGGGGGTTGGCGTTGGTGGACACATAGGCCTCGATGGCGTGGGTGAGGGCGTCCATGCCGGTGGCGGCGGTGAGGGAGGGGGGCATGCCGCGCATCAGCTCCGGGTCGTTGATGGCGATCTGGGGGGTGACCCGCCAGTCCACAATGGCCATCTTCACCTTTCGGCTGGTGTCGGTGATGATGCAGAATCGGGTGATCTCCGAGGCGGTGCCGGCGGTGGTGTTCACCGCCATCAGGGGCATCAGGGGGCGGCTGGACTTGTCAATGCCCTCGTAGTCGTGGATGGTCCCGCCGTTGGCGGCCACCATGCCGATGCCCTTGGCGCAGTCGTGGGAGGAGCCGCCCCCCAGGGAGAGGATGGAGTCGCAGCCGTTCTCCTGAAACACCGCCACGCCGGCGGCCACGTTCTGGTCGGTGAGGTTGGGCTCAGCCCCGGGGAAGACGATGGAGTCCACCCCGGCCTGGGCCAGGATGGCCTGAATCTGTCCGGCCATGCCGCTCTCATGGAGGAACCGATCGGTGACAATCATGGTCTTGCGGCCGCCCAGGCTGCGCATCAGCTCGCCGGCCTCCTGGGAAGCGCCCATTCCAAAGACGTTCCGGGTGGGAAGGAAATAGTACGTTGACATGACAAAAGCCTCCTTACGCGCTCTCGCAAAACAGGTGCCCTCAAAATGAAGGAAAAAAAGAAAGAACCTTCATTTTTGAGATGGGCCCATTATAGCGGGCGGGGAGGCCGTTGTCGAATCCGAAATATGGTATGAGGTTATATGAAAAAACGTATGGCGGGGCTTACCGCTCGCCGGGCCGGTCCTCCAGCAGGCTGCGGCTCCACATGAAATCAATGAGTTTCTGCTGCACGGGATTGGTGCGGCGCTTCAAGTAGGACAGGTAGATGGGGCGCATGGCCATGGGGTCGCGGAGCTGGTAAAAGACCACGCTGTCGGTGGGCGCCACATACTCGGGGATGGTGGAGCGCAGGAAGGACGCCCCCTGTCCTTCACAGACCAGGTAGTAGGCGGTCATCATCTGGGTGAGAAAGACCGAGGTCTTGGGGACGAAGCCCGCGTTCCGGCACAGCTCCATGCTCCGGTCGTAGAGGTCGTTGCCTCTCTGGAGGAGCAGGAAGGGCTCCTCCCGGAAGGTCTGGAGAGGGACGGGGGGCTTTTTCTGTCCTGGTTCCCCCCGCTTCAGAATCTCGTCGAAAGAGTAGCAGTACTCCGCCAGCTCCCGGTTGATGGGGAGGCGGGCCGGGACCGCCAGCACGATCTCCTCGGTACACCAGGCCACCGACTGGATCTTGGGGTCCTGGAGGGGCTCCGCCTCCAGAAAGAAGTCCAGCTTGCGCTCCAGCAGCTTCTCCGACAGGGCGGCGCTGCTCCCCTCGGTGAGGGTCAGGGTGATCTGGGGATTCTGGTCCCGGAACTCCTGGAACAGCCGGGGGAGCACATAGGTGCAGAAGAACATGGAGCTGCCGATGTGCAGCTGGGTCCCCGGGCCGCTGAGGGCGGCGAAGTGCTCCCGCATGTCCTCCTCAATGGCCATGACCTTCTCCACCTGCTGGATATAGTACTCCCCGGCGGGAGTCAGGGAGATGGGGTTGGTGCTCCGGTCGAAGAGGGGGGTCTTGATCTCCTGCTCCACCTTTTTGACCACCGAGCTGAGCCAGGGCTGGGAGACGAAGAGTTTTTGGGCGGCCTTGGAGAAGCTGTGCTCCTGGTAGATGGCGTAGATGTACTCCTTGTAGTTCAGCATGAGAGCGCCCCCTATAAGCAAAACGATATGAGCTCTTAAACACTTACGAATTTTACAAATCCGGCAAGTTCCGGTAAAATTATAGCAGAAAGCCGGACAAGCGGCAAGGCGTCCGGTATCCGTCGGTTATATCTGCGCGCAGGCGTCAGGAAAGGAAGCGGAATGCGTATGAACTATCACATTGCAGCCCGGATGGACCGGATGGCCCCCTCGGGCATCCGGAAGGTAAACGAGAAGGCCCTGGCCATGGAGCGGGCGGGGGAGCGGGTGCTCCACTTCGAGATCGGCCGTCCCGACTTCGACACCCCGGAGTACATCAAAAGAGCGGCCGATCAGGCCCTGGCCCAGGGAAAGGTCCACTACACCTCCAACTTCGGCATGATGGAGCTGCGTCAGGCCATCGCCGACAAGCTCAAGCGGGAGAACCACATCGACTATAAGGCCACCGAGGTGCTGGTCACCGTGGGATTGTCCGAGGCGGTGTTTGCCGTGCTGGCCACACTGCTGGACGAGGGGGACGAGATCCTGGTGCCCGATCCGGTGTGGCTCAACTATATCAACGTACCCAACCTGCTGGGGGCCAAGGCTGTCACCTACAGCCTGAAGGAGGAGAACGGCTACCAGATGGATTTCGGGGAGATTCGGGCCAAGATCACCCCCAAGACCCGGGCCGTGGTCATCGTCACCCCCAACAACCCCACCGGCGGCGTGCTGGAGGAGGATGTACTCAAGGAGCTGGCCTCCATTGTCCAGGAGCACGACCTGATGGTGATTGCCGACGAGATCTACGAGCGGCTGGTGTACGACGGGTGTAAGCATGTGAGCATCGCCTCCCTCCCCGGCATGAAGGAGCGCACCTTCACCATGAACGGCATGTCCAAGGCCTACGCCATGGACGGCTGGCGGCTGGGCTATGTGGCCGCTCCGGAGGAGTACATTACTGTGATGAACAAGTTCCACCAGCACAACACCACCTGCGCCCCCAGCTTTGTCCAGGCGGCCGCCATCGCCGCTCTCACCCAGGAGGGGGACGAGGTGAAGGAGATGGTGAAGGAGTACCAGCGCCGCCGGGACTACGCCGTAAAAGCCATCAACGACATCGACGGCATCCACTGCCTGTGCCCCAAGGGCGCCTTCTACATCTTCATCAACTGCAAGGAGCTGGGAAAGTCCTCGGCGGAGCTGTCCCAGTATTTCCTGGAGGAGGCCAAGATCGCCCTGGTGCCCGGCGACGTGTTCGGCCCCGGCGGGGAGGGCTATCTGCGCATGTCCTTCGCCGCCAGCTATGAGAGCATCGTGGAGGGCTGCGGCCGCCTGAAACAGGCGGTGGAGAACCTGAAAAAGTGAAGAACTTCTCCATTGCCCCGGCGCGGCCGGGGTGGTAAGATAAAAACAGAGGACTTCGCCCGGCGGCGGGGACCCCCCGCCCCGCCGGACGGCTGAAAAAGGAGAATTGTTATGCGTCTGGCAACCATCAAGTTAAGCGGCAAAGAAATTGCCGGTATCGTCACGGAGTCCGGCATCCTGCCCATCGCGGCCCTGAACGCGGCCAATGGGACGGCCTGGAAAGAGGAGATGTACGAGCTGATCTGCGCCCAGCAGGTGCCCGGCCTCACCAAGTGGTACAACGAGGGCGGAAAGGACGAGCTGGAGACCATCCCCGGCCTGGTGCCCCAGGACCAGGTGGAGTACGCCCCCCTGTACCGGAATCCCCGGCGGATCTTCGGCATCGGCCTGAACTACGCCGAGCACGCGGGGGACATCGGCAACGCCCCTCCCCAGGGCTTCCCGGGCAGCTTCTTTAAAATGGCGGACACCCTCATCGGCCCGGGGGACGAGATCCAGCTGCCCACCCTGAAGGAGGCCCAGAAGACCACCGCCGAGGCGGAGCTGGGCATCATCATGGGCCGGGACTGCCGGGACGTGGCCCAGGAGGACTGGCAGAGCGCCATCGTGGGCTACACCACCATTCTGGACATGACGGAGGAGTCCATCCTGAAGGGGAACGACTACCTCAGCGGCAACCCCCGCTACCTGTGCATCGTGAAGAACTTCCCCACCTTCTTCTCCTTCGGCCCCCAGCTGGTCACCCCCGACGAGGTGCCCGACGTGCTGAAGCTGGAGGTCCAGTCGGTGCACAACGGGGAGATCCACGCCAAGAACACGGTGGACCACATGACCCATAAGCCGGACCGGCTGGTGTCCCTCCACAGCAGCATCCAGGGCTGGTACGCCGGGGATGTGCTGGCCACAGGAACGCCCCGGGCCTTCCACATCCAGGACGGGGACGTGGCCGAGTGCCGCATCGTGGGCCCCGACGGCTTTGCCATGGAGCCCCTGGTGAACCCGGTGGTGGACCTGAAGAAGCACCCGGAAAAAGCGTAATACCACTTTCTTGCTTGTGAGGAGGATTTTAATATGAAAGCGACGTTTGTTCTGACCCCGGCGGAGGCCCGCCGCCTGATCGCCAAGGCCGTGATCCAGATGCCCGAGTTCCAGAAGGCCTGGAAGGACGCCTATGTGATTCTGGCCGGCGGCACCACCAACGCATTTATCGCCCAGGAGCTGCTGGGGGACATGTCCATCGAGCCCGGCCGCTGCACCGTGGGCCTGAGCTGCGAGGGACTGCTGTGCGTCACCGAGCCGGAGAGCCGCAAGAGCTTCCCCAACGTGTTCTACAAGGGGCAGCCGGTGGACAAGAAGATCGACGAGGCCCTGCAGGACTACCACGCCGACACCGTCATCCTCAAGGGGGCCAATGCCTTCGACCTGGAGGGCCACGTGGGCATCATCACCAGCGGCTTCAACGGGGGCACGGTGCCCAACTTCATCGGGTACATGACCTCCAAGGGGCTGAAGTGGATCTGCCCGGTGGGCTATGACAAGCTGGTGCCCTCCGTGCCGGCGGCCAGCCGGGCCCTGGGCGGGGCCAGCCGCATCGACATCTCCCTGGGGGCCGATCCCGGCATGTACTGCCTGTCCAGCGCGGACATCGTCACCGAGGCGGAGGCCATCCGGATGATGTTCCGCTGCGAGGCCAAGGTGGTATGCGCCAGCGGCATCGGCGGCAACGAGGGGGCCCACTACTGGGCGGTGGACGGCGAGGAGGCCGACATCAAGGCCCTGGTGGACTACCTGGAGCAGAACGTCAAGGGCGAGCCCGCCATCAAGGGCAACAAGGGCAACTGCTCCAACTGCCGCTACCCCGGCTGTAAGTACAACGGGAAGCCTCTGCCCGACTGGATGAAGCGCCGGGGCATTGAGAAGTAAAACGCCTGATATTGCAAAAGGGAAGCCGCCCTGGACGCATGTGCGTCCGGGGCGGTTTTTGTGGGGGGCCGGGCCCGGATAGAGAGGGGCTTGCCCGCGCCTGGGGATGGGTGTATGATAATCCGGTGAAAACAGAAAAGGAGGCGGCGGCATGAAACGAGGAAAGACGCTGCTGGCCCTGTTTTGGGAATTTTTTCAGTTCGGCTGTTTCACCTTCGGGGGCGGCTGGAGCATTGTGGCCCAGATGCAGCGGCTGTATGTGGAGAAGCGAAAAACCATCACCGGGGAGGAGCTGCTGGACATCACCAGCGTGGGCCGCAGCCTGCCCGGCACCATGATCGGAAACGTGGCCATGCTGTACGGCAACCACGCGGCGGGGCTGGCCGGGGGCGTGGTGTGTCTGGTGGCTATGATCCTGCCCCCGTTTTTGATTCTGAGCGTGCTCACCCTCTGCTACACCGCCGTGCGGGACAACTACTGGGTGATGGCGGCCATGACCGGGGTGCGGGCCGCCATCGTCCCCATCATGGCCTCCGCCGCCCTGAATCTGGTGAAGGGGGCCTTCCGGTATCCGCCCTGCGTGGCGGTGGCGGCGGCGTCCTTCGCCCTGTACCTGATCTGGGACGTGAACTGTGTGTTTCTGGTACTGATGGGCATTGCGGCCGGACTGGCCATCTGTGAGGTATATGAGCGGAGAGGAGGGAACGGCGATGGTGTTGCTTGAGCTGTTCTGGAGCTTTCTGAAAATCGGGTTCACCAGCTTCGGCGGGCTGTCCATGATCCCCCTCATCAACGACGAGGTGCTCTCCCACGGATGGATGACCGCCAGCGAGGTGGCCGACATTGTGGCCATCGCCGAGATGACTCCGGGCCCCCTGGGCTTCAACTGCGCCACCTTCGCGGGCATTCAGGCGGCGGGCATTCCCGGGGCCATTGCCGCCAATCTGGGGGTCATGTCCCCCACCCTCACCCTGTGCGCCGCGGCCGCCGTGTTCTTTGAGCGGGTGAAGGGCAACAAGTACATGGAGCACATCCTGGTGGGGGTCCGCCCCGCCTGCCTGGGCATGGTGGTGGGGGTGACCTGTTCCATGCTCACCAACTACCTGGGGACCTCCGGCCAGGTGAGCCTGCCGGCGGTGGGCATCGGGGTGCTGGATCTGGTATTGCTCCTGAAGGGAAAGCAGAGCGTCCCGGTGGTCATCGGGATCAGCGCCCTGCTGGGCCTGCTGTGCTTCGGCGTTTTGGGCTGGCAGTAGCCGGCACGGCATGGTATAATGGCGGCACAAGGACAGCTTGAGAAAGGAGGCGGACGATATGGTGCCCAGCTATGAGACCATGGGGGACTGGCTGGAGGAGATCTCCCAAAAATTCCCGGACGCGTTTTTTGAGGAACTGGACGGGGGCATCCAGCTGGAGGAGCAGGCCCTCCCCGACCCGGAGTTTCCCCCGGGGGAGATGTACATTATGGGGGAGTACTGCCACGACATGCTGGGGCGGTACATCGTATTGTACTACGGCTCCTTTGCCGCCCTCCTGGACGAGGACGAGGAGACCTGGAAGGATGAGATCTTCGCCACCGTGGCCCACGAGTTTACTCACCACATGGAGGATACCGCCGGCCTCCACGCCCTGGACGACAAGGACGCGGAGTTCCTCCGCCAGGCCCGGGAGGCGTACGGGGAGGGGGAGCCGTGAGCGATTCGCTGGAGCGGGATCTGACCCGGTGCCTCCAGGGGGAGGAGGAGCTGCGGGAGCGGGAGTACGCCGCTCAAGTGCTGGCCGGGGGCGATTTCTCCCATCTGGACTGCGTGCAGGTGGTGTTCCGGGGCTGCCGCCTGATGGGAGTGGACTTCAGCCGCAGCTTTTTCGACCGGGTGCGCTGGGAGCGGTGCGACCTGTCAGGCTGCCGCTTTTCCGAGTGCTCCTTCCGGGAGGCGGTCTTTCTGGACTGCCGGGGGGAGGGGTGCACCTTCGCCCAGAGCGCCTTCTCCCACACCCGGGTGGAGGAGGGCTCCTGGCGGTACGCCAACTTCACCAAGACCAGCTGGAAGACGGGGCTCTTTCAGGACTGCCGCCTGACCCAGGGGGTGTTCTCCCAGGTGCGGCACCGGAACCTGGCCTTCCGCCGGGCGGACCTCACCGGGGCCGACTTCTTCCAGACCTCCCTGCGGGGGGTGGACCTGTCTACCTGTGAGATCCGGGGGCTGACCCTCTCCCAGGACCACCAGGAGCTGCGGGGGGCCGTCCTGGCCCTGGAGCAGGCCCCGGACGTGGCCGCTCTGCTGGGGGTCAAATGGATGTAAAAAAATCGGGGGCTCAGACCGAAGTCTGAGCCCCCGCTGCTTTATACTTTTGCGGGCAGGGAGTCGTCCTCCCGCACCCAGTCCTCCACATGGACCACCCGGTAGTCCCGCTCGCCGCTGCGGATGACCACCCGGTCGATGCCCGCGTTGATGATGACCCTCCGGCACATGGAGCAGGAGGTGGCGTCGTGGAGGAGCTCGCCGCTCTTGGCCTCCCGCCCCGCCAGGTACAGGGTGGCCCCCAGGGTGTCCCGCCGGGCAGCGGAGATGATGGCGTTCATCTCCGCGTGGACAGAGCGGCACAGCTCGTACCGCTCGCCGCTGGGCACCTGCATGGCCTCCCGGGCGCAGTAGCCCAGGTCCATGCAGTTCCTCCGCCCCCGGGGGGCGCCGTTGTAGCCGGTGGAGACGATCTCGTCGTTCTTCACGATGATGGCCCCGTAGCACCGGCGCAGGCAGGTGGACCGCTCCAGCACCGTCTCGGCGATGTCCAGATAGTAATTCTCCTTGTCGATGCGTCCCATAAACGCCCCTCCCATGCTTTTTTACCAGTATACCGGGTTTTTCGCTATCCCGCAAGCCCCGGAATGGCTGCCCCGGGCGGACAATTCACATATTGTTTACGTTTCCTTCCTTGACGAAGAAACAGGGAGGCGCTATCATAAGTTCAGAAAAAATTTATTTTTAACTTCAAAGGAGACGACCGTATTTCATGGTGATGAACTTCATTCGAAAATTGATGTACGGCCGGTATGGAAGCGACCAGCTCTCCTTTTTCCTCCTCGTGGTCTATGTCGTCCTCATTCTTCTGTCCGGCCTGCCCCACCTGGAGGCGCTCTCCTGGCTGGCGCTGGCAGTGCTCCTGTGGGATCTGTTCCGCATGTTCTCCCGCCGCATCGACCGCCGCCGGGCGGAGAACGCCAAATTCTTAAAGGTGGCCGGACCGGCCATCCAGTGGTTCCGGCTTCGCCGCACCATCCACCGGGACAAGGAGCACTGCTACTTCAAGTGCCCCAACTGCGGCCAGCAGCTCCGGGTGCCCCGGGGCAAGGGGAAGATCACCGTCACCTGCCGCAGCTGCGGCGCCGTCTTTGAAGAGAAGAGCTGAATCCCTCAAAAACGCCGGAGCGAACCGCTCCGGCGTTTTTGCGCAAATGGCCGGGTTCACCACAGCTGTTCCACCTGGGTGCCGGTGTAGTACCAGGTGAGGATCTCCTCAAAGGAGCTGCCCGCCTTGGCCATGGCGTTGGCCCCGTACTGGCTCATGCCCACCCCGTGGCCGTAGCCGGTGACCGAGAAGGTGAAGTTGGTTCCGTCCCAGGCCACGGTGAAGCAGGCGGAGCGCAGGCCGAACAGGGTGCGCACCTGGCCTCCGGTGAGGGTGACGCCCCCCACCAGGATGCTGGACACAGTGCCCCCCTCGTTGACGGCGGGGGCGCCGAACCAGACGGAGGGGTCGCCGGACAGGTCGGCCCCCGGGTAGACGGCCAGCACCGCCTCCCGCACCTGGTCGGCGGAGAAGACCGCCTGGCTGTGGTAGTTGGGGACCTCCTCTCCCTCGGGGCTCTCCACACTCTGGAGGTAGTCCACCTGGTTCCCCCACACCTCCACCGCGTCCACGGTGCGGCCCGGGGCGGAGGAGAAGAACACCGCCTGGATGGGCTGGCCCCGGAAGAGGGCCGCCAGACCGTCGGTATCCGCCACGGCGGCGGCGATCTTGTCGGTGTAGGTCTGGGCGTTCTCCCCCCAGTTGGCGGCGGCGTCCGCCGGGTCGATGTAGGCCTGGCAGCAGGTGATGTCGGTGCACACGTCGGCGTCCGGGTGGGCCTCCACGGTGCGCTCCATCTTGGAGAGGGTGTAGGTGCGGGCGGCCACCGTCTGGGCCTTGAGGGCCTCCGGCTCAAAGGAGGCGGGCATCTCCGCCGCCACCACCCGCCACAGGTACTTGTCCAGCGGCAGGGTGAGCACCTCCCCGTCCTCCAGGGCCACCCGCACCTGTACCCGGCCGTCCGCCGTCTGGCCGGGGGTGACCACGGTGCGGTCGATGGGCAGGGTGCCGGTGGCGGCGGGGGGCTGGGACGGCCCGGCAAGCGGCTCCTCCCCCAGCAGGAGCAGCGGCAGCAGAAACAGGGTGAGCAGCAGCACCAGGGCGGTGGCCACCACCTGCTTCATTCCCCCTCCGCCCCCTCCTTTTTGCAAGTTTTGTTTCAGCATCATTCAGATTTCGCCCGTCCTTGCTTTTTTCAGATTGACTGTTTGATGAAAAGAGAATACAATATGGGACAAATGAAACCAGACAGAGGAGCTGTTGCATATGGACCATGCGGTCAGGGACGCCTCCGCCGACTTTATTGAAAGTCTATGCACGGAGTACCAGAAGCATAACCAGATCGACCCGGCCTTTTATGAGCGCTACCGCGTCAAGCGGGGCCTGCGCAACGCCGACGGCACCGGCGTCATGGCCGGGGTGACCCAGATCGGCAACGTCATGGGCTATTACGTCCAGGACGGCGAGCGGATTCCCGCCCCCGGCAAGCTGGTGTACCGTGGTATCGACGTGGAGGAGCTGATCAACGGCTTTGTCAGTGAGGGCCGCTTCGGCTTTGAGGAGACCGCCTACCTGCTTCTCTTCGGCGCCCTGCCCACCCGGGCCCAGCTCACCGCCTTCGAGGGACTGCTCTCCGCCCACCGGGCCCTGCCTCCCATGTTCACCGAGGACATGATCCTCAAGGCCCCCAGCCCCGATGTGATGAATAAGCTGGCCCGCTCGGTGCTGGCCCTCTATTCCTATGACAGGCGGCCCGATGACATGTCCCTGCCCAACCAGCTCCGGCAGGCGGTGGAGCTCATTGCCCGCGTGCCGGTGATCGTGGCCCACGCCTTCGCGGCCAAGCGGCACTACTACGACAACGAGTCCCTCTACCTCCACCGGCCCCAGGAGGGGCTGAGCGTGGCCCAGAACTTCCTCTACTCCGTGCGCCACGACAACCGGTACACCGACGAGGAGGCCCGGCTGCTGGATCTGTGCCTGGTGCTCCACGCCGAGCACGGCGGCGGCAACAACTCCGCCTTTGCCTGCCGGGTGCTCTCCTCCTCCGGCACCGACATCTATTCCTCCATCGCGGCGGCGGTGGGCTCCCTGAAGGGCCCCCGCCACGGCGGCGCCAACAAGAAGGTCATGGAGATGTTCGGCCACATTGAGGCCGAGGTGTCCGACTGGACGGACGACGACGCGGTGCGGGACTACCTGGGCCGCCTGCTGCGGAAGGAGGCGGGAGACCGCTCGGGCCTCATCTACGGCATGGGCCACGCCATCTACACCCTGTCCGACCCCCGGGCCGTCCTCCTCAAGCGGTTTGCCCGCAGTCTGGCCGAGACCAAGGGCATGCTGGACGAGTTTGAGCTCTTTGAGCGGGTGGAGCGCCTCACCCCCGAGGTGCTGCGCACCGTCAAGGGGGAGGAGAAGGTGGTGTGCGCCAACGTGGATCTCTTCTCCGGACTGGTTTACAAGATGATGGGCATACCCATGGAGCTCTACACCCCCCTGTTCGCCGTGGCCCGGATGGTGGGCTGGTGCGCCCACCGCATCGAGGAGGTCTGCCAGCCTGCCAACCGCATCATCCGCCCGGCCTACAAGGCGGTGGCCCCCATGCGCGCCTTTGTGCCGCTGGACCAGAGGTGAGCCATGAGCCAGGTGACCAAGCGGGCCCTGGAGGCCTCCCTCAAGAAGCTGCTGCTGGAGCGGCCGCTGGACAAGATCACCGTCACCGACATCGCCGAGGACTGCGGCATCAACCGCATGACCTTCTACTACCACTTCCGGGACATCTACGACCTGGTGGAGTGGGCCTGCCAGGAGGACGCCCGGCGGATACTGGACGGCAAGCGCACCTATACCACCTGGCAGGAGGGGTTCCGCCGGATTCTGGACGGGCTGATCGACAACAGGCCCATTATCCTCAACGTCTACCGCTCCGTCCGCCGGGAGCAGGTGGAGACCTTTCTCTTTCAGGTCACCCACGGCCTGCTCATGGGCGTGGTGGAGGAGCTGGACCCCCGGGGAGAGGTGCGGGAGGAGGACAAGGCCTTTCTGGCCGACTTCTACAAGTACGCCTTTGTGGGGCTGGTTCTGGACTGGATCCGCACCGGCATGAAGGGAGAGCCGGCGGAGCTGGCCCGCCGGGTAGAGCTGGTGGTCTCGGGCAGCTTTGCCCAGGCGCTGGAGCGCCTGCGGGCGGATTCCGCCCATCAGGCGGGCCCGTTTGATCAAAATTGAGACAGAGGGGCCCCGGTGATGAAACTTCCATCACCGGGGCCCCTCTGCTGATTGCGCCGCCGTTCCGGAGGGGCTATACTGGCCCCAGAATCCAAAGCAACGCTATGAAACGGAGGCATTTTCATGTATTATTCCAGCGGCAATTACGAGGCCTTTGCCCGCCCGGTGAAGCCGGAGGGCGTGGAGCATAAATCGGCCTATCTGGTGGGCTCCGGCCTGGCGGCCCTGACGGCGGCCTGCTATCTGGTGCGGGACGGGCAGATGCCCGGCCGGAACATCCACATCCTGGAGAAGGAGCCCATCGCCGGCGGCGCCTGCGACGGCTGGCACTACGAGGGACTGGGCTATGTCATGCGGGGCGGCCGGGAGATGGACAACCACTTCGAGGTCATGTGGGATCTGTTCCGCTCCATCCCGTCCATCGAGACCGAGGGCGTGTCCGTCCTGGACGAGTACTACTGGCTCAACAAGCGGGATCCCAACTACTCCCTCATGCGGGCCACGGTCAACCGGGGGGAGGACGCCCACACCGACGGCAAGTTCGGCCTGAGCGACCAGG
>ENA-OVFW01000592-OVFW01000592.1-human-gut-metagenome-genome-assembly--contig:-NODE-592-length-16659-cov-6.789629_pt1 | contig 16659 bp, 15 predicted proteins | sample MGYA00237765_ERZ505409 | MGnify/ENA primary metagenome ERZ505409 (study PRJEB26158, sample SAMN06016413) | human gut metagenome | biome: human gut; feature: ankylosing spondylitis patient; material... | reverse complement strand
AGCAAAGCTTTTCTCTTGATTTTTTAGAAAGAGGAACATTTACTGAATATCCCTAATTAGTACTTATTACTTATTTCTAAATTACTCATTTTATCAGTAGTGCGGAAGGGGAAATCAGGATACTCGTAAAGACTGAAGCGAGGTTCGGTTTCTCCTTTCGTATAATTCCAGATAGAAGCATAATCTTCCGGATCTTCTCCCATCTTGGCTAATTGGCGCAGATAAGCGGCCAGTGATTTATTTTCTACAATATAAATCTGTCCCATCTGGTCGATAATCGGGCTATGATGACGAGTGCCGTCATGTTCGAAGCGTAGAATCCGTTTTCCTTCTTCCGTCAGTCCCACCAATTGGAAGGTCATACTCTTACCGATAGCCGGCAAATTCAATACACTGCGATCCGTAGCAAGGAAAGGCAAATGATGTTTTCTCATGAAATGTCTTAATTGCTTGGCAACATCTTCTTTCGTCTCCTCTTCCGTTCCGACTTTCGTCTCTAATATTTTGTATAATTCCTCCGCCTGTTCTAGTGTCATCCGACCATAATTCTTTTCCTCCTGTTGTTCCTGCATCGAACGGCTGTTGGGAGCAAATACTGCATAATTCTCATTGAATCCCTTCACCGAGAAAGTATAATAACATACCACGCCCAATGAATTGAGCACCTGGCGAAGCCGTGTCGTATGTCCCCGACGCGAAGCAGCCACTGTATATACCAACTGATTCGTGATGATCCATCCGGCAGAAAGAATCTTCCGAATCGCCTCTTTAGCTTCAGGCGTGACCTCCAGCGGAGTCTGAAAATGAGTCTGGATAATAAACTGTTTCACCCCGATAGCCGAAGCCTTTTCTTTGAATTCCCGCAGAATATCCACCAATCCGTCATTGATACGCATCGGCAAATAAGCCAACAACCGTGACCCCAGCCGTACTCGTTGCAATTCCGCATATTTCTCTCCTTCCGGTCGTTCGAGATTTGCCTTCTGCTTGCGTACCGCCATCCGATACACCGCATCCAAAATATTCTGAAGCGTCTTATTCTGACTCATCAGCGCATCGCCCCCTGTAATCAAAATATCCCGCAACTGTGTATCCTCTTCAAAATAAGTCATCAACCGGCGCAACTTACGATCCCATGACTCCTTCGGGCGTAAAGACTCAAACTCGAAATTCAATCGTTCGCTTTGGAAATCATACATCCGCTGGCAAGAAGCACAAAGTCCCCCGCAAGCCCTTCCCATCGTGTCAGGAATGAGAATAGCCACCTCCGGATACCGGCGATGAATATTATGTCCGTCCGGCAGAAGCCATCCCGCAGCATTAGGTTTACCAACCTCCACAATATCCTCCTTTTCCCACGCACGAATATTTCCATACGTCTCCACCAATCGTGGCGAATACAGAATATAACTCCGGATAGCCTCATCATTATACCCATATCCTGTAATATTGAGTAGCGATAAATAATAAGGAGTCGCAAAAAACGGCATTCCCTTCTTCCGTGCCCGATAAAGCAAATACATCGTCTCCGAAGAAAGAGAATTCCCCAGGAACCGATTCAGTTCTCCCGGACTCTTCACAGCCATCGCCAAGTGAAAGCGGAAATCATTCCACCACTCACTTACCAACCTGTATTTCTCCTCATAACTCATTCCCTCCTCAAAGTGGAAACGAACCGAAGGCTTCGACTTCCTGTTCTCAATCTTCTGAATCAGCAAGTGCAACATCCGCTCCTTATTTTCATCCCGTATCTCCCGTACCTCTTCATCCAGTCCGGTTTCCCACCGGTCATTCCGACTTTTGATACGCTGCGGTGACGGCAAAGGCACAACTTCTCCCTTCAACCGTTTAAACATCTGAAAAATTTCAATAAACAAATCCGTCGGCATCTCCATATTCTCCAACGTCCCCGTCAGAAACTCATAAAGCAGCCGAATAGTCTGTACTGACATATCCTGTCCCGTAGACAGTTCATGGACATTCTGCCCATCATAATGGAGTAAGAGTCGAATTTGCTCCCTCGCCTCCTCCGCAGCTTCGTTTTCTATCCTGCAAGTCTCTAACAACCGCAGTATTCCAGTCTTGAAATCCTCAACAGTAGAGCTCTTATCCGCTATCTCCACTATCTCCGGAATCTCCTGACCATAGATTTGTTTCAACTGTGAAAAAGTAAGTGTAAGCATTTTCTTTTGTTTCATAAGCAATCTATCAATTTTTAAATTATATAATAAGCATTTTAAGTTTGAACGACCTCCCTTCCCCCGAACTATATGTCTCAAATCCCGAACAGCATCTCATCCCCTAAGTATCCTCCATCCATAACCTACCAACATAATCATCAAAGCGCAACATAATACACAATCACACCGCATAGCACTCTACACTGCATAGCACTCCACGCCGCATGGCCTCCCGGCCTCGTCTGCACGGCGTCAAGCGGAGGTTTCATTCCCGGCGTTAAGAAGGGCAGACTGTTTGAGCGAAGCGAGTTTCTGCCCTTTAGCCGGGGATGAGACCGGAGTAGCCGGGCAGACGCAGCCTTGATTTTTTCTTTTTGGTACTTTTTCTTTTGTATCAAGACAAAAGAAAAAAGTACATAAAGATAACAAAAAAAGCGGAAGTACAAAACCCCCGCTTTCTCTATCATATTAATCTTTACGCTTTTCTAACATTTAACGCGACTTATTTTTTCGTTTCCGTGTCGTCATCCTTCCGTTTCGGTTCCTTCTTGGCAAGTAGAACGATATTATACACATAATCCGTCATCCACTGCTCCGAGTATCCCAGACGCTCTTTGTATTGGCGGATAGCCGCAGCCGTCTTATGCACATCATCCGCTTTCCATACCGTCTTGGTGCAAACATCATGCACCGTCTTCTGCGTCATGCCATACAGAGCCTTTTTAAAGATCGACGGCATACGGAACTTCCACTGCATCAGATTTCCCATCAACATCATCAGATCATTAGAAAATCCCTGATACATGAACAAATAAGATTGAATATCATTTTGAGTGCGGCAGTTACGTTTTACGGAAGCGTCGATTTCCTTGAAGAAATTCTCATTCAGCCCATAATCCTGCATCAGCATTTTGCGTGATGCAGACTTTTCGGCCAATCCCAGTTTACCGTTTTGAGTAGGCACTTTAAACAAACGTTTGAAGTTAGCTACGTCCGGCAAGAATCGGATATTGGTGATACCTAAGTTTGTGGCGATCACTGACTGGAAATACACCCGGGTCAGTGAAATGAAATCTTCTACATTGCCGACTTTCGTTTCATCGGATTTTTTCTTGAATAAACCAAATAAGCCCATTGTTATATTTACAATTTTACAATTTACAATTTACTATTTGAGTGCGTGGAAGGTATATAATATAACTACCATCTGTCAATTTCCGTGCAAAGGTACAAAAACAGTTGGTTTTCACCAACATTCCAAGTCCTTTTCGATGTCCGGCATAGACTCTTTCTTAAAAACAGGACTTTGGATACCGGCTTTCTTTTGTGCCCGGTAATCATTTAACAGGCGGATCGCATATTTTCCAAGGAAGAGGATCGCGATCAGATTGCAGATAGCCATTAATGCCATAGTGACATCTGCCAGGCTCCATACCATATCCAATGTGGCAAGTGACCCGAAGAGCACCATGCCGCCCACTAATATCCTGTAACCATGAAGCACCCACTTCCGGTGAGTGATAAAGCGGATATTGGCCTCCCCGTAATAATAATTTCCCAGAATACTGCTGAAAGCGAAAAAGAAAAGAGCCACAGCAACGAAGACGCTGCCCGAAGAACCGATCTCGTTCGTCAATGCCTGTTGAGTCAACTGCACCCCATTGGTCGATCCATCCAGCGGAGCACCACTAAACAGAATGATAAAAGCCGTACAAGTACAAATCAATAATGTATCCGTAAATACTGCCAAAGTCTGTATCAATCCTTGTTTCGCGGGATGACTGACATGAGCCGTGGCAGCCGCATTCGGAGCCGATCCCATACCGGCCTCATTGCTGAAGAGTCCTCTCTTGATACCTTGCATCAATGCCATGCCGACTCCTCCTGCCAGTGCCTGTTCCCAACCGAAAGCATGACTGACAATTAGCGCGATGACGCCCGGTAAATGAGTGATATTGAGTATAACAATCACCAGCGCCAACCCCACATATCCCAATGCCATAACCGGCACGATAATGCTGCTGACACGGGCAATGCGTTGAATACCTCCGAAGATGATAACCAACGTCAGCAATGTCAGTACCCCTCCCAATATAATATGATTGACCCCGAAAGCATGCTCCGCAGCAGCACAGATGGTATTGCTCTGTACAGAATTGAAAGCAAAACCGAAAGTGATGCTTATTAATATGGCAAAAAGCATTCCCATCCACGGTTGCTTCAATCCCTTCTTCATATAATAAGCAGGACCTCCGATGAATGAATCCTTTCCGCGTATTTTGTATAATTGCCCTAAGGTAGACTCGATGAAAGCACTCGAAGCCCCTAACAGTGCGATGACCCACATCCAGAAAATAGCTCCGGGACCGCCGATAGCGATGGCGGTAGCCACTCCCGCAAGATTTCCCGTACCCACACGGCTGGCGATAGAGATAGCGAATGCCTGAAAAGAAGATACATGTTTCTCTCCCTGCTTCCCTTTGCCCGCAGATTCGCTTAACAGTACGATCATTTCGCGAATCATGCGGAATTGTACGAAGCGTGTCCGTATGCTGAACCAGACAGCACATCCCAATAACATGATAATCAGAATATAGGTCCAGAGTATGTCGTTAATCTCGTTGATAAAGGTCATAGTTAAGTATTAAGTATTGTTTGTGGTTATTCGTTTTTTATTCGGAAGTAGAATTTATGATTTTCGAATACGGGTTCCACAATATCATAACGAACAAATTTGGCGAGCAGATGTTCAGCGGCACGTCGTGAAAGTCCGGTTTGGCGACAGTAGCGGTTGAGTGAGAGTAAAGTGCCATGCTCCAGTTGTTCGAGCAGGAGCTGTTCACGTTCGGTGTAACGGATCAGTTCGCCACGGGGGCTGTCGCTCTGTTGCCATACACGGAGATGTATAGGTGTTGCCAGAATATTTTCATCCTTGATGCGGAGATAGGCTAGAGGTTTCCCGGTTTCGTCTTTGGCGTAAACCGGTTTATGCGGAGTTTCTTCGATGGTCGCTACCAACACTTGTCGTCCCTCCACTATATATGTTTGCAATGTGTATTCCACTTCCGGCACACAATAAAGTTGTGCGGCGGCTTCAATCATATATTTTTCTTCTTCGGAGCGTACTCCCGCGATTTTTCCATTGTCTTTTACGCCAATAAGTAATCTTCCTCCGTCCGTGTTGGCAAAAGCCGAGAGTGTTTTGGCAATTTTGCGTGCGTCGGAAATTTCGAATTTAAAGTCCTGTTGCTGGTGCTCCCCTTCAGCAATCAATGCATGTATATAATCGGTATCTGTAAGCAGTTTCATGGCTACAAAGGTAGGTAAAAATGGTGAAAAGCCCCTTTTTTAGATATTTTTCGAAGAATATTTCAAAAAAAATATTGATTTTATGCTTTTATTTCGGGAAACAGTGTATTTTTGCGGCACATTATTAACGAAAAAAATAAAAGGATTATGAAAGAATTGGTAGAAAAGGTAGCAGCTCTGTATGCTGACTTCTCAAAAGATGCTAACGCACAGATCGAAAACGGTAACAAAGCAGCAGGAACTCGCGCTCGTAAAGCTTCTTTGGAAATCGAAAAAGCAATGAAAGAATTCCGCAAAGCATCTTTGGAAGCTTCTAAGAAATAATTTAGAAGACTACTAAGATATCGAAAAGGGGCTGTCTAAACTTGTTAGACAGCCTCTTTTATTATAATACATGAAAATATATACGAACTTTAAACTTCTTCGCACACCACCATTTTCATCCCTTGATAAACAACTATAATTTTGTGCAGCGTCGTTGTTCCGATTGCTTTTTGCACCGTTTCACTGGCGGCATAGCGGTTGGCTTGTGTGATAGCCTCTTGCCGGAGTTGCTCCACCTTTTCGTCACTATCCTTTCCTTTGGCATACTTCAGTTCGATAATGTAGGAATGGAGCATATCTTTATAAATATCCAGTAAGGGAAACATGAAAATGTCGGCATATCCTTCCTGATTCTCCTGTTCGGAGATGGGGCGATAGAAACGGTTCTGTGCGGTCATAGCCAACGTAAATCCATGTACGTATGCTTCGCCTTTTTGCTTGTCGCGCTGGGAAGAATATCGGTGCAGACATTCGGCGATATAGTCGAAGTAGGCTTTCCAGTCGCCGTCATAAGCCATTGCTGATGCCAGTTCTCCCTTTTCCCAGTTGTCAAAGCGGAGATTTGCTTCGTTGTAAGTATCTAGTAAGTAACTGTACAGTTGCTCACGTACTACTTGATTAGGAATGGTTAATAATGTCTTGCCTCGTTTGGTGCCGCTGATAGTCAACATTCCGAAATAGAATAATAGGCTGATAAAGTTATCCGGTTCTGCAATTGTTTCGGCAGGGAAGCCAGTTTTCAATTCACCGGTGATGTATCCTTGTTGCACCAATGTTTGGATGGTCGAGGCGTCATGAGCAAATTCTTTATCCTTGCGGATCAACATTCGTAGTTTGTTGTAATCCACGCGGATGTTTTCTTCTACCATATTACGTGGCATATAGCCTCCATTCCGGATGTAATTATCCACAAAGTAGAGTACCATATTGGAGTTGTACATTGTAGTACCGCCATAACTTTTCTCTGAGAAACAGTAGTTGTCATACCAAGGTTTCATGGCTTCTATCAGCTCGTCGGTAGAGTGGTGAAACTGGCAGGTAGTGGCATAATAATCCAGCATTGCGCGTACCTCTTCTTCGTTGAATCCGGTCATTTCATTAAATTCCGGAGAGAGCGAATAATTGGTGCCGATATTGAATCCGCTGGTGAGATCGTCCATCGTGACGGGGCTGACACCAGTCACGAAGCAACGTTTGATAGTGGAGTCCGTGCCTGCTTTCACCGTATCGAAGAAGCTGCGCAGATAACCTGTTCCGTGCGTTTCGCTTTTATAATCTTCGAGGCAGGAAGGTTCTGATAGGATTTTGTTTGTAAAGTGGTCGTATTCATCAATGAACAGATAAATCTGCTGATTGGTTTTGACACATTCTTTATATAGATAATCCAGTTGTTCTACGGCTCCCTTTTTCTTATTCATTTCTTCCTTTATCCCTTCGGGAAGATATTGGGCGTAGACATCGCAGAAGAAATTGAATTCTGTGTTGCAATGTGCGTCCAATGATTGCCGGTAACTATTCAATTCGGCATTAACTACGGCAAAGTTCAGATAAATGATGAGATATGAATTTCGTTCGGGAGTGGGATGCTTTCCTATGTACAGGTCGCCATACCATTTCTCAAACTTGTCCGCTTCTAATATGTTATAATAATGGTGGAGCATGGAGATCGTTAAGCTCTTTCCGAACCTTCGCGGGCGAATGTAAAAGAAATACTTGTTCGCGTTCTCTATAAGCGGGATATAATGTGTCTTGTCCACGTAATAACAGTCGTCTTCGCGGACATCGATAAAGTTCATCATTCCGTACGGAATACGTTTGCGCTTTACTGGTTGGTTCATAACTCTTTCATTTTCTCACAAAAGTAACAATAAAAAATGAATATTGATGGATGGCAGTTATATAAATGATAGAATATCTTTGGAACTATCCGGGTGGTAATAGTGAGAATACTTGTATCTTTATTGTCGAATAAATTAATAAATTGAGAAATGTTGAAAGTAGTAACATTTATGAAGCAGGTAGCCATGGGGCTACAGATGGAGGGAAACTTCGGTACTGCGCATGTTTATCGTAGCAGTCTGAATGCCATCATTGCTTATTGTGGGGAAGAAGATTTGCTTTTTAGTGAAGTAACTTCGGAGTGGCTGAAGGGATTCGAAGTTTACCTTCGTAGTCGTGGTTGTAGCTGGAACACCGTTTCCACTTATCTGCGTACGTTTCGTGCGGTTTACAATCGTGCCGTCGATCTTGGGAAAGCTCCTTATGTACCTCATCTGTTCCGTTCTGTTTATACCGGTACTCGTGCCGATCATAAACGTGCGTTGTGTGATGACGATATGAAGAAGGTGTTTGCAAAATTATCTCGTACGTCAGGTGTGCCATTTGCTGTATGTCAGGCGCAAGAGTTATTCATTCTGATGTTTTCGCTTCGTGGTATGCCGTTTGTCGATCTCGCTTATTTGCGTAAGAGCGATTTGCGTGATAACGTAATAACGTATCGCAGACGTAAGACAGGACGACCATTGTCGGTGACATTGACTCCCGAAGCGATGATCCTGGTGAAGAAGTATATGAATCGTGATCCTTCTTCTCCCTATTTATTTCCGTTGTTGAAAAGCCGTGAAGGAACTAAAGAGGCATATCGCGAATATCAGTTGGCATTGCGCAGCTTTAACCAGCAGTTGATGTTGTTAGGTGAATTATTGGGATTATCCGATAAATTGAGCTCGTACACCGCCCGCCATACCTGGGCTACGACAGCTTATTATTGTGAAATTCATCCGGGCATTATTTCCGAAGCGATGGGACATTCGTCTATCACTGTGACGGAGACTTATCTGAAACCTTTCCGGAGTAAGAAAATTGATGAAGCAAATAGACAAGTTCTTGACTTTGTGAAACGCTCTATTGTGGGTGTAAACGCTTGAAAATTACTCTGTTACTTTGTAGGTAACGGGAATGAATATCGGTGCAAATATGAGCATATTTCTTAAAACAACCAAACGAAATCATACATTTTTTCTAATAAACTACTCAAAATAGGAATTAACCAAATAAAACACGCGGATTCTTTGTATTAGGGCTTTGTTAACTTCTAAATTTTTGCAAAAGATCTTCTTCCCTCTACTGCCTTTCAGAAGCAGGGGTAAAAAAGTTTCATTGCTTATCGTATCATTTTTCAGTATTGACTACTCCCGAAGAGCAGGCACAAAGGTTTCTCCGTTACCTACAAAGTAACGGGTGGCTATTATTGAAACTTAGTGTTTAATAATATATTATTAATGTAATTTTTAAGTAGTTATGAAGAAAAATTTTGTTAGGGTAATGCTTTTCGGGGCATTGGCGCTTACAGTAAGTACAACCGTTACAAGTTGTAAGGACTATGACGATGACATCAAAAATCTGCAAGAGCAGATTGATAAAGTAACGTCCACTAATCCGGTGAGCACAGAGGACATGAAAACGGCCATATCTAGTGCCATTCAGACTTTGCAGACACAGTTACAGACAGCTATTGATGGTAAAGCAGATGCTAAAGCAGTACAGGATTTGCTGAAAACAGTAGAAGCATTGCAGACTGCATTGGAAAACAAAGCAGACGCAAGTACTATTAAAACATTGGGCGACCAGATCACCGCTCTTTCAGAACAAGTGAACTCTATTGAGGGAACTTTGAACAAAACGAAGGAAGACCTCGAAGCTAAAGTTGCCGACCTGACAGAGAAGCTGGCTGGTGCTGCATCTAGCGAAGACCTGAAAAAATTAGCTGATGAACTGGCAGAAGCTAAGAATGAATTGAAGGCTGTGACAGAAATGGCCGAGAATAATGCGGCTGCTATCGTTAGTATACAAGCTGATATTTTAGAATTGCAAAAATTGGATGGCAGAATCACCGCATTGGAAACATTTAATCAAAACGCTGCATCGAAGGATGATTTGGCTGATTACGTAGCCCATTCTGAACTTGCAGGATTGGTTGATGGCGAAGTTCTGGAGTTGCTGAAAGACAATGGCTCTATTGCTAAATACGTAAACGATGCTATCGAATCACAGGTATTGGCGGAAGCCTCTGCTATCAATGTTTCTATCAAAGGTGTAGACGATAAATTAGCAACGTTGAGCACTAACTTTGAAACATATAAACAAGAACAGGCAACTGCTTACCAAACTGTGACTGGTAATATCACTACGCTTACCACATTCAAAACGACTATCGAGACAGCTTTAACTGATGGTGGTTATGAAAATTTTGCGGCAGTATTGACTGAAATTACCACGATTAAAACCAGTTATGGTTATTGTGCTACTAAAGAAGTTTTCGATGGGAAAGTAGAAGCTTATTTTGCTGATTATAAAAAAACGGTAAATGATAAATTCGCTGCATTGGAAAAACGTCTCACGGCACTTGAAAACCAAATTCAGAGCATTGTTTATATTCCTGAATACGAAGATGGACAGGTGAAATTCATGTCTTATTATTATGGTGAAGGAGAAGCTAGAAAAATGATTGCGCAAGCCGATCCTATCCAGGTGAAGTTCCGTATTTCTCCGGCAACAGCTGCCGCCAACTTTGTAGCCAACTATACTCCTTCATTCGACGCACAGGAAATAAAGACTCGTGCAGCAGAAGAGATTTATAGCATTGAAGGCACGCCGACAGTGGACGAAGCTACAGGTATCGTAACCTATACTCTTTCTACGACTACAGACAAGAGCTATGCTATTAGCCTGAATCTGAAAGCTAAAGATGCAACTAAGAATTTGACGGATATCAGTTCTAATTATTTCCCTGTAATTGCGGATTATAGAGTGATTACATCTGTAACATTGAATTCACCGAACCAGGACGTGGCTACTATGCTTTCTGATAACGCTGCTTCAAAAATCGACTATGGTACAGGTGCTAAAGTGCTGATGACTGGTAAGGACAGAGCAGGAAATGCTATCATCGACGAAGCTATTAGCGAGAGTGCGGTGAATAAGAGTTTTGCGGTGAAATATACACTAAAAGCAGCGGACGACTACAACGACTTCAAAATTGGAGAAACTAATGGTGTTCTGGAACTAAAATCCTATAGTTCTTCGTTCAATAATAAAAAAGTAACTGCCCAAGCAAGAATTACAATGAAGGATGCTGCAGGGGATGCTGTATCTACTTTTACAAAAGAATTTGCGCAAGTAACAGCTGGTGAACAGGTTATTAAGACTTTAGCAGTGAATCCTTCCGGAATCGGTACCGTAGAATTCAAAAGTAAAGGAGAAGAAGCATCGGTATTTGATGTTGACTTAACTGGTCCTAATTACTCTACTCTTGGCATTACAGAGGCTGATTACCAGGCTCTTGGAAGTGAATGCTTCGACTTTGAGACAGGTGCTAAGAGCGGTATTAAATTTGCATTCAAGGAAAATACAACTACGAACGAGTTAACAGTGGTTGTTCCGGCAGGTATACCGGTTAATACTTATAATGATGTGACACTGACAGTAACAGTATCGCCTACCCAGAAATTTACGATAACAGCTAATGCTACGGTTCAGATAACTAATGCAGATTATGCTTTGAATTTCAATACGGATATAGCAGCTGGTGGTACTATGACACTCCAGCCTACTTATGCTCCGTTTGATAAGCCGACATTAGTGAGCTTCTCATCTGATTTGAAAAATGCATTTAATAATTATGCTACAGTTGAAGGTAACGCAGATAACGCAGGCGCTTCCATTAAGTTTGCAATAGATAATGCTCCTATAGCAGGTGTATCTATTAGCGAAGATCATGTATTGACGGTTGATGGCAGTAAATATAAAGGAGATAATATTGCTGTTAAGGTGAATGTTGTAGGTAAAAATAACGAAGATGCTGATGTTACATTATCATCAGCAGAAAAGACTTTAAATATCACTCCGACTAGTCTTGCAGGTTCATGGACTGCACCGGCAAGCACGACAGTGAAGATTGGTAGGGATAACTATCAAAGTACGTTTGATCTGGCAAATGGTTTCTCATGGAAAGCGACTAATGATAAGACAATCTGGAAAGATGGTAGCGCAAACACTACTGATTGGGGTGCATCTCCGTTAACTGTATTTGGAGTAGATCTTCCTACTTTCACAGTGGCATCTGCTGATCAACAATATGTTTCTATTACTGAATCGGGCGTATTGTCACTTACTGAAACTGGTAGGAATTTGGATCCTAGTGCTAAGAAAACAATTACCGTAACCATCAATGCAGCTCCCGGATGGGGAACTATTACTGGCTATGATGCAGGTAAGATAGTTACAGTAGAGATTAAATTAGGTACAGCATCAGACCAACCTTTTGACTAATAGCTGTTTCTAAGATCATCTCTCCCTTACATTCATTCTAACATCTCGAATAGAGGGAGAGATGATATCTCTTAAATAGATAATTTTTTATAAACAATAAAACCATTCTTCACTTGTGTGTGAAGATATTTTTACCCCAGAACAAAGCGAAGGACACAGCTTGTGAAAGTCCATCCTTCCTCTTTGTTCTTATTTAGAAAAGGGATACCTCCCACATTTCCCACAGGTATTCCTTTTTATTTTTACTCTCGGAGCGTCTTTTTGTTGTACTGGAATCAAATTGCTAGTCCCCCATTTCCCTATAGGTAAAAGAGGCGTTCCCAAGATGCAGAAAACCCGGGCTTGCGAAAGTCCGGGTTTTCTTGATTAATAACCAATAACAATTAACCAATAACAACTAACAATAGAATATGTAAATGAAAAAAGAAACCTATTCTTTATCCCACTCCTTGCTCGCTTCGAAACAGGGGCAAGCCTTGATCCACTCTTCCGGTTCAATCTCACCGTCTCCGTCAAGATCAGGACTAAGATCACGATGTCCGCAGACACGGCATCCCGGAAAATCCTTTAATAAAGTCAGGATAAGAACCCGTAGCGAGTGTTTCTGCCAACAAGTGCGCGTGTCTTTCGGCTGTCCCATGCAGTCCAGTCCGCCTTCATAGCAGATACCGATACTTTCCCGGTTGAAACCACGGCTATGCGCACCGATCCGTTCTAACGGACGGGTAGACTTAATATCCCCGTTCTTACGAATATAAAAATGATAACCCACACCATTGAAGCCGCGGCGACGATGACAAACGTCCAAATCATGTTCGGTGAAAGATTTATCCTCGCGGGTAGCGGAACAATGCACGACAATCAGATTAATAGTTCTCATGCGTTAGGCAGGTATTAAAGAAGTGGATGATGATGCAGATTCGGAACCATTGTTGCGCTGAATACACTCTTTATTGACACACTGTAAAGTGACAGCTTCCGAAAGTTTGCCTTTTAATGAAAAAATCTCCGAGTGCATTTCCTTCACACGGTCGCTCAAATCGAAATAATCCTTGAGCACCTTTTCGAGCTGTTTCATAAGGAAGCCATACTGCTCTTTCACTAGTTCGCTGAACTCTTTGACGTCCTGCATCATTTGCTGACGTTTTTTGCGACCTCCGAAAAAAGGGAGGATGGCTGTAATAATATCAATGATTTTGTCTAACATCTTTCTTGAATTAAAGATTAAAAATTAAAGATTGAGAATTAAAAAATAAGAGAAACTAAAAATAGGAAAACTAAAAAACACGAGAATGAAAGAAAATGGAGAAATAAAGAAAATGAGAAAATGCGGGAAAGAGAAAAACAGAAAAACAGCAACCACATGGCAAGGAACCATACATGGATCAGTTCCTGAAACCATGTGATACTGTTTTTTCTAAGGATGAAGTTTCATTCTGCCAAAGAAGATAGAGCGGGCAGCTTATTTACGCTGCTGGATCCGGTGCTTCTCCACCGCCCGGTTTATTGCCCCCCGAACCGCTGCCGGAATCATCGTCCGAACCACCGTTTCCGGAATCGCTTCCATCGCCCTTTCCGCCCAGGACGAAGTTCACGTTGTTTTCGCTTCGTGTACTCGTATGGCTCGAATTCATCAGCTTCAACGCTTTGTCGGCAACAAAGCGGACATTGACACGGCGGATGCTGCGCACCGTACAATCTTTCATAGTCTCCGTACCGTCACTAGTCAGCGTGATGTGGAACGTACCCAATCCGTCAATCTTCACCTTATCGCCCTGGGTGAGCGACAGACGCAACTGTTCCACAAATGCCTCAATGGTGTGTTTCACATCTCCGGCAGTCAGTGACGATTTACTTTCGATGGCGGTAGCCATCGTATCAACGTCCATCACTCTTACATTGCCCGATTTCTGACGTATGTAATACAGTAACGGAGCATCCTCCTGATTTACATACTTTTTGCGCTGACAGCGTTCTACTAATACATCCATAAATTTGAAAAGTTAAGGTTTAAGTGAATAATTATATGTTTTCTTTTTGATACTAAAAATATACAAAATAAGAGAGGAGAAGTCAAGTAAATATGGTTTTATTTTCTCTGATAATATAAAAAGTTTTGCACCAGATATGTATCAATACTATTTTGATAAATTGTCTTGATTATTTGTACAATAGATTGTTTTATTTAGCATGTTTTTCCAAATATTCCAATGGCGGAACATAGTCATATATTTTTGTCATCGACGGATTATGTCCGAAATATACATTCCCAGTCTCTCCATTACGCTGCTTGGCAACGATAACCACCCCCAGTCCTTCTGTCGGGTAACCGCTTTCCCGGTCAGTGACGACGCGTTGCATCGCCGGTCGGTAAAGCAACATCACGACGTCCGCATCCTGTTCGATAGCTCCGCTCTCGCGCAGGTGTGCCAGTTCCGGACGTCCTCCGGGGCGATTCTCCGACTCGCGGTTCAGCTGACTAAGCAGTACGACGGGAATATGCAGCTCCTTGGCCAGCAACTTGGCTTTCCGGGTGGCTTGTGCCACTTCCTGTTCGCGGTTGCGGTTGGCCTGCTTGGTAGCCATGTCGCAGAGTTGCAGGTAGTCGATAATAATTGCGTCACACTGATTGCGGCTCTTCAGTAGCCGGGCACTTGAGCGAATGTGATCCATGCTGACAGAAGTGCTGTCGTCCACGTAGATGGGGAGTCCCGATAGTTCTGAAGCTGCGGTGTGGGCATTTTCCATCTCTTGTGAGGTAGGTATTCCGTTCCTCCACCGGTAAGGATTGATGTTGCTTGCTGCTGCCAGCCATCGGTCGGCAAGGCGTTCCCCTTGCATCTCAAGGCTGTAGACGGCCACCGCATTGCCCGCCATTGCCGCACTGCGTGCCAGGTGTAGGGCAAAAGCCGTTTTACCTACGGAAGGCCGGGCGGCAATCACTATCAGATCACTATCCTGCAAACCGCCCGTTTTTTGGTCGAGTTCGGTCAGACCGGTGGGGATGCCGGTGACGCCGTTCACGCTTTTGGCAATACGCAATTCAGCTTCTTTCAGCGTGTCGGTCATTAGGGTGTCCATGCAGCGTATATGGTCGTGGTGTCCGGATTCGCCTTCGAGACGGTCGAGCAGGTTGTGCGCGTCGATGAGGGTGTCGTCAATGTCGATTGTTTCATCCATGGCGCAGGTGAGGAGTTTGTTGAAGCCGACTACGGCTTCGCGTGCCAGATATTTCTGGTGGACGATTTGCGCGTGATACTCGATGTGGGCGGAGGAAGCTACCCGGCTGCTTAGTTGTACGATGGTATACGGCCCGCCTATCTTTTCGAGCACTCCGCGACGGGTGAGCTCTTCTTTGACGGTGAGAATATCTATCTTTTTGTTTGCCTGATACATGGCTATCAAGGCGGCGAAGATCAGCTGATGATGATCGTCGTAGAACATTTCGGGACGTAGCTTGTCGGCTACGAGTGGCAGAGCCTCCTGTTCTATCAGGCAGGCTCCAATGATGGCTTCTTCGAGTTCGCTGGCGTGTGGTTGCATTTCTTTTCGATGTTTTTTAGTCTATATATTCGTTTAAGAAAGCCTTGTCTTTCAGGTAGGTGGCGGCAAGGGGGATGAAACGTGTGTCGTTGGTGTGGTAGTAGACTTCCTCGATGTGGTCGATGGCTGTCTGCTGTTCCTCTTGGGTGAGCTTGTCCCATTCGCGGCGGGCACGGGCGACGTACTGTTTGGGTTTTTGCATCGTTTCATGATATTTATCCCAGAAAACGTCGAACACTTCGGATTTTTCTTTCTTTTTTTCTTCGCGGGCTTCCGGAGAGATGCAGCCGGTCCAGAAATCATAGTTGTTGATATGAATGTGGAAGATTCCTTTCTGGTGTGGGATGATCTTGATAATGCCCTCTTCCTGGATTTTTTGAAAGAAGCGGAGGGTTTTGGATCGGCTCCATTGGAAGAGTTGGCTCCAGTGTTGCTGGCTGATGACGGATTCTCCGCGTTGGCATACGATGTCGATCTGCTGAATCTTGTACGTGGTTTCCGAGTAGTTGGCGTGTATCAGGACTTGGAGGAGCGCTTCCAGTTCTCCCGGCGCTTTGTCGTTTATCTGACGTTTTAACAGTGCTTTGGGAATCAGGATGTAGCCTTCGTGCAGGAGATTGTTTGGAAGTTGTTTCATTGAGGCGTATTTTTATTTACTTGTTGTTGATTGCGGGTTATCCCCATTGTGCATACATTGTCGGATGCGGCTGCGAAGGTAGTGTATGAATGGCTGTTCGTGCAAATCTTTTTTGGCTGGAATGGAGGTGTTTTGGACGGTATGGTGGTATTTGGACTGTATTGGGGGCTGTAGGACGGAAATAATGTTGTTCTGTGTGACACCGCGCGGGTGTAAAAGATGAGATTGGGGGAATGAATAGAAAAACAGAGGTTCTGTTGGGATGAAACAGAGCCTCTGTTTATTAGAAATAGAACCTCTGTTTGCCGTAAATAGAGGCTCTATTCGGGGACATGC
>ENA-OVFW01000591-OVFW01000591.1-human-gut-metagenome-genome-assembly--contig:-NODE-591-length-16661-cov-8.843310_pt1 | contig 16661 bp, 10 predicted proteins | sample MGYA00237765_ERZ505409 | MGnify/ENA primary metagenome ERZ505409 (study PRJEB26158, sample SAMN06016413) | human gut metagenome | biome: human gut; feature: ankylosing spondylitis patient; material... | reverse complement strand
TCCTTCCATTCTATTCTTGATACTCCAGTTCAAATATATCTGCTATTTAAAATCTGCAATTTCTAAATTTCACCAAAAACACAACATGCGGGACGAATGCTGTGTATCCGTCCCGTATGCCGTTCGTTTTTTCACGTTTCTGTGAAATTAAACTTCCTTATAATCTGCGTCAATGACATCATCATCGCCGCCATTGTTTTTGCCGCTGTTGTCTGCTTCGCCAGTTGCTGCACCGCCCATATCCGGATTGCCCTGTGCAGCACCTGCCTGCTGATACAGCTTGGAGGACAAGTCATACAGAGCCTTCTGGAGGTCTTCGCTCTTCTGCTTGATCAGAGCAGTATCCGTTCCCTTCAGAGCTTCCTTCAGATCATTGCACTTGCTTTCTACGTCAGCCTTTTCAGAAGCTGGAACTTTGTCGCCCAGTTCTTCCAATGTGCTTTCGCACTGCATTACCATATTTTCAGCGTTGTTCTTGGTGTCAACTTCGTCCTTCCGCTTCTTGTCTTCTTCTGCATAAGCTTCCGCTTCCTTAACAGCCTTGTCGATATCGTCCTTGGACATGTTGGTAGAAGAAGTAATGGTGATGTTCTGTTCCTTGCCAGTACCCAGATCCTTTGCGGAAACGTGTACGATGCCGTTTGCGTCAATATCGAACGTCACTTCGATTTGCGGAACACCACGCCGAGCCGGTGCGATACCATCCAGACGGAATGTACCCAGCTGCTTGTTATCCTTTGCAAATTCCCGTTCGCCCTGCAGAACGTTGATATCTACGGCTGTCTGGTTATCCGCAGCAGTCGAGAAAATCTGGCTCTTCTTGGTCGGGATGGTGGTATTTCTTTCAATAATCTTGGTGCAAACACCGCCCATGGTTTCCAGACCCAAAGACAACGGCGTTACATCCAACAGCAGCAGACCGTCCTTAACATCGCCGCCGAGGACACCGCCCTGATATGCTGCACCCAATGCAACGCATTCATCCGGATTAATGCCCTTGAACGGTTCTTTGCCCAGCATCCGGCGAACGGCTTCCTGTACAGCCGGGATTCTGGAAGAACCACCAACCATCAGAACTTTGTTCAGTTCAGAACTGCTCAGACCACTGTCAGACAATGCCTGCTTTACCGGACCCATGGTTGCTTCAACCAAATCCTTGGTCAGTTCGTTGAACTTTGCAACGGTCAAAGTCATATCCAAATGCTTCGGGCCAGTTGCATCAGCAGTGATAAACGGCAGGTTGATGTTGGAAGAAGTCGTTGCAGACAATTCAATCTTTGCCTTTTCTGCGGCTTCCTTCAAACGCTGCATAACCATCTTATCGGTAGAAAGGTCAATGCCTTCTGTCTTCTTAAATTCAGAAACGATCCAGTCAATAATTCTCTGGTCGAAGTCATCACCGCCGAGGTGGTTGTTACCAGCGGTAGCCAGTACCTGCTGAACACCGTCACCCATTTCGATGATGGATACATCGAACGTACCACCGCCGAGGTCGTAAACCATAACCTTCTGGTCGTCTTCCTTATCAATTCCATAAGAAAGTGCTGCTGCGGTCGGTTCGTTGATGATTCTCTTTACGGTCAAGCCTGCAATCTGTCCTGCATCCTTGGTTGCCTGACGCTGTGCATCGGTGAAGTATGCCGGAACGGTGATAACGGCTTCTGTAACTTCTTGTCCCAGATAATCCTCAGCAGTTTTCTTCATCTTCTGCAGAATCATAGCTGAAATTTCCTGCGGAGTATAAAGACGTCCGTCAATATCTACACGCGGAGTATTATTGTCACCTTTCACTACTTTATAAGGAACACGAGCAGTTTCCTTCTGTACCTGATCCCAGGTTTCACCCATGAAACGCTTGATAGAGAAAATAGTACGTTGCGGATTAGTGATTGCCTGACGTTTTGCAGGATCACCTACTTTACGTTCACCACCGTCAACAAATGCAACGATAGACGGAGTGGTACGTTTACCTTCGCTGTTTGCGATTACTACCGGTTCATTACCTTCAAATACTGAAACACATGAATTTGTGGTTCCTAAGTCAATACCAATAATCTTTCCCATAATTATATATCTTTATTTATTTGTTTTCAATTAAACTGATTTCTTGGCGAATGGTTCACGAAGGACTTCTTTTTTCTTTGGTGCACCAACCGCACGCCCTTCATAAAACAAACGGTATGCCAAAAATAAGAATGTGACAAAGGCTGACAAAATGACTGATTTATTTGCTATATGATACTTTTAAATGGATTCATATAAGGCAAGAATGTCAGAACTCCACCAAATAAAATACCTGTCAGCATCCTAGCATAATGCCATAAATGCAATCGGCCTGTTTTCTCGTTTATGAGAAAACAGACCGACCCATATCAATTTGAATGTAGATGGATTATTGTTTCTTCAACACCAACAATTCATTTCCATTTTCACCTAACAAATATACTTTACCATCTTTCATGCTGAAACTTTTTGTTTCATTCAAAGCATTCAGCACGATAGTTTCAGTTTCCATATCAGGACACATCATCATGGTAGTAGCAACATTGTCAAATCTCAAAGAATTGGGTTTTCCGTCTTCCTGCGTTAACGCACCATTTATGGTGTTACAGCCCACATTACCGTAAATGCGGCTTTCATCCAAATTAAAACCGATAAAAGGGGTCACCTCAGCCGTACCTACAATCTTCTTTCCATTCACCAATTCAATAACCCATTCTCCTGAAAGATCAGACAGTGACACTTCCGGAGCCGCCTTCTTTTCCAAAGTCATCAACGGCTGACCATCTTGATTACATAGAGTTATCACGTCGGGCTTGTCAGAAACCGTCTGGAAAGAAGTCACTTTATCCAATGCACCCAATACCATCTGCTCAGTCTTCATATCAGGGCACATCATGCGGGTACTTCCTATCTGTCCAAACTTCAATGTACCTGGCTTCAGAGAGTCGGCTTCAAAACTTCCCATCATACGGTTACATCCGCTATTGCCATAAATACGTTTCTGAGCTACATCAAAACCAATGAAAGGCATTCTCTCTGTAGATATCTTCTGTCCATCCACCTCTGTAATATTCCATTCCCCATCCAGAGAAGAAACAGACAACATATTCTTTCCACTACCACAAGATACAATCAATGCTCCGGCACAAACAGCCATCATTTTCAATACTAGTTTTTTCATATTATTTTTTTGTTAAATCTGTTAGTTTAGTGTGCAAAACTAACCATTTTATTTTTCACTATAGCAATTATACACAAAAATTTTATACCTTTGTATCAATTTATATATACTAACACTTAAAGCAATGAAAAGGTTTTTAGCCATTTTAATTGGGGCAACAAGCTGTAGCCTATGCACTTATGCACAAAACGGATATATAGTCACGACTACTTCACAACAAACAAGTATTTCCGTAGAATCTTTGGAAAAACAGTTTATAAACGATCATTTCAAGTATTACAACCTGTGTGACTGGACACCAGGCATGAAATTCATGGTGATGCCGGAACGTAAAGACATCATTATTCCTCCTTTTAAATCGGCGGAAACCAACAAGGAGGTGGATACAGGAGAGTTAAAACATAAGATTTTTGAATATCTGGGTTCGGAAATTACCGAACGGGGCTTTGTACATTTTAACTTTGAATGTGAAGGGCAACAATATTATCACGAACTTAAAAACACCACTCTGGAACAATATTGCCTGAAGCCCAAAGCCGGTATTCCTACCCTTGCCTACCTGGGTGATGTGGACATAGCCAAAGAACTGCTGGAAGGACAAACCCTATATATGCGTACCAATAAAGTACGTATAGATGATCCCAACAGCATATCGGGCTATAAAGAGGTCCCGATTGGTATAAATGAAGAAGTAACAGTAACAGCTGTCGGAGTGGGCAGCCGCGCATACCCTGTAAAAATCGTATTCCAAGACAAGAAAGGAAACACCTACTATCAGCCGGTAGCTATATCAAAGACTAATTGTGGCATGGCAGACAGTGATTTTATTATGGAAAATAAAAATAAATATTTTCCAAATTCATTTAGCTTCAGTAATGCAAATACAAAAAAATCAAAGAATCTGATGAGTAAATATGGGAAAAAACCTGTCTATCTGAAAGCGGAAACGGAATGTCTAGATGAAACAGACACTCCGGTGAGACTTCCCCGATATACACAATTCACCATCAAAAATATAATCTCACAAAACAACTCTCCTTACGTCTTTTTAGAACTGGAAGACATAGATGGAAAGAATTATAAGATAAAAGCTGCATTCACCCATACGAGTGTAGTTGATGTGATTTTACAATCAGACAATTATTTTACGGATCTATTCGGCATAGGCAACTTACGAACCAAGTATCCGAATATCACAGAAGAAGTTTGGAACATGATAAGCCGCGGTAAGGTACGAAAAGGAATGACAACCGACGAATGTCGTCTGGCATTGGGTAATCCCATGCGCATTCATATAGTCACGGGGGGCTATGAAACATGGTCCTACGAAAGAAAAACCTTAGATTTCACCAATAAGAAACTAGACCGTATCCACTAATACCCAAAATATTTTGTTATCTTTGCCCTGTGAACGGTAATGTCTGCCGGGCATTTTATTTTAACAAGAATAAAAAACAGCAAATGGGTAAAGTATTAATTATCGGTGCAGGCGGTGTAGGTACTGTCGTAGCACACAAAGTGGCTCAGAATCCGGATGTATTCACTGACATCATGATCGCCAGCCGTACAAAATCAAAATGTGATGCAATCGTAAAAGCTATCGGCAATCCAGCTATTAAGACTGCACAGGTAGATGCGGACAATGTAGACGAACTGGTAGCCCTGTTTAATAGTTTCAAACCCGAAATCGTCATCAATGTAGCTCTGCCTTATCAAGATCTGACCATCATGGAAGCTTGTCTGAAAGCCGGGGTGAATTATCTGGATACAGCAAACTATGAACCAAAGGATGAAGCTCATTTCGAATACAGCTGGCAATGGGCTTATAAAAAACGTTTTGAAGACGCAGGACTGACAGCGATACTGGGTTGTGGGTTCGACCCGGGAGTAAGTGGCATTTATACAGCCTACGCAGCAAAACATCATTTTGACGAGATGCACTACTTGGATATTGTGGACTGTAATGCCGGCAACCATCACAAAGCGTTCGCTACCAATTTTAATCCTGAAATCAATATCCGCGAAATTACTCAGAACGGACGTTATTATGAAGAAGGCAAATGGGTGACCACCAAGCCATTGGAATACCACAAGGATCTGACTTATCCCAATATCGGTCCTCGTGATTCCTACTTGCTGTATCATGAAGAGCTGGAATCATTAGTTAAGAATTTCCCGACCATCAAACGTGCTCGCTTTTGGATGACTTTCGGTCAGGAATACCTGACTCATCTGCGTGTCATCCAGAATATCGGTATGGCCCGCATTGACGAAATAGATTATAACGGAGTGAAAATTGTTCCGTTACAATTCCTAAAAGCCGTACTCCCCAATCCACAGGATCTAGGAGAAAATTATGAAGGCGAAACTTCTATCGGATGCCGCATCCGAGGCGTAAAGGATGGCAAAGAACGTACTTACTATGTTTACAACAACTGTAGCCATCAAGAAGCTTACAAAGAAACTGGAATGCAGGGAGTAAGCTATACAACTGGAGTTCCAGCCATGATTGGAGCCATGATGTTCCTGCAAGGATTGTGGAAACGTCCGGGAGTATGGAATGTAGAAGAGTTTGATCCCGATCCATTTATGGAACAACTGAACAAACAAGGTTTGCCTTGGCATGAAGTATTCGATGGTGATCTAGAACTTTAAAATAGTGATTAATGGCCCATAATTCATACTTGGGCCACACTACCCATTAATCATTAACCACTAAAAAATGAACATAGGAGATAAAGCCCCGGAAATATTAGGCTTAAACGAAAAAGGAGAAGAAATTCGTTTAAGTAATTACAAAGGAAAAAAGATAGTACTCTATTTTTATCCTAAGGATATGACATCGGGTTGTACTGCCCAGGCATGTAACTTGCGTGATAATTATGCGGAACTGCGCGCCCATGGTTATGAAGTAATCGGTGTCAGTGTGAATGATGCCAAATCGCATCAGAAATTTATTGAAAAGAACGAGCTACCCTTTACTCTTATTGCCGATACCGACAAGAAGTTGGTAGAACAATTCGGAGTATGGGGAGAAAAAAGTATGTACGGACGTAAATATATGGGTACATTCCGTACAACTTTCATCATTAACGAAGAAGGCGTGATTGAACGTATCATCTCTCCCAAAGAGGTGAAAACAAAAGAGCACGCACAACAAATTTTATAAACCAACAGATTTATGGCAAAAAAAGATAACGAAGAAATTCCATTCGCAGCAAGTCCGAGTGCCGGAAATAGTGAAAAACTGAAAGCGCTGCAAGCTGCAATGGATAAGATAGAGAAAACTTTTGGTAAAGGCTCTATCATGAAAATGGGTGATGACAACGTACAGGAAGTGGAAGTGATTCCTACCGGGTCTATCGCCTTGAACGCCGCATTAGGGGTAGGCGGCTATCCCAAAGGTAGAATCATAGAAATTTATGGTCCCGAATCATCCGGTAAGACTACATTGGCTATCCATGCCATTGCTGAAGCTCAGAAGGCAGGCGGCATTGCCGCTTTCATTGATGCCGAGCATGCTTTCGATCGTTTCTATGCGGCCAAACTGGGAGTGGATGTAGATAACTTATGGATATCACAACCCGATAACGGTGAACAGGCACTTGAAATTGCTGAGCAATTGATACGCTCATCCGCCATTGATATCATTGTTATCGACTCTGTCGCGGCATTGACTCCGAAAGCTGAAATTGAAGGAGATATGGGTGATAACAAAGTAGGTTTACAGGCACGTTTGATGTCTCAGGCTTTGCGCAAGCTTACGTCAGCCATCAGCAAGACCAATACAACTTGTATTTTTATCAACCAGTTGCGTGAAAAAATCGGTATCATGTTTGGTAACCCTGAAACAACTACCGGTGGTAATGCTCTGAAATTCTACGCTTCCGTACGTTTGGATATCCGTCGCTCCACTCAACTGAAAGATGGTGAAGAAGTAATCGGCAACCAGACTAAAGTAAAAGTGGTGAAAAACAAAGTGGCACCTCCTTTCCGTAAAGCCGAATTCGATATCATGTTTGGTGAAGGGATCTCAAGAGCTGGTGAAATCATTGATTTAGGTGCTGATTTAGGCATTATCAAGAAAAGCGGTTCATGGTACAGCTACAACGAAACCAAACTGGGACAAGGACGTGACGCCTCCAAACAAGTGATTCAGGACAACCCCGAACTGGCGGAAGAACTGGAAGGTCTGATTTTCGCAGCACTGAAAGAACAAGAATAATTTGATTTTTACTATAAAAAAGGAAGCCATCTTAATGACTTCCTTTTATTATAACCTAGCTCCTATTCTATAATTACTTCTTCAAATCGAATCCCAACATCAAACCGTCATAAGATCCGGCTACACTATTAATGGTGGCAGCAGTAGAATTCACTTTAGAAACAGTACCTGTAATCGTTTTCAATACTGACATTAATTTATCCGCATTAAAGACCAGACTCATATCATTTCCGGTCACTGTGACATGAGCAACAGTTTTTACTCCCAATTTTCCCTTCATAGTAATGGTCTTTTCCTTATCATCGAACGTGTAAGTGCCACTCATTGTACGTTTTTTCAATGTGTATGAATAAGTTCCATCTTCATTAAAAGTATACTCACAGCCACTCATCCCTATTCTGTCATAGACAGTCTGCATCTTCTCCTCCACTTCTTTCGCAGCTACTTCTCCACCGGCTTTAGCCAGTAAATTTTCACTTTCGAACTGGCATTGCGGACCTACATATTTCCAAGTACCTATAATAGAAGATGAAGTTGTTGCTTTATCACCTACTACCGCTTTTGCTACGCCGGTCAATATAGATTTCAAATCTTGAGCATTGGCATTAACCAAAATGGCAAACATAGCCAAACACATACATAAACATTTCAACAAAGTTTTACTATTCATGTTTTATTGATTTTAATTGTTTGCAAAGATAAACAATAAACATTACAACCAAAGCAAATAATCGACCAATTGGCTTATTTTACCTTCTAATAAAAGAGACGTACCGAAAGTTTTCCAGTACGCCTCAAACAATCTTTACCAAGGTATAACAAATACTTATTCCAACTTTTCAAGTATAATTTAAAATCAACAGCTAATCGTTATATCAACGTTTCAGATTCGGATTCTTCTCAACTTCCTTCGGAGGATAATTATGATAAATGGAAGCCTCACCATTCCAAGGAACAGTTACAGACATATTCTCTTCCATTTTCAAATCTTCCTGAAGAGCATAGGTAAAAGTCGTCTTAGTTTCTTCGTCGTAGCTATAAGTCAATGTACCGGCAGGAACCAATACTTCATCCTGAGAACCACTACGGTAGTCATAACTTTCTTTGAGACGGTTCATGCGGAACTCATCAGAACGACGGGTTACCATAGCCAATACATAACCAGCCACTTCATAACCGTGTTCTTCATATGCTGCTTCTGCCAGTTGTTCAGCACTCATAGCATCCACAGCAGCTACAAATGATTCATCGGAACAAGCACGTGCACGTACCTGCTTTAGAGCAGATTTAGCCAAGCTGAGATCCTTTCCTGCGCGTGCCGCAGATTCGGCATACCAAAGAAGAACTTCTGAATAGCGGATTAGTTGATGTCGTTTGTTAATACACATACCTCCCCAAATAGGTTTGGTGTAATCGAAAGCAGCCGATGCAGGAAGTCCTGTCACAGGGTCTTTATTGACGGTAAACGCCACAAACATCGGGCGATAATCGGCAAATACTGCATTCGTACCATTATAGGGCTTTCCATCCGTAGTTGCCCACCAGTCAACCAACACTCCATTGTTTAATAGAATTTGTTTTGAATAAACAGCATCTTTACGAGGACCATCAGGAAAGTTTTTCCAATAACGCCGCTCTGCCAAAAAATCCCCCCAGCCACTCCAAAGTTTTCCTGATTGATGACAAGATGAAAGTTGTGAATCCCATTCCTGCCAACCGCCAAAATTAGAATTGTAATCTATTCCAAGGAGCGTCTCATTATGATGGTTTTTACCATAAGAGAAAACATCCTTCCATTCAGAAAGCAAAGAGTGGTCATAGGTACCCTTATTCACGCCATCCATTACTTCCTTAGCCTTGTCAGCCGCATTTGCATAATACTCGGTCTTATTCAAAGGGTAACCTGCCATCGCCATATAAACAGCTGCCAAAGTCGCCTTTACTGTCTGATCTGAAACGTAAATATTCTGTCCTTCAATGGAACGGTTAGCTTCCGTATATTTAGCCGGCAGGTTACAGGCTTCGGCAGCGTTCAAGTCTGACACGATTTGCTCATATACTTCTGCAACCGTCGATAGAGGTGTCAAATTGTTGTCTGGCAAATTATGAAGATTCATAGGCAACGGACCAAAAACACGCACCAAATTAAAATAAGCGAATGCACGCCAGTAGTAACCCTGACCAAGAGCAATATTGATTTCCTCTTGAGAAGTCATAGCCTTTCCAGCATTATCAATGATTAAATTTGCTGCCTTGATGATCGTATAAAAACGACTCCAAGTTCCTTCAAGACCTTTTGTGTCAGAAGGAGATTCAAAGGCATCTGCAGAAAGATAAGCACCCTTGTTTGATCCCGTAGTTGAGGTTACGTCATCTCCCTGGCATTGCACAATCATCGGATTAGAGTTACATTGGGATGCCTGTACTTTGGCATATAGGGCATAAACACTCATATCCAGTTCGTTTTGATTGGAAAAGAAATTTTCAGGGGTTAATTTTCCTTTCGGGTTTTCAGTCAGAAAATCACTGCAAGAAGGCATTGCCAACATAGATGCTGCAATAAAGCAGCCTAATACTATTTTATTTTTCATAATTGTCAATCATTTAGAAGTTCATACGTACACCAAAAGTAAAAGTTCTAGGAGTAGGATAAGTACCCGTATCAATACCATTTGCACGATCACCATAGTCACTTGAAAAAGAGTAACCAGCAGGATTGGATCCCTTGTAACTGGAAATAGTGAAGAGATTTTGAATACTGAAACTGAGCCGCAGGTCGGCTATTTTGGTCATGCTTTTCGGAAAATCGTAAGCTAAAGTCACATTCTCGCAACGGAAATAATCTGCATTCTCCACCCATTTGGTCGAATTGCCCAGATATTGATTGTTTTCAACACGGGGATCGGGCATCGTCTTACCTATTTCCTTCAAAAAATCCGCATCAGTAAACATTCGTGAATTACCAATCATAGAGTTCATGGCAAAACGGAGGGCGTTCAAACGTTTGGCACCGAAAGATGAATTGAAAAATGCATTCAAGCTCCAGTTTTTATAACGCAGCGAATTGTTCCATCCCAGTGTAAAGTCGGGACTTGCTTTACCGAGCACAACACGATCATCTGTAGACGGATTACGTGTTATTTCATCATTGGCAGTATAAAAAGTGTCATATCCTTCATTGTCTATTCCTGCCCAACGATAACCAAAGAAAGTACCGATCGCTTCACCTTCCTTAATAATAGTACAATCAGTGATAATGGACTGGAAAGAACCACCATAAATAATGGGTTCCTGAGCAGTCAGTTTTGTTACCTTATTTTTCAAGTAAGTACCATTAAGTGTGGTTGACCAACTCCAATCCTTGCTTTGAACGATATTTGCAGTAAGAGCAATATCAAAACCTTGGTTGGAAACCTCACCAGCATTAATCAAATAAGAAGTTCCACCCAAATAATCAGCCAACTTGGTTGAAAGAAGTGCATCAGATGTCTTTTTATTGAAATAATCCACACTCAAGTCAATACGATTATTAAAAAGGCCCAAGTCGAAACCCACATCAAACTGCTTTGTCTTTTCCCATTTTATATCAGGAGTTGCAAGCGTATTGGCCCAATAACCGGTTACTCCTGAAGAATTACCGAAATAAGTGGTAGTCGTATTAAGGATTGCAAGAGTTGAATAAGGATCAATATCCTGATTACCTATAACACCATAACTGGCACGTATCTTCAAATTACTGATAAGGTCACGGGTACTTTCCATAAACGATTCATTGGAAGCAGTCCATGCAACAGCTACAGAAGGGAAATACCCCCACTTATCATTGGTGAAACGGCTGGAACCATCGGCTCGAAACGTACCAGTCAGCATATAGCGATTATCGTAATTATAGATAACACGTCCTACCCCTGAAAGCAATGCCCAATCCGAATAGCCGTTGGTTGCATCACGTGTGACAGCATTCTTCACATCCCACCAGCCTACTGATTCAGCTTGAAGTGAAGAACCGGAAATCCCCATATTACGAATCGTACTTTTTGTTGCTTCCCAAACCCCTGTTACGGTCAAATAATGTTTGTCATTCCAGGTATGATTATAGGTGATGTTATTTGAGGACTGAAGCAACATCCGCTGTAAATTACTGTTACCCATGCTATTCTTTCCTGCACCGTTTACAGATTGTGGTGTGAAGCTATAGGAAGTATTATTATAATAATCAACCCCATTGCTGCTTGTAAAAGTCAAGCCTTTGATAATATTGAATTTAAGATCAATATGTCCGCTGAACACATCGCGACGGCGCTCACTTTCGCTAGCTGCGATTATACCATAAGCATTAGCCTGAATCGTACCATAAGGGTCCCAATTATAGTAACCATTTTTATCTGTCATAGTCATGGTCGGAGAGGAATTAAAGGCTATCCACAAGGGATTATAACCTGACATCTCCAATCCCCCAATACCCTTACCAACACCATGAGATGCGTTTAAATCGACAGTAACATCCAGCCATTTAGCCATAGAGATCTTAATGTTGGCTTTAGCCGAATAACGTTCATAACTATTTTTGTCAATGACACCTTCATCACCCATATAGTTAGCGGAAACATACGTTTGAGTTCCTTCAGAGCCTTTTGAAAAGACAAGCTTGTAGTTTTGAGTCACACCTGTACGGAACATCTGATCCGTCCAATCAATACCGGGATTACTGCCATCCAAATAATCAGAAACCTCACTCGCACTAATACCCGCATAATCAACAAGTGCTTGGGCATAAGTTTTGGTATCCATCATCTTGGGAAGATTGGTAGCCTGAGAGATTCCTACCGAGGCGTCAAAAGTGATGTTAGTCTGCCCTTTCACACCACTCTTGGTTGTAATGATAACAACACCGTTGGCGCCACGTGAACCATAGATAGCAGTGGAGGAAGCGTCCTTCAGAATTTGCATACTTTGAATATCTTCCGGATTTATACCTTCAAGACCCGACTCACGAACCATACCATCTACGACATAAAGGGGATCATTACTTTTATTAATGGAATTGGTACCACGAATGCGAATCTTTACCGAACCACCCGGAACACCATCACTGACCACATTCACACCTGCAACACGCCCTTGAAGCGCATCACTTACTTGAGTAATGGGCTGGTCCTTAAAATTCCTGCTATCCAAAACGGAAACCGAACCTGCCAAGTCAGCCTTACGTACTGTACCATAACCCACCACAACCACTTCATCCAAAGTCTCAGTATCTTCCTGTAGGGTTATAGTCAAATTCTTTTGCCCTTTTACCAATATATTTTGAGCAATATATCCGATATAAGAGATCTTCAACGTAGCATTGGGCTTCACATTCAATGTAAACTTACCTTCAAAATCGGAGATAACCCCATTTACGGTTCCTGCCTCTACAATGTTTACACCGACTAATGGTTCTCCACTCGCATCAATAACTGTACCAGTTACACTAATTGTCTGTTGCTGTACTATTACTACGTTGTCATTCATATTTCCGGCAATTGCATACCCGGCATTACCCGACATCAATATACCCATACTCATTGGTACAGCTTTCAAAATTGGATTGTACCACGCAGACTCGAACAGCCTACCTAACGGCAATAATTTTTTCCTCATAAAATTCTTAAATCATTTAAGGTTAAACTAAGTTTGATGATTTGCAGCAAAATTAACTATATCCCCCCTCAAGAGGGGTCCGTGTGCGTATAAAACAAATCAACTATCGTCTAAATTTTAAAAAGTAATACGATAAAAATCAAAAATCATATAAATTAGTTCCTTATTTATCTAAAAAAAAGATTTGTGAAGCTTTTCTCTATCAGGAAAAAAGTTTAATTTTGTTCTAAAATCATAAAGAGATGTACCGAATTCTACTTATACTATATATTATATGGGGAGGGGTGTCAATTGCAAGTGGACAAGACTTTAATTACTCTTTCACCCAACTTTCCACTAATCAAGGATTATCACAAGCTTCTGTTACCTCCGTTACAATGGATCAGAAAGGAAGACTATGGATAGGTACTCAGAGCGGCTTGAACTATTATTTCCAGCAGCAACTAAAAACCTTCATTCACCATGAAAGTGATTCCCTATCCTTACCTAACAATTACATCAATCACATAGTAGAAGATTCATTAGGTACCATCTGGGTGGCCACCTCCAAAGAGATGGTTTTATATAACAGCGATAATCATAATTTCACGCCTACTGGATACAATTGTATTTATTCTTCCCTCTGCATTGAAGGAGGTATATTGTTTGGAAGTGAGAATATCATTTTCCGCTATAATTATAAAAGCCGGACCATGGACAGCATCTATATTTGCCAGAAGAAGAATTTGGATATATCCGAATACCGGATACAAAAAATGGTTCAGTTGAAAAAAAATAAAATACTGATAGGGACCAAAGAACAAGGTATCTATCTCTATGATTGTTGCACGCAACAGCTCACCCGTTTCACATCAGATATCCATCATCTACTGATTTCGCTCTATGTGGTATCAGACAAGTATGTATATGCCTCTTTTTACGGCAATGGGATTTATTGCTACAACCAAGATGGCAAGATAGTAAAGTCTTATACATCAAAGACTTCTTCTTTAAACAACAACTATGTGCTAGACATCATCGAACATAAAGGACAATTATGGATTGCTACAGACGGAGGAGGTATCAATGTACTTGACATGAACTCCGACCAAATCAAAGTAATGTGTCATGTGGCTGGAGACAACTTCTCTTTGCCTGTCAATTCTATTGTCTTATTATACGAGGACAGAAACGGGAACTTATGGGCAGGTAGTGTCCGAGGGGGTATCTTTAACATTAAGAAAACCTATATAAGAACTTATAAAGATGTAGCCCTGAACAACTCCAACGGTTTAAGCGATAAGTCTATCATTTCCTTATATGAAGATGACGATGACAAATTATGGATTGGTACAGATGGAGGAGGTATTAATCTATATGATCCACACACCGATCAGTTTACCCATTTTCCTTCGACCTACGGAGACAAAGTGGCCTCTATCGCCAAAATATCTGAAAAGGAGTTGATGGTATCTCTTTACACAAAGGGTATATTTATTTTCAATAAAATAACCGGCACTTACCGCCCCTTTACCATTGTTGATGAAGGTACAAATTACAAAGAATGCTTCTATGGCTATCTTCCATTGGCCCATCAAGTAGCCAATGATAAAATTTACATTATCAGTTACCGTCCATGGGTATACCATCCATTAAGTGGAAAATTCTCTTTAATGCCCACCAACAATCTGAAAAATACGGATGCATTGCGTCTCGTCTATTCCAATGAGCATTTCTCATTATTAAAACGTGTCAATCAAATATTTTATGTACCTCAAGAAAACGACAGTATCAGCCTTTTATGTGAAATAGACCCAGAGGAGACAATTACAGCTCTTGCCTATCAGGATAGTACTATTTGGATAGGTACGGACCGAGGTCTGGGATGTTATGATATGATACACAAAAAATTCCACCATATACATACCAACTATTTTGAAAAAATATCTTTCCTCATTGGCGACAAAAAAGGAAGATTATGGATTTGTGCACACAACAAACTATTTTCTTATCTGATTAAAGAAAAGAAATTCACATTGTGGAACAGTTCTGACGGATTTCTGCCTAACGACATACTAGCTGCACACTATACACTATCCAATCCCAATTTTGTTTATTTGGGAGGTGCGGAAGGGCTGGTGAAAATCAATACCAATATTCCTCAGTCTGAAACGCAAATACCTCAGATAAGTCTGGCAGATATTAAATTTAACGGATGTTCTTATCTGAAACAAATAAAGAATCAGACACTTCATATTCCATGGAACTACAATTCATTGACCATTCATATATGTGTAAAAAATGAAGATATCTTCCAAAAGAACTTGCTCAGATATACCATATCAGGCAGAGGAAAACAAACGGTCGAAAGTTTCGACTCCGAACTCTCTTTATCTTCCCTGTCACCAGGTAAATACAAAATCTGGGTATCAAGCAGCACCAAAGATGGTGAATACACTACTCCTGTACCCATAATCAACATTGTCATCACTCCACCCTGGTATAAAAGTAGTTGGTTTTTCTCGATATGTACTCTTTTATTTATTCTTTTTACCATTAAAATAGCTCTTTGGGTATTTCATAAGAAAAAGAAGGAAATGAGAGATGAAATGGGCGATTTTGTCCAAACCGTCCTCTATAATGTACTGGGAAATAAAGAAGAAAATACAAAAGAGAAAGACTTGGAAGAAATAACAGATGCTTCATATCCTCAATCAATGGAAGCAACTCCACTCAGCAGTGCTGACGCAGATTTCATAAAAAAACTGGATCAAATTATCAATGAGAATCTATCAAGTGAAAAACTATCTATCAAGTACCTGACAGATACCATGGCCATGAGCCGTGCATCTTTATATAATAAAGTAAAGCAAATTACCGGATTAGGGGTCAATGAATATATCAACAGACTACGCATAGAACGCTCTGTATACCTTTTAGCAAATACCAATCTGAGCATTAGCGAGATTTCCTATGAAGTAGGTTTTTCTTATCCGCGCTATTTCAGTACTTCATTTAAACAGATGAAAGGGGTTACACCTTCACAATTCAAGGAGAAAAACAAAAATAGCGGACACATATAAACTGTTAGAGCAAATAAGGCCTGCCATTTATTATTTTGAACGAAATAAAGAACTGACATTCAGATTCTTTACTTCGTTCAACGGGTCATAAAATGACACCAATATTAACAAGCCTTGAAACTCATATCCAGCCCCTTCACGGAGTGAGTCAGCGCACCGAAAGAAATGAAATCCACTCCTGCCTGCGCATAAGGTAACATGGTATCGTAAGTAATACCTCCGGAAGATTCGGTTTCGCAACGTCCACCTACTATTTCTACAGCCTTACGAGTATCTTCGGGTGTAAAGTTATCGAACATGATACGGTCTACCCCTTCTGCCAATGCCTGATTCAATTCATCAAAGTTGCGTACTTCCAATTCAATTTTCAGATCCTTACCTTTCGCCTTGCAATACTCTTTTGCGCGAGATACTGCATTATGTATGCCGCCTGCAAAGTCTACATGATTGTCTTTCAGCAGGATCATATCAAACAAACCGATACGGTGATTACATCCTCCTCCTATCTTTACAGCCATCTTCTCCATGATACGCATACCCGGAGTTG
>ENA-OVFW01000578-OVFW01000578.1-human-gut-metagenome-genome-assembly--contig:-NODE-578-length-16959-cov-3.380147_pt1 | contig 16959 bp, 17 predicted proteins | sample MGYA00237765_ERZ505409 | MGnify/ENA primary metagenome ERZ505409 (study PRJEB26158, sample SAMN06016413) | human gut metagenome | biome: human gut; feature: ankylosing spondylitis patient; material... | reverse complement strand
CTGACGGGTTTGCCAGCTCCCTCAGTGAGGGAGCCTCTGGCGAAGAGGTGAAGCTTTCCGCACCGCCAAGGCCTCCCTCCTTGAGGGAGGTGTCACCGAAGGTGACGGAAGGAGTCTCGGCGAGCCGCCTATCAGTAAAGGATAAAACTATGGCAGAACAACTTTGGAAGGGCCGTTTCTCCAAGGCGGTCGATTCCCGCGTCAACGACTTCAACTCTTCCATCCGCTTCGACCAGCGGATGATCGCGCAGGATATGCGCGGCAGCGGCGTCCACGCCGCCATGCTGGCAAAGCAGGGCATCATCTCCGAGAAGGACTGCGAGGATATTCTGAGCGGTCTGGCCTCCATCGCGGATGACCTGGCCTCCGGCGCTCTCACCATCGACCCCAACGCCGAGGATGTCCATACCTTCGTGGAGCAGACCCTCACCGCCCGCATCGGCGACGCCGGCAAACGCCTCCACACCGGCCGCAGCCGGAACGACCAGGTGGCGCTGGACATCCGCCTGACTCTGCGGGACTACAGCCACACCCTGCAGGCTTACATCGTGGAGCTGGTCAAGGTCATCTGCAGGAAGGCCGCCGAGAACACCACCGCCGTCATGCCCGGATACACCCACCTGCAGCGCGCCCAGCCCATCACCTTCGGCCACGCCCTGATGGCCTATGCATGGATGCTGCTGCGCGATCTGCAGCGCTTCGAGGACGCCACCGCCCGGATGGACGCCCAGTGTCCGCTGGGCTCCGGCGCTCTGGCCGGTACGACCTACCCGCTGGACCGTCAGTTCACCGCCGAAAAGCTGGGCTTTGCGGCACCCTGCCCCAACAGCCTTGACGGCGTGTCCGACCGTGACTTCTGCATCGAGCTGGTAAACGCCATCTCCATCTGCATGATGCACCTGTCCCGCCTGTCCGAAGAGATCATCCTCTGGTGCAGCTGGGAGTTCAAGTTCATCGAGCTGGACGACGCCTTCACCACCGGCTCGTCCATCATGCCCCAGAAGAAGAACCCCGACGTCACCGAGCTCATCCGCGGCAAGACGGGCCGTGTCTACGGCGATCTGAACACCCTGCTGGTCATGATGAAGGGCATCCCCCTCGCTTACAACAAGGATATGCAGGAGGACAAAGAGGCCATCTTCGACGCTGTCGATACGCTGGAGCTCTGCCTCAAGACCGTGACCCCGATGCTGGATACCATGAAGACCCTGCCCGCCAATATGCGCCGGGCCGCTGCCAAGGGTTTCATCAACGCCACCGACTGCGCCGACTATCTGACCAAGAAGGGAATGCCCTTCCGCGACGCCTACAAGCTCACCGGCCGCATGGTCTCCGACTGCATCAGCAAGGATAAGACCCTCGAAGAGCTGACCCTCGATGAGTTCAAGGGCTACAGCGCTCTGTTCGAAAACGACATCTACGACGCCATCGACCTCATCAAGTGCTGCGAGGGCCGCACCAGCTACGGCGGTCCCAGCGAGGCCAGCGTCAAGAAGCAGATCGAGCTGGCAAGCGCCCAGCTCGGCACATGGGAGGCGGCAAACGCATGAGCGTAAAAGTCTTTATCGACGGTTCTTCCGGCACCACCGGTCTGCGCATTGCCGACCGTCTGGCCGCCCGGCCTGACATCGAGCTGCTGAGCATCTCGGCTGAGGGCCGCAAGGATGTGAACGAGCGGGCAAAGGTCATCAATTCCGCCGACCTTGCCTTCCTCTGCCTGCCCGATGCGGCCTCCAAAGAGGTCATGCCTCTGCTCCGCCCGGACGTCAGGGTGCTGGACACCTCCACGGCCTTCCGCACCGACACGGCCTGGGACTACGGCTTCCCGGAGCTGAAGGGCCAGAAGGAGAAGATCAAAAATTCGTATCGTGTGGCGATCCCCGGCTGCTATGCCAGCGGCTTTATCAGCATTGCGCGGCCTCTGGTGGAGCTGGGGCTGGCCCCGGCGGACTATCCGTTCAGCTGCACCGGCATTTCAGGCTACTCCGGCGGCGGCAAGAAGATGATCGCCGAGTACGAGAACGCCGACCGTCCGGCTCACAGCAAGCTGGATGCGCCCAAGAGCTACGGTCTGGGCCTCGCTCATAAGCATCTGCCCGAGATGCAGAAGATCAGCGGCCTCGCCCACACCCCTGCCTTTGTGCCGGTGGTGTGCGATTATTACAGCGGGATGCAGGTCCTCGTTCCGCTGGACCTCAAGCTGGCTGGCACCAGCGCCGAGGCGGTGGCCGCAGGCATTGCGGACTATTACAAGGAGGGCGCGACCGTTTCCGTCCACGCCCTCAACGAGCCGCTTCCCGAGAACGGTCTGTACTCCAACGCCCTGTCCGGCAGCGACAGGATGGAGCTGTACATGACCGTCAACGCAGCGGGCGACCAGATGATGCTGGTGTCCCTGTTCGACAATCTGGGCAAAGGCTCTTCCGGCGCAGCCATCCAGTGCATGAATCTGATGCTGGGCCTGCCGGAGACCCAGGGGCTGGAATAAAAAACTCCCTTCGTCTGCTCACGATGTTCGCATCCACCTCCCTCGAAGAGGGAGGCTTTTGCAGCTGATGGTTACGCAAAGGCTCCCTCCATGAGGGAGCTGGCACGGCGAATGCCGTGACTGAGGGAGTGTTTGTGGGAAAGGAAAAGTGTTATGCAGTATAAAGAAGTTGCGGGCGGCATCTGCGCGCCCAAGGGTTTTGCAGCAGCCGGTGTCCATTGCGGCATCCGGGCAAATCACAGTGAAAAGTACGATCTGGCGCTCATCAAGGCCGACGTCCGCTGCGCCGCCGCCGGTGTTTACACCACCAACAAGGTCTGCGGCGCACCCATCAAGGTAGACCGTGCCCACCTGACGGACGGCTATGCACAGGCCATCGTGGTCAACAGCGGCAACGCCAACACCTGCGCCGCCAACGGCGTGGCACTGGCGGAGGAATGCTGTGAGCTGGTGGGCAAGGCGCTGAACATCGACGCAAAGGATGTCCTGCCCTCTTCTACCGGCGTTATCGGCCAGCCGATGGTCATCGACCCCTTTGCCCGGGGCATCCCTGCTGCCGCCGCCAAGCTGGCGGCTGACGCACAGGGCAGCACCGACGCGGCGACGGCCATCATGACCACCGACACCCACAAGAAGGAATATGCCATCCAGTTTGAGCTGGGCGGCAAGACCTGCACGGTGGGCGCCATCGGCAAGGGCAGCGGCATGATCGCCCCCAACATGGCCACCATGCTGGCATTCTACACCACCGACGCCGCCGTTTCCCCCGCCCTGCTGGAAAAGGCCCTCAAGACCGTCGTTCCCGGGACCTACAACCAGATGAGCGTCGATCTGGACACGTCCACCAACGATACCCTCATCATCATGGCCTCCGGCCTTGCGGGCAACCCGGAGATCACCGAGGAAAACGCCGACTACGACGCCTTTGTGGCCGCACTGACCGCCATCGCCGAGCATATGTGCGCTGAGCACGCCGGTGACGGCGAGGGCGCGACCCACCTCATCACCTGCGAAGTCACCCACGCCCCCGACCTCAAGACGGCCCGCGCCGTCAGCCGCAGCGTGGTCTGCTCCAACCTCTTCAAAGCCGCTGTCTTTGGCCGGGACGCCAACTGGGGCCGCATCCTCTGCGCCATCGGCTATACCCCCGGGGATTTTTCCATCGATAAGGTCTGCGTCTGGCTGTCCAGCGCCGCCGGTGAGGTCTACGTCTGCGAGAACGCCGCCTACCACCCCTACAGCGAGGACGAGGCCGCAAAGGTCCTGGCCGAGCACGATATTCTGGTCAAGGTGGATATGGGGACCGGCGACGCCAGCGCCAAGGCATGGGGTTGCGATCTGACCTATGACTATGTGAAGATCAACGGCGACTACCGCACCTGAGAAGGAGAACAGCAATGAAAAACGAAGAAATGGCCCTCCTTTTCTCGGAGGCGACCCCTTATATCCAGAAGTACCACGGCAAGACCATGGTCATCAAATACGGCGGCAACGCCATGATCAACGAGACGCTGAAAAACGCGGTCATGAACGACCTCGTCACCCTGACCCTGCTGGGCGTGCGGGTGGTTCTGGTACACGGCGGCGGCCCTGCCATCAATGAGATGCTCAAAAAAGTGGGCGTCGAGAGCCGCTTTGCGGGCGGCCTGCGCGTCACCGACGACGCCACCATGGAGATCGTCCAGCAGGTGCTGGCCGGTAAGGTGAACAAAGACCTCGTGGCAAAGCTGCGGGGCCGCGGCGTCGGCCTCTGCGGCATGGACGGCCAGATGCTCCGCTGCACCGAGCTTGACCCTCAGCTGGGCCATGTGGGAGAGATCGTCCACGTGGACCCGACGCTGATCTCCAGCCTGCTGGACAGCGGCTATATCCCCGTTATTGCAACGGTGGGCATGGACGACCTGGGCCAGGCTTATAACGTCAACGCTGACACCGCCGCCGCACAGATCGCCATCGCGCTCAAGGCCGAAAAACTCGTCTCCATGACTGATATTGCGGGCCTGCTGCGGGATAAGGAAGATGAATCCACCCTCATCCCCGAGGTGGAGGTCTCCGAGATCGAGGGCTACAAGTCCGCCGGCATCATCGCGGGCGGCATGATCCCCAAGATCGGCGGCATGGCCGATGCGATCTATCAGGGCGTCCACGAGGCTGTCATCATTGATGGCCGCGTGCCGCACTCCATCCTGCTGGAGCTGTTCTCCGACCGTGGCTCCGGTACCCGCTTCTATCGCCGCAGCCATCACGAATAAGGGTTGCGTGATGCGCCGGAGTGCCCTATAATAATGGATAAGAACACTTTCCGATATGCCAAGGCCTCCCCTCGATAGGGAAGGTGGCACGCCGCCAGCCGTGACGGAGGGGTTTAGCCTCGCTGCGATTCACGGCTAGGCTCTCCTTCGTACAACCTCTCAGGCGCTTCGCGCCAGCTCCCCTTGTAGGGGAGCCTTTGGCAAAGAGGGAAAGTATGTGGCTCCACCGTCAGGAGGTAGATATTATGGATTCCGAAAAAGTCATCAAGCGGGACAATGAGTATGTCCTGCATACCTACGCACGCAACCCCATCGTCCTCGAGAAGGGCCACGGCCTCTATGCCGAAGGCCCCGAGGGGCAGAAGTATCTCGACTTCACCAGCGGCATCGGCGTCAACAGCCTGGGCTACTGCGATATGACCTGGGCCGAGGCCGTCTCCGGGCAGGCACACAAGCTTCAGCACACCTCCAACCTCTACTATACCGCCCCCTGCGGCAAGCTGGCCAAAAAGCTCTGCAAGCGCACCGGCATGAGCAAGGTGTTCTTCGGCAACTCGGGCGCAGAGGCCAACGAGGGTGCCATCAAGGCCGCCCGCAAGTACAGCTTCGACAAATACGGTGCTGACCGCTACAACGTCATCACGCTGGTCAACAGCTTCCATGGCCGTACCATTGCTACCCTGACCGCCACCGGACAGGGCGTGTTCCACAACTACTTCGGCCCCTTCAACGAGGGCTTCCAGTACGTCAAGGCCGGCGACATCGACGCCCTGACCGAGATGGTGGACCGCCACACCTGCGCTGTCATGCTGGAACTGGTACAGGGCGAGGGCGGTGTTGTGGCGCTGGAACCCGAGTATGTGCAGGCTGTCCGCGCCCTCTGCGACGAAAAAGACCTCGTCCTCATCGTGGACGAGGTGCAGACCGGCGTGGGCCGCACCGGCACCTTCCTGTGCTGTGAGCACTACAACCTCCAGCCCGATGTCGTCACGCTGGCCAAGGGTCTGGGCGGCGGTCTGCCGATTGGCGCTGTCCTGATGAATGAGAAAGTCGCTGCCGGTATGGGACCCAGCAGCCATGGCTCCACGTTCGGCGGAAACCCGGTGGTCTGCGCCGGTGCGAATGTCGTCGTGGACCGGATGGACGCCAGCTTCCTCGCCAACGTCAACGAGCGGGCCGTCCAGCTGCGCACCGGTCTGGAAAAGCTGCCCCGCGTCAAGAGCCTCTCGGGCATCGGCCTGATGGTCGGCATCGAGTTCCTCGAGGGCATCAAGGCCGCTGACGTGCTGGCCGCCTGCCGCGAAAAGGGCCTGCTGGTGCTTACCGCAAAGACCCGCCTCCGCCTGCTGCCGCCGCTGACTCTGACTGCCCACGATGTGGAGATGGCGCTGGATATTCTGGGCAGCGTCCTCGCGGAGATGGACCCCAGCAAAACGGAGGAGCAGGCATGAAGCATCTGCTGAAAATGAGTGACCTCACCCCTGACGAGGTGGCCCACATCCTTGATGTGGCCGATGAGCTGAAAGCGCAGCAGAAGGCCGGAGGCACCGAACCTCTGCTCAAGGGCAAGAGCGTCGCGCTGATGTTCTCGAAAAACTCCACCCGTACCCGCACCAGCTTCGAGGTGGGCGTCTACCAGCTGGGCGGCCTCGGCAACTACATGAATGCCGCCACCGAGCTGCAGTCCGGCCGCGGCGAGCCGCTCAAGGATACCGCCCGGGTGCTGGGCCGCTATTATGACTGCGTTGTCTGGCGCACCTACCGCCAGAGCGATTTGGAAGAGTTCGCTGAGTTTGCAGGCGTCCCCGTCATCAATGGCCTGACGGACTATGCTCACCCCTGTCAGGTGCTGGCCGACCTCATGACCATCCGGGAGCGCCGGGGTGCGCTGGCGGGCCAGAAGCTCTGCTTCGTCGGCGACGGCAGCAATATGGCCAACAGCCTCATCGTGGGCGGCCTGCTCTCCGGCATGAAGGTGGACTGCGTCTGCCCCCACGGTTACCGCCCGGCGGCAGATGTGCTGATGTTCGCCCATAAGTACGGCAGTGCGTTCCGCCTGCTGGAAGACCCCGCCGAGGGCGTCAAGGACGCCGATGTGGTGGTGACGGCTGTCTGGAATACCGCCGCCCCCGGCACCTCCGAGAGCGAGAGCCGCCTGCGGGACTTTGCAGGCTTCCAGCTCACCAGCGGCCTCCTGAAAGCCGCAAAGCCGGACTGCATGGTGCTCCACTGCCTGCCCGCTCACCGCGGCGAGGAGATCTCTACCGCTGTCTTCGAGGCCCACGCCGACGAGATCTTCACCGAGGCAGAAAATCGACTGCACGTCCAGAAGGCTGTGCTGGCGGTATTGCTGGCGGGAAAGTAAAATATGCAATGAAAAAGGGGCTGTTGCAAAATGGCTCCAAATAAAAAATGAGATAGACTTCCCCGAAAGGGGTTGCCTATCTCATTTTTTGTTGTAAGCTGAAACTGCAATGAACCAACGATGAACGCCTTTTGAATTGCAAAATGATTTTTCAGTTGCTATACTGGACTTATCAAAATCTTTTTGGGAGGCTGCCGCAATGACCGCACAGACAATGCTGATCGGGAACCGACCTTGCCGCATTTACGGCGAAGCCCATGCGGAATACCTGCTGCTCCAAATGACCGGCGAACACGAGCTGCAAAGCATGGAAAGTGAGGTTACCGCTATTGCACAGAGTGCGCACCACTTTTTGTTTGCCGCTATTCCGGTAGAGAACTGGAACGATGCGCTTTCTCCCTGGGAAGCCCCTGCTGTGTGGGGAAAGCAAGGGTTCGGCGGCAAGGCGGCGGACACGCTGCGCTTTCTGATGGAACAGGTCATCCCCACGTTGAAGCGGCAGTTTCGTCTCCCGGAAGACATCAAAATCATTCTGGGCGGCTACTCGCTGGCGGGATTGTTTGCGCTGTGGGCATCTACGCAGGCAAATCTATTCTGCGGCATCGCTGCTGCATCTCCCTCGGTGTGGTTTCCGGGTTGGATGGAGTTTGAACAGCAGCACCCGATGCAGGCACAGCACGTTTATCTGAGCCTTGGTGACAAGGAAGAGCACACGAAAAACACCGTCATGGCTGTGGTGGGCGATAACATCCGCACTCTGCACAGCCGACTTATAGAGCGTGGCGCAGACTGCGCCCTTGAATGGAACAGCGGCGGGCATTTCAAAAACGCTGACCTGCGCACGGCGAAAGCCTTTCGGTGGGCGATGGAGGAACACACATGACCATTTTGATTGATGCAGACGGCTGCCCTGTGGTGGATCTGACGTTGCAGATCGCAAAGCAATTCAGCGTTCCAGTCATCATTCTGTGCGACGCCTGCGCCAGCCTTCTTCTGGCAAACGGCGTTCCCATGAAGCAGATTCAGGAGGGGCTGGGCTATGGCAATGCGTCAGCATGATGCCATACGCCCCAAAGACAGGGTGGACGGGTGATGTTCCGGCAAAAAAGAATGGACAGACGAATAAAATTCATCTGTCCATTCGATTTGGCGGAGCATCAGGGAGTCGAACCCTGGCACCGGTCTCCCGGCCTATCGCATTTCGAGTTTTTCCTGTCTCACGGTACTTGGTGGAAGATAGAGGGAATTAGCCCACTTTGCCAGAAGATACGAACCATCGAATTTACGCTCAAAATTTCATCAAAATCCAAAATCACTAGGCTCTGTGCGGATTTGAACCCACTTTCCAAAACGCAGAAAAATCTGCCTTTTGGAGAGAAGTGGGAGAGATTTTACGCCTGTTGGAGAGAACGGGCGAGAGAGATTCCGGGAGCCAAAATCCATCCACACAATATGTTGCTTCTGACGCTGACCAAATCAAAGCAGCAAAGGATGGATGAACATGAGAACGCTGTTAGAGTGCTATAAAATTCTCGAAGAATACCCCAACGGAATGACGAAAGACCAGTTCTACCGTGTTGCCCGCATCAACAAGCAACACGCAAAATACCTTCTGGATTCCGGTCTCGTTCCGTGTATCAATACAGGAAAGAAAACACGCAAATACCATATTGCGACCCACGATGTGATCACCTACTTGTGTGACCGTGAAGATCATCCCGAAAAGTATAAAGTGCCAACGGGCTTTTATATCGGAAAGAATGGCTGCTCCAAACGGCACCCGGACAAGCCTGCCGCAGAGATCATCCGCTTCAATTTTACAGAGCCGGAAAAAACAGGGCTGTATACCATGTGGGAAAAGCTCACCGCTGGATATGATGATCTGTTGACCACCCCGGTAGTTTCGGAACTGACGGGCTACTCTGCACAAAGCATACAGCGATGGTGCAATCAGAAGATCCTTGTTGGATTCAAAATTCGTGGCACATTAACGATTCCTCGGCTTGCGGTCGTTGAGTTTATGTCCGGCGACCGTGCAACGGGCATTGTCCGAAAATCCTCAAAGCACCTTGACCTGCTCCGCACCTATGCGCAGGAATGCCATGAAGGTGCAATGACCATTACATACTAAACAGACAGGACTGCTCCACAACGCAATGTATGTGAGGCAGTCCTGTTCGTTTAGAAAATGTAAGACGTTGAATATGTTTCTTTAGCCAAAATATTAAAATCCCGACGTATTCAACTTTTTGACCTCTGGGTGCTTCCAGCTCTCTTAACTTTCTTCTGCACTCTTCAATATCTTGATCTTTATGCTGCTTTTGCAATACCGACAGCATACCATCAAGAGCATTTTTTCTCTTAGTTTTCAAGTCCTTACCAACGTTCAGATTCAGAATATCATTTAGTTCACGATTGATTTCATCCCGGTCCTCTTTAGCAGGTATCGTTTCGGCAGCCAGTATCTTGCCGCTGTAAGAGTATTGAATCAAATGATTGCACTCAGGATTTAATGGTGTCAAAAAAAGTTTTTTGTTCCCTCTTGATTTATCGCAACATAAAGCTCCTCTGTTTTCAATTCCTGAGCATACTGCAAGAAAGTTACTGTACTCCAATTCTTTTTTCCAGTTTTCAGTGCCCCTCGTCAGGCTCTGAGGTTCAATATGCTCAATCGTACACTTCAATGTACTCCCTGTTTTTTTGTCGGTTTCGGGAATTCTGCACATACAGTATGCACACAGTCCTCCCTGTTCTTCCACCAACTTTGACAAAACATACTCATGCAGGTCGCTACTCATGGAATCGTAAGTCGGTCGTACACCAGTGCAGGATTCGCTTTCACGGTATTCCTTTAATTCCTTTGGCTCGTGTTTTTTCACAATGTGTATCATATGTTTCCTCACATACGGCTGAAATCCAACTGTGTGCGACACTTTACAATTTCAGGGTCATCACCCAGCTTAGAATTCATCTCGTCGAGAACGGTTTCAGCAACCGTATAATCATCTTGGTCGAGAGCATGATAAAACCTTTCAAACAATTCTTCAGCTTCGGATGTGCGAACAGTAACATTCATATCCGCACGGAGAATGCTGTCAGAATCCTTACCGTATAGATAACGATCGTGTAGCTCGCTTTCGCCATCAGCATTTTTCTCAAGCATAAACAAATTGTAGCTTCTATCCACTTCCCCAAGAATCTGCGGAGAGTGCGTTGTAATCAAAAACTGAATGTTTGGGAAAAGTTTCCGAAGCACTGATAGTATTTTCCTCTGCCACGCAGGGTGCATATGCAGATCAAGTTCATCAATCAGTACGATGCCCTCTCCCTCCATCGGGTTCTCACGGCAGGGGTTCGCCATTGCCACGCGGCGAGCAATGTCTCCCAGCAAGGCTAGCGTACACTTTTCACCATCTGACAGTTGGTCTACGCGATATTCTTTATCATTGCGTATGACAACCATTCGGAGAGGATTCCGACGCACTTTGATTTCTTCAGCATCGTCCAGCATTGAGAGGGCTGCTTTTCGCACACACTCCAACGCAGGATCGCGATAATCCCAATCGCGTTTTATACTTTTCTGCTCATTTTCAAAGTCTTCCTGATTGCGAAACCACTCGAAAAAAGTACGGAAATCAAGCCTGTTTTCCAATGCTCTTTCCAATGCTGTTCTTTTGGAGAAAGAATGCTTTTTGCGTATCCTTAATGGAACATCCAGAACAAGTCTATTTGTTCCGTAATTTAGAAACACAGGCATATTCTGCTTCGGGCAATCATCTCCGGCAACTGTATCATCGTCCGCCAGATAATGTTCATTAAAAAACTGTGCTAAATCAACCGCTTGCTTACTTTGCTGACTTGCATTGACCGCATTCACTCGACCAGATGCGGTTTTTTCCATTTCTTTTGTGATCTCGAATGTTTCTCCGTCAAGCTGTAACACAATACCGGTACCATATCGCGCACTACTTCCACTGCGCTGACCAATATGCAGTTGTTCCTTATCTAATGTTCGGTATCCCGTTCCTTGAGCATTGTTCAGCCTGTTGATAAAAGGCCATGCAGCATAGCAAACTGCACTGAGGAGAGTCGATTTACCTGAGCCATTGTTGCCATAAAAGACTGTGGATTTACCATTCAAAGCGATTTCAATAAAGCCACCATCTGCTGCTGAAGTGAAATTTTTGAAATTTTTCACTCGAATTGTTTGCAGTTTCACCGTTTGTCCTCCTATCCAACATAGTTTTGGGTTGACTCTTTTACTATCTCCCATTGTAAGCGTTCTCGCTGGCAAATGTCAACCTGTTTTTACATTCATTTCTGAAAGAAGGTGGTTTTCCACATGAATAAGCACTCACAGTTGAAAATCCGAGGTCACACCAAATGACGCTGGACTACTTCTATGGTCAGTCGGGCGAATTGTTCTCCTATTTCCGCATCCCCAAGGCACTGTTCCAAGACTGCCGTTTCCGGCAGCTCTCCACCGATGCCCGGACGCTGTACGGCATTCTGCTGGACCGCATGAGTCTGTCTGCAAAGAACGGCTGGCTGGACGAGCAAGGCCGGGTGTATATCATCTACACTGTCCGGGAAGTGCAGGAATCCCTCTGCTGCGGCGAGCACAAGGCGGTCAAGCTGTTCCGGGAACTGGAGGACATCGACCTCATTGAGCGCAAGCGCCGTGGTCTGGGCAGACCCAGCCTGATCTACGTTAAGGACTTTTCCTCCGGCTTGCCAAAAGCGCAAGTACAGAATTGCACAAACAGCAATTCTGGTGCTGCCGAAAGCGCAACTCTGGAACAGCCAAAACCGCAAGCAAATAAGACTGATAAGAATAAGACAGAGTGGAACGATCCTGACCCCATCTATTCCGGGGGCATCCGGGAGCAGCTTGAGGATTATTTTTATCAGGCATTGGAGGTAGACCTCTTGCTCCGGCTCTGCCCGGACGATGATGACACCATCTACCAGATCGTAGACCTGCTTGTGGACACCTGTTCCACCAAACGCAAGATGTTGCGGATCGCCGGAGATGACAAGCCCACAGAGGTGGTACGCAGTCGGCTGAAAAAGCTGAATGCCGACCACATCCGTTTCGTGCTGAATTCTCTGGCAGAAAACACCGCCCCGGTGCGGAACATGAAACAGTATCTGCTGGCGATGCTCTACAATGCGCCCACCACCATGAACCTCTACTATCAGAACAAAACGAACCACGACTTTGCGCGTGGTTCACCGAAAGCGGGGTGATGTTATCGCAAAGAAAGCTACGATTATCGCAGTCACCAAACAAAAAGGTGGTGTGGGAAAAAGCACCACCTGTGAAAATCTGGGCATCGGGCTGGCAATGGAGGGCAAGAAAGTCCTGTTGGTGGATACCGACCCACAGGGCAGCTTGACCATTAGTATGGGCTGGCAGCAGCCCGATGAACTGCCCACCACTCTTTCCACCCTAATGGCAAAAGCCATGAACGACCAGCCCATCCAGCCCGGTGAGGGCATTCTGCACCATGCAGAGGGCATTGACCTGATCCCTGCCAACATCGAACTGGCAGGGCTGGAAGTTGCCCTTGTGAACAGTATGAACCGGGAAAAGATGCTCAAGCAGGTGCTGGACAGTGCCAAGCGGGAGTACGATTTTATTCTTCTGGACTGTATGCCCTCGCTGGGGATGCTGACCATCAACGCACTGGCGGCGGCAGACGCTGCCCTGATTCCCGTGCAGGCGCAGTACCTTTCCGCAAAAGGTCTGGAACAGCTTTTGCAAACGGTGAAGAAAGTCCGGCGGCAGATCAACCCCAAGCTGAAAATCGAGGGTATTTTGCTGACCATGACCGACAACCGCACCAACTACGGAAAGCAGATCAGCAATCTGATCCGGCAGGCATACGGAAAGCACCTGAAGGTGTTTGAGCAGACCATCCCACGGTCCGTCCGAGCAGCAGAAACCAGTGCGGCAGGCAAAAGCATCTTTGCCTATGACCCCAAGGGCAAGGTGGCAGAAGCCTACAAATCTCTTGCAAAGGAGGTGCTGGCGGATGCCGATCGACAGCGGAAACTTAGCTCTGAAAGGGCTAGATGACCTGTTTTCCACCGAGGAAAACCGACAGGAGGAACAGCGGGAGCAGGTACAGCAGATTCCCATTGATGCGTTGCACCCCTTCACCAACCACCCTTTCAAGGTGCTGGACGATGAAGCCATGACCCGGACGGTGGAGAGCATCGCACAGTACGGTGTGCTGGCTCCGCTGATCGCCCGACCTCGCCCGGACGGTGACGGCTACGAGATCATCTCCGGGCATCGCCGTCAGTATGCGGCGAAACTTGCCGGGCTGGACACCCTGCCGGTTATCGTGCGGCAGATGTCGGACGATGCTGCCGTGATATTGATGGTGGATTCCAATTTACAGCGTGAACACATCCTACCCAGTGAACGGGCTTTGGCGTACAAGATGAAACTGGATGCCATGCGAAGAACTAGCGGTAGACCGTCAAAAGAAAATCCCCGACAACTTGTCGGGAATTTTGAAACCGCCGATATTGTCGGAAAGGAGAGCGGAGAAAGTGGCAGACAAGTCCAGCGTTTTATCCGCCTGACCAACCTTGTCCCCGAACTGCTGGACATGGTGGACGAAAAGAAAATCTCCTTTAATCCCGCTGTGGAGCTGTCCTATCTGGACGAAAGCCAACAGCGGGATTTTTTAGAAGCCATGGAGGATACCCAGAATGCGCCGTCCTTATCGCAGGCACTGCAACTGAAAAAGATAGCACAGCAGGGAGAGTTCAGTTACGAAAAAGCCTTTGATGTGATGGGACAGGAGAAAAAGAGCGAGAAAGACACCGTGACCATCAAAAACGAGACCCTGCGGAAGTATTTCCCCCGCAGCTGCACGCCCAAACAGATGGAGGAGAAGATCATCCAGCTTCTGGATGCGTGGCAGAAAAAACAGCAGCGCCGCAACGAACGCTGAACGTAACGCAAGACCCGATGGGGTCTTTTTTGTTTGCAAAAATTTGGAGGTAACGCCTAGGGGGTGATGACACTGGCAGCAACACGGTTGATCCCCATGCGGAAGAACAAAGGCAAGTCCATCGGGGCGTGTCTGCACAACCACACCAGCTATATCCAGAACCCGGATAAGACCGAGCAGGGCGAGCTGGTCAGCAGCTATCAATGCAGCCCGCTGACCGTGGACGAAGAATTTCTGTTAACAAAACGGCTGTACGAGCAGACCACCGGGCGCAGGCAGAAAAGCGATGTCATCGCCTATCAGGTGCGGCAATCCTTCAAGCCGGGGGAAGTCACGCCGGAGGAAGCCAACCGCATCGGCTACGAGTTTGCCGAGCGATTTTTGAAGGGTAAACACGCTTTTATCGTTGCCACCCACACCGACCGGGCGCACATCCACAACCACATTATTTACAATTCCACTGCCTTGGACGGAACCCGGAAATTCAAAAATTTCTGGCTTTCCACCTTTGCGGTGCAACGATTGAGCGACCTGATCTGCCTAGAGCACCAGCTCTCCACCATCGAGTACAAGCCTTATCGGGAACGGCAGAAGCGCATCGTCTATCCGCCCAAGGAGAGCAACCGTGATCGCCTGTGCGGAATCATCGACACCATCCTTGCAGAACGGCCGAAGGATTTTGAAGTCTTTCTGCAAAAGCTGGAGCAGCAAGACTATGAGGTGAAGCGCGGCAAACACACGGCGGTGAAGGGCAAGGGACAGAAACGCTTTATCCGTTTCCGCACACTGGGCATTGGCTATGGAGAGGACGAGATCAAGGCGGTGCTGGAGGGAAAGGCGAAACACCATCCGTACCAGAAACAGCCGCCCAAAGAACAGCCCTTCCAGTTGCTGGTGGATATTCAGGGAAAAATGGCAGCGGGCAAAAGTGTCGGCTACAAAAAGTGGGCAACGAAGTTCAATCTGAAAGAGATGTCCAAAACTCTGCTGTTCTTGCAAGAGCAGAAAATCAGCAGTGCCGAGGAACTGCGGGAACGTGCAGCGACGGCAACAGAACGCTACCATGCTATGGGGGATTCCATCAAGGCAGCGGAAGCAAGGCTGACAGAAATTACCGTCCTGAAAACCCACATCATCAACTATGCCAAGACCCGTGAGGTGTACGCCACTTATCGGAAAGCCGGGTACAGCAAGGCATTTCTGGAAGCCCACCGGGAGGAGATTGCTCTGCACAAGGCGGCGAAAGCTGCCTTTGACGAGGCAGGGCTACAAAAATTGCCGAAGGTCAAGGAGTTGGATGCGGAGTTTGCAGAGCTGCTGACAAAAAAGAAAGCAGCCTACCCGGAGTACCGCAAGGCACGGAAGGAGATGCAGGAACTGGTTCGGGCACAGAAAAATGTGGAACGATTTTTTGCGGAGGAAAAGGACACCACCGAGAAAACTCAGACCCGATAAGCGAATACCGCCGAGGATTCTTCCCGTTTTGGGAGGCATCCTCGGCGGTATTTTTAGTTTATATAGCAGCGATCCTGTTTTACGAGCCAATCTTCACACAGCCGCTGGGCTTTGTCCTTTGTGCAGCAGGTGCAGTTGAAAAGTTTGCCACGGATAGAACAGTAAGTGTAGTGTACCTTCGGGACACCATTAGCATCTCGGAAATCAACGCAGCGTTCCTCACCGGGCAGCAGATAGGTCGTATCCACGTTTAACAGCTCCTTTTAACTCTGTTCGTGTGCAAACCGCACAACACGCAACGCCTGCTATTGTACCATGAACCATCAAATTCTTCCATTGACCCTTACGCCAAAAAGGAGCCGGTTTTTTCGTAGGATGTGACGATTGACATCTTCAAAAACATCCCGCAGGGAGGCGCAGCCTGCATTGGAAAATGCAGATCAAAGGGGTTTGGGGCACTCCCCCAACAAGCATTTTTGCAACGCAAAAAGTGTTTTTGTATAGACAAAAACATTGCTTGCAACTGCAGTACGCCGATCGGGTGGCGAAATCGTGATGCGACCTTTCGATGTGCGCCATGCAAACAGTGATTTGAAAAAAGCTGGTCTCTACGCTCAAGGAGTTGGAGTGAATACTCGAATCGTCATGGAACATACCAGTATGTACTGGAAACCAATTGCCCTGACTCTGAAGAAAGCGGGTTTCTTTGTGTTTGTAGTAAATGCTATGTTGATCCACGATTTCAGAGATAATACAAACATTGAAGAAATCCGGCGATTGATGGCACAAAGCACAACAGGCGGACAATTTATAAGGTTCAGAAAATTTACCTAAAGTTCCACCAAACAAAGCCGGTACAGACCCGCGTCGATGGCGACGGGCTTCTGTACCGGCTTTTTCAGGGAGAAGGAGCAAATGTAAGGAGAAGTGTTTATGATGATACTCGTATTTTGTTAGGAAGAGAATTAGAGTTTTGTGTCTGCGTGTTGAGAAGAAATCCAGGAAGCCAGGTGCTATTTCAAGTTCAACTCAAGTCGCACCAGCGCTGGAAAAGATTTCATACTGCACAATGGGGTAAACGTCACGCTCCAGCCCCCTGCTGTCAGTGTCTGCGATTCAGAGAAAATCCGTCCGCTGCGGAGTAAAGATGTCCAGAATTACGCCCTCTTCCAGGGCTACTGCACCGTGAAGCAGATCGGGAGCAACATAATAGCTGTCGCCTTTGTGCAGGATGTACTTCTGACCTTCTACTTCGTATTCAAAGCAGCCGGACAGAATATAACTCACCTGCTCATGGGGATGACGATGTGCTTCGCCCACAGCACCTTTCTGAAAGCTCGCTTCCACCCCCATCATCCCGCCGCCATGGGCAAGGATCCGGCGGGTGATTCCCGGAGCCGGGCAGGTGGGCTGAATGTCCTCATATTT
>ENA-OVFW01000550-OVFW01000550.1-human-gut-metagenome-genome-assembly--contig:-NODE-550-length-17439-cov-2.909112_pt1 | contig 17439 bp, 16 predicted proteins | sample MGYA00237765_ERZ505409 | MGnify/ENA primary metagenome ERZ505409 (study PRJEB26158, sample SAMN06016413) | human gut metagenome | biome: human gut; feature: ankylosing spondylitis patient; material... | reverse complement strand
GCTGGAGGCCGGCGAGACCATGCTCACCGAGCGGGGGAGCATGAGCTGGATGACCCCCAACATGAAGATGGAGACCAGCACCAACGGCGGTCTGGGGAAGGCGTTTGGGCGGATGCTCTCCGGCGACTCCATCTTCCAGAACCGCTACACCGCCCAGGGCGGCCAAGGACTGATCGCCTTTGCCTCCAGCTTCCCGGGCAGCATCCGGGCCTTTGACATCGGTCCGGGCCGGGAGCTGGTGGTGCAGAAGAGCGGCTTCCTGGCCAGCGAGGCGGGCGTCCAGCTGTCCGTCTTTTTCCAGAAGAAGCTGGGCTCCGGCTTCTTCGGCGGCGAGGGCTTCATCATGCAGAAGCTCTCCGGCCGGGGGATTGCCTTCACCGAGTTCGACGGTCATATCGTGGAATACGACCTGGATCCCGGTGAGTCCCTGGTGGTGGATACCGGATATCTGGCGGCCATGGATGCCACCTGCTCCATGGATATCCAGGCGGTCCCGGGGCTCAAGAACATGGTGTTCGGCGGTGAGGGGATCTTCAACACCATTATCACCGGACCGGGCCATGTCTATCTCCAGACCATGCCGATCTCTCAGGTGGCAGGGGTTCTGCGGCCCTTCATGCCCACAGCGAAGTGACTTATGCATCGATACAAAGAAACCGGACCGCCCTCTTTGGGCGGTCCGGTTTTTTATGAGAGAGAAGATTACTTCTCGTCCTTGATGGCAGCCTGTGCCGCAGCCAGCCGGGCGATGGGCACCCGGAAGGGAGAGCAGGACACATAATCCAGGCCCGTCCGGTGGAAGAACTCCACACTGGAGGGGTCGCCGCCGTGCTCGCCGCACACGCCCAGATGCAGCTCGGGGTTGGTGGCGCGGCCCATCTTGCAGGCCATATCCACCAGCTTGCCCACGCCGGTCTGGTCCAGCTTGGCGAAGGGATCGTTCTCGTAGATCTTCTTGTCGTAATAGGCGTCCAGGAACTTGCCCGCGTCATCACGGCTGAAGCCGAAGGTCATCTGAGTCAGGTCGTTGGTGCCGAAGGAGAAGAAGTCCGCCTGCTTGGCGATCTCATCGGCGGTCAGCGCGGCCCGGGGGATCTCGATCATGGTGCCCACCAGGTACTTCATGTTGGAGCCGGCCTCCTTGATGATGGCATCGGCGGTCTCCACCACGACCTTCTTCACGTATGCCAGCTCCTTGACCTCGCCCACCAGGGGGATCATGATCTCAGGCACCATGGTCCACTCGGGATGCTTGGCCTGGACGTTCAGCGCAGCCTTGATGACGGCGCGGGTCTGCATGGCGGCGATCTCCGGATAGGTGACCGCCAGACGGCAGCCCCGGTGACCCATCATGGGGTTGAACTCGTGCAGGCCGGCGATGATGGCCTTGATCTCCGCAACGCTCTTGCCCATGTCCTTGGCCAGCAGCTCGATGTCGGCCTCCTCAGTGGGCACGAACTCGTGCAGCGGGGGATCCAGGAAACGGATGGTGACAGGCAGGCCCTCCATGGCCTCATAGATGCCCTCGAAGTCGGACTGCTGCATAGGCTCCAGAACAGCCAGAGCGGCCTCACGCTGCTCCACGGTGTCGGAGCAGATCATTCGGCGGATGGCGGGAATGCGGTCTGCGTCAAAGAACATGTGCTCGGTCCGGCACAGGCCGATGCCCTCAGCGCCGAACTTCCGGGCCTGGGCGGCGTCGTGGGGGGTGTCCGCATTGGTGCGGACCTTCAGGCGGCGGTACTGGTCGGCCCAGCCCATGACCCGGCCGAACTCGCCGCCGATAGAGGCGTCCACCGTGGGGATGGCGCCGTCGTAGATCTTGCCGGTGGAACCGTCGATGGACAGCCAGTCGCCTTCGTGGAAGGTCTTGCCGGAGAGCTCAAACTGCTTATTCTCCTCGTCCATCTTGATGGCGCCGCAGCCGGAGACGCAGCACTTGCCCATGCCGCGGGCCACCACGGCCGCGTGGGAGGTCATGCCGCCCCGCACAGTCAGGATGCCCTGAGCAGCTTTCATGCCCTCGATATCCTCAGGAGAGGTCTCCAGCCGGACCAGGACCACCTTCTCGCCGCGCTCGGCCCAGGCCTTGGCGTCCTCAGCGGAGAAGACGACCTTGCCGCAGGCGGCGCCGGGAGAGGCGGCCAGGGCGCTGCCGATCACGGGGGTCTTCTTCAGCACCTCGCCGTCAAACTGGGGATGCAGCAGGGTGTCCAGGGTGCGGGGATCGATCATGGCCACGGCCTGCTTTTCGTCGATCATCCCCTCGTCCACCAGGTCGCAGGCGATCTTGAGCGCAGCGGCAGGGGTGCGCTTGCCGTTGCGGGTCTGCAGCATGTAGAGCTTGCCGTTCTCCACGGTGAACTCCATATCCTGCATATCGTGATAGTGATCCTCTAGAATCTTGCAGACCTTCTCAAACTGGGCGAAGGCCTCGGGGAACTTTTCGCTCATTTCGCTGATGGGCATGGGAGTCCGGATGCCGGCCACCACGTCCTCGCCCTGGGCATTGGTCAGGAACTCACCGAACAGCTTCTTCTCGCCGGTGGCGGGGTTGCGGGTGAAGGCCACGCCGGTGCCGCAGTCGTCGCCCATGTTGCCGAAGGCCATGGACTGCACGTTGACGGCGGTGCCCCAAGAGCCGGGGATGTCGTTCATGCGGCGGTACACGATGGCGCGGGGGTTGTTCCAGGAGCGGAACACGGCCTTGACGGCGCCCATCATCTGGTCCACGGGATCGGTGGGGAAGTCGGCGCCCACCTTCTCCTTGTACTCGGCCTTGAACTGCTCAGCCAGCTCCTTCAGGTCGTCGGCGGTGAGCTCCACGTCCTGGGTGACGCCGCGCTCGTCCTTCATCTTGTCGATGAGCTCCTCAAAGTACTTCTTGCCCACTTCCATGACCACGTCGGAGTACATCTGGATGAAGCGGCGGTAGCAGTCATAGGCCCAGCGGGGGTTGCCGGACTTCTCGGCCAGCACCTTCACCACGTCCTCGTTCAGACCCAGGTTCAGGATGGTGTCCATCATGCCGGGCATGGAGGCGCGGGCGCCGGAGCGCACGGAGACCAGCAGGGGGTTCTCCTTGTCACCGAACTTCTTGCCGGTGATCTCCTCCAGCTTGCCCACATACTCCATGATCTGGGCCTGGATCTCGTCGTTGATCTTCTCGCCGTCCTCATAGTACTGAGTGCAGGCCTCGGTGGTGATGGTGAAGCCCTGGGGCACCGGCAGGCCAATGTTGGTCATTTCGGCCAGATTGGCACCCTTGCCGCCAAGCAGCTCCCGCATGTTGGCGTTGCCCTCGCTGAACAAATAGACATATTTTTTGCTCATGTAGTCCAAACCTCTCTTTCCTGCCGCAGTCGAAAGTCGGGTGGACTCCAATCTGCGGTTAAACGATTAGCCCATTTTGATAACGATAACATTATATTGGGAATTTTTTCGGAAAACAATACATAAAAATGCTAAGAAATTTGGGGATAGCTGGAGTATTTTCACAAATGTTTGTGCAATCCACACAATTAACAGTTGCGCAACAAAGAAAATATTTACGTTCTTTCCTTTTTCGGGGCCATGTGGTACAATGGCTCCAGTGTGCCCGCCGGAAGGCCGCCGGGCGCCCCAAACACCCGGCGCCGCCGGAAAATCTGCAGATCAGCCCGTGCTCACAGCGGGAAAAGGAGAGTACGCCATGTCCCTGTTCGGCCTGCGGCCGGAGGAGCCAGCCGCCATCCGCATCCGGGAGGCCGCCACTCGCGGCACCCTGTCCCACGCCCTGCTGCTCACCGGCAGCGGCGACCGGATGTCCGCCGCCTGCTTTGCCGCCGCCGCCCTGGAGTGCACGGGGGAGGAGAGCCGCCCCTGCGGCGTCTGCCCCGCCTGCCGGAAGGTGCTGGCGGGCATCCATCCGGACGTGATCACCGTCCGGGACCCAGACCATAAGAACATCGCCGTGGACGTGGTGCGCGCCATCCGGGCAGACGCCTACATCCGCCCCAACGAGGGGCGGCGGAAGGTCTATGTGTTTCCGGACTGCGCCCTGCTGACGGAACAGGACCAGAACGTGTTGCTGAAGGTGGTGGAGGAGGGGCCGCCCTATGCGGCCTTTCTCTTCTGTGCGGAAAATGCCGCTGTGGTGCTCCAGACCCTGCGCTCCCGGTGCGTGGAGCTGAAGCTGCACCCGGCTGCGGAAGGCGGCGGTGAAGAGGTCCAGGCGGCAGAGGCCCTGTGCCGCTGCCTGGCCGCCCGGAAGCGGGGAAAGGTGACGGAGCTGGCGGTGCGGCTGGAGAAAAAGCGCATCACCCGGGAGGACCTGTCCGCCCTGCTGGAGCGGAGCCGGGCCCTGTGCGCGGCGGCGCTGCTGCTGCAATATGGACAGGAACCGGAGGAAAGCTGCCGGGAAATCGCCCCAATTCTCGCGAAAAACTTGACAAAATCCCAAATCATGCGCACAATAGAGCTGTTACAGAAGTATCGCGGGGAGTGCACGTACAACGTGGGAACCGGCCATGTGCTGGGCGCCATCGCGGTGGAATTGGAGGGCATCCTTTGACAGAAGTTATCAGCGTCCGCTTTCGAGGCGGCTGTAAAAATTACTATTTCAATCCAAACGGCAACCAGGTGAAGATGGGAGACCAGGTGATCGTGGAGACCGCCCAGGGCCCGGAATTCGCCACCTGCACGGAGGGGAACCACGAGGTGGAGGACTCCGCCATTGTCAAGCCCCTGAGCCCTATGCTGCGGATGGCCACGGACAGCGACCGCCGCACCGTGGAGCAGAACAAGAAGCGGGAGAGCGAGGCCTTTGACATCTGTGAGAAGAAGATCGCCGCCCACGGGCTGGAGATGAAGCTGGTGAACGTGTCCGCCAGCTTTGACGGCAACAAGATCGTCTTCTACTTTACCGCCGACGGCCGGGTGGACTTCCGGGAGTTGGTGCGGGATCTGGCCGGGGTGTTCCGGGCCCGGATCGAGCTGCGGCAGATCGGCGTCCGGGACGAGGCCAAGATGATCGGCGGTCTGGGGATCTGCGGCAGACCCTTCTGCTGCTCCCAGTTTCTGGACGGGTTCCTGCCCGTGTCCATCAAAATGGCCAAGACCCAGAACCTCAGCCTGAATCCCACCAAAATCTCCGGCACCTGCGGGCGGCTGATGTGCTGCCTGAAATACGAGCAGAACGTCTATGAGGACGCAGCCAAGCGGATGCCCAAGGCAGAATCCTTTGTTCAGACGCCGGACGGCCCCGGCAATGTGAAGAGCGTGGACCTGCTGCGGGAGACCGTGAAGGTCAGCCTGGACAGTGCGCCGGAGCCTTTGAAGTGCTATCACAACTGTGAGGTGTGCGTTCTGCGCAACGGCAAGGGCAGCCGGGAGGGCATCGCCATTCCGGAGCGCCCCGCCCGCTATGTGGAGCCGAAGGAGGCGGAGGAGTTCCGGGAGGAGGCCCCGGCCCTGATGCCGCCCTTCTATATGGACACGCAGCTGGAAGAGGCGCCCATGCGGGAGAAGATCGGCGCACCCGGCAGCGGCGACGGCAAGCCACGCCGCCGGCATCGGGGCGGCCGCCGGAGAGGGGGAGCCAAAAGCGGAGAGGGGGTCGAGCAGCCCAAGGCCGAGGCCAGGGGGCCGGAGAAGAAGGAAGGGCGGCCCCGTCCCCCCAAACAGGAGAGCAGGCCTGCGCAGCCCAAGCCGACAGAAGCCAGACCTGGGGAGAACAGGGCGGCGGCCCCGGACGGTGAAGGCGAGGCCAAGCGCCGCCGCAGGCCCCACCACCGGGGGGGGCGCCGCCGGAACAAAAACGGCGGCGAGGGCGGCGGTTCCGCCCCCAAGAGTGAGTGAATCCGGCTGGACCGCCGCCCCTTTTTCGGGCGGCGGTCTTTTGAAATGCCGGGAGAGCAGGCAGATGGAGCGGATCTGCCTTTTCAGAGAGATAGGATGGAGGAGTTTTTATGGGAAAATTTGACGGTGTACTGCTGGCCAGCGATCTTGACAATACCCTGCTGAATACGGAGACGGCCCGGCGCACGGGCGCCGAGGTGCCGGAGGTGTCCCGCCGGAACCGGGAGGCGCTGGAGTATTTCATGGCCGGCGGCGGGAGATTTGCCATCGCCACCGGCCGGGCGCTGGCGGCCTTCATCAAATTTGCGGATCAGGTGCCCATGAACGCGCCGGGCATTGTGTGCAACGGCGCGGCCCTGTATGATTTTCAGAAGGGGGAGTATCTGGAGACCATTCTGCTGGACGAGAGCACCCGCCGGCGGGGACAGGAGACTCTGGACCGATTCCCCACGCTGGCGGTGGAGGCATACCACATCGACAACGTGATCCACGCCGTCCGGCCCAATCTTTATACCCGCCAGCATGAGCACGTCACTCATGTGAGCGTGGTGGAAAAGCCCTCCCTGCTGGATGTGCCCCTGCCGCTGGGAAAGATCATGTTTGAGGAGGACCACGCCGTTTTGGAGGAGGTCAAGGCGTTTCTGCAGTCCCAGCCCTGGGCGGGGGAGTATGAGATCTTCTTCTCTGACCGGACACTGCTGGAGGTCACCGCCAGAGGCGCCACCAAGGGTGGCATGGTGGCCCGGCTGGCGGAGCGGCTGGGCATCTCCCGCCAGCACGTCTACTGCGCCGGGGACGAGGCCAACGACCTGTCCATGCTGACCTGGGCGGCGGAGGGATTTGCCCCCGCCAACTGCGTACCCGCTGTCCGGGCCTGCGGGGCCACCATCGTGGCAGATGCGGACCACGACACTCTGGCGGACATCGTGTCCCGCCTGGACAAAATGTACGCCTGAGCGCCGGAAACACCGCTCCGCTACCTGTGGTAGCGGAAATTCCAGGTTTGGTTGCTGGCATGTCCCAGTATCGTCTGGTATCCTGAACGTGTGAAAACGGCAGGGGAGGGAAGCGCCATGACCTTTGGAGAGAAGCTGCAAAAGCTCCGGACCCGGGCGGGATTGAGCCAGGACCAGCTTGCCGAGCTGCTGGATGTGAGCCGCCAGGCGGTGAGCAAGTGGGAGCGGAACGAGGCCATGCCGGAGGCGGAGAAGCTCGTCCGCATCAGCCGCCAGTTCGGCGTGTCCACGGATTACTTATTGCTGGAAGAACTAGAGGAGCCGGAGACGGCCAGTACCACGGCTCCTGCGGCGGGCCTGTGGGTCCGGGTCAAGCAATGGTACCGGAACAGGGGCTATCTGCTGGCCTGGGTTCTGGCGGCCTGGGGTGTCTGGAACCTGGTTGACCTGGCTGTTCTTGCGGCCAATACATACCAGCAGGCGCAGGACCTCGAGAATTTTGCCTGGGTGAAATACGTGCAGATGGTGTATATTCCCACAATGATTCCCCATGTGCTGCTGATTCTCGTGTCTGTGATTCTGGTATTCCGGGGCCGCCAATTGGCAGGGCGGCTTCGTTGGTATCATCTGGGCTGGCTCCTGGTGCTGATGGGTCTGCTGAACATGCGGCTCCCCCTTCCCGCGCCTCTGCGGTTTTTGCAGACGGGGCCGGTCTGGAGTATTTCCACTGCGTTGCTGGTGTATCTGGCGGAGTATGGGCCGGAGAATATGTGGGAATTTCTGGAGGTGGCTTTTTGGGACGACCTGCCCTGTCTTCTGGTGACCATTTTGGGCTTCGCCATCCTCATCCTGGGCTGCCGGTATGATCAGAGAACCTCCCTCCGCAAAATCGAATAACCGATGAATCCCTTGCGCCGCAGCGATAAGCCGCTGCGGCGCTTTTGCCTCTCCAAAATTTTTTTCGAATCCACTTGACAAATCTGGAGAATGTGCTATTGTATTACTTGCTTAGTACAACAACACAAATGGGAGGTGCTTCTGTGAAGTGGCAGTTTTCCAATGACGCGCCGATCTATTCCCAGCTGATCGCGCAGATCAAGGTGGGCATTGTCTCCGGCGCGTTCCCGCCGGGGGAGCGGCTGCCTTCCGTGCGGGACCTGGCTACGGAGGCCGGGGTGAATCCCAACACCATGCAGCGGGCCCTGACGGAGCTGGAGCGGGACGGACTGGTATACAGCCAGCGGACCACGGGTAGATTTGTGACGGAGGATCAGGCCATGATTGCATCTGCAAAGAGAAGTTTGGCGGAGCGCCACATTCAGGCGTTCCTGGAGGCCATGACTCACCTGGGCTATGGCCGGGAGGAGATCCTGACGCTGCTGCGGCAGGAGGAGACCAAGGGAGGAGAAAACAATGGCAGTTCTGGAATGTAAAGATCTGAGCAAGCACTACGGCAACGCGCCGGCGCTGAACCATGTGAGCCTGGCGGTGGAACCGGGCCGGATCGTGGGATTGCTGGGCCCCAACGGCAGCGGCAAGACCACCCTTATCAAGCTGGCCAACGGCCTGCTGACCCCCAGCGAGGGAGAGGTGCTGGTATGCGATATGGCCCCTGGAAAGGAGAGCCACGCCAGCGTCAGCTATCTGCCGGAGCGGACCTGCATCCCCACTTGGATGTCCGTGAAGCAACTGCTGGACTTCTACGGCGACTTCTACCGGGACTTCAATCGGAAGGCGGCGGAGGAGATGCTCACCCATCTGAACATCCGCCTGACCCAGCGGATCAAGCAGATGTCTAAGGGAACCCGGGAGAAGGTGCAGCTCATCATGGTGATGAGCCGGGCGGCAAAGCTGTATCTGCTGGATGAGCCCATCGGCGGCGTGGACCCCGCCACCCGGGACTACATCCTCTCCACCATCATCGGCAATTACAATCCCGAGGCGGCAGTGATTATCTCCACCCACCTGATCGCCGATGTGGAAAAGGTTCTGGACGAGGTCATTTTCATCAATCAGGGCCAGGTGGTGCTCCAGTCCTCTGTGGATGAGATCCGGGAGGAGAAGGGCATGAGCGTGGACGCCCTGTTCCGGGAGGTGTTCAAATGCTGACGAAACTCTTGAAGCACGAATTCCGTGCCACGGCCCGCATCATGGGGCCTTTGTACCTGGTTCTGCTGGCGGTGGCCCTGGGCTTCAATTTCTCCGCCAGGCTGATGGACTCAGGCAACTTTGTGCTGAATATGCTGGCCGCTTTGGTGGTCATGGCCTATGTGGTGGCCATTACCGCCGTGTTCATTGTGGCGTTCATTCTGATGCTCCAGCGGTTCTACAAAAATCTGCTGGGGGACGAGGGCTACATCATGTTCACTCTGCCCGCCTCGGTTCACCAGCATGTGTGGAGCAAGCTGATCGTCTCCGCCGTGTGGTTCATCGCCACCGGCGTGGTGGTGTTCCTGTCTGTTTTTGTGGCGGCCTTCAACGTGAGCTTCTTGACGGATTTGGCGAGTGTTTTCCCCAAGCTGTTCCAGCAGATGACCGCCTACTACGCCGTCAACGGCACCGTTTTCGCGCTGGAGCTTCTGGCGCTGATGCTGGCAGCCTGCATGAGTTTCTCCCTGCAGTTCTATGCCGCTCTGGCGGCGGGCCACAGCTTTGCCAACCATAAGATGGCCCTGTCCGTGGCGTTCTTCTTTGTGTTCCAGTTTGTGGTGCAGATGGCGGGGGCCATCGTTCTGGTCCTGCTGGACGAGGGGCCGTTGCACCAGTTCCTGCTGACGCTGGATTTCCAGCTCACCGGCGTGGCGGCGGTCCACTTCACGATGGTGGCTCTGCTCCTGCTGACAGTGCTCTACGGTGCGATTTTCTATATTGTAACCACAATTACCTTGAAAAAGCGCTTGAATCTGGAGTAAACTGGACCATACGCTTCCGGCGGGCCGTGGGAGTGATCCCACGGCCCCGGAAATCTTAAGGGAGGCCGCCATGCCCGTAGAGGAAAACCTGATGCAAGCGATCCTGCTGACCTTCGGCACCGCTATGGTGCCGGTGCTGGAGCTCCGGGGCGCCATTCCTGTGGGAGTGGCGGCGGGACTCTCCCCGGCCGCGGCCTGCCTGGTGTCCATCCTGGGCAATATGGTGCCGGTGCCTTTTATCCTGCTGCTGATCCGCCGGATCTTCGACTGGCTCCGGGGCACCCGCCTTTTCGGCCCCAGGATCGACTGGCTGGAGCGCCGGGCTCACCTGAAGGGCCGGATGGTGCGGAAGTACCGCCTGCCGGGACTCATCATTCTGGTAGCCATCCCCCTGCCGGGGACCGGGGCCTGGACGGGGGCTCTGGTGGCGGCCCTGCTGGACATCCGGATGCGCCACGCGCTGCCCGCCATCTTCCTGGGCGTGGTGATTGCCGGGGCCATCGTCACCACGCTGACCTACGGCGTGGTGCAGCTGTTTTGAATCTTATAAGGGGTTCGTTATCTATGAGGAAATTCCTTTTTGCATGTGGCATGATTTCCTTGATGCTGTTTACCCTGACCGCCTGCGGCAGTGAGGACCCGGCAGAGGAGATCTCCCGAGCGCTGCACATCGATGTGTCCGCCGGAGAGGAGATCTCCTCTTCTGACACCCACGGCGGCTTCCACGGCGACGGCATTTCCTGCGTTGCCCTGCAGTTTCCTAACAGCCAGGTAGCCGACGCCATTGCGGCGAACGCCGCCTGGACACCGCTTCCCCTGGACGAGACGGCCCAGGCACTGGCCTATGGCGTCACCCGAGAGGACGGCGGCGAAGTTTTCAGCGCGGGCCCTTATCTCACCGATGACAGCGGGGATCCCCTGCTGCCGGGGATCGCCAATGGCTTCTACCGCCTGATTGACCGCCACAGTGACGCCGGGGATGGACAAAACCTTCTGGAGCGGGCTTCGCTGAATGTCACCTTGGCCGTGTATGACGCGGACAGCGACACGCTGTATTTCTGCGAAATGGATACCTGACTGACATCCCGGTGGGCGAACGAGGGCAGAAGGAGATCCAACCCATCCGCAGGGGCCGATGCCCTCATCGACCCGCAGCCCAGATGCCCCGTGACCGCCGGGGGAACGGCAGCGGGGAGAGCCCTCAACGAACCCCACCCACTGAAAAACACAGGAGGCAGCCATGAAAAGACATATAATCCCCTGTATCCTTTCCCTGACTCTGCTGCTGACCGCCTGCGGCGGGGAACAAGCTGCGGCCGACACCGCTGAAGAGGCAGTGAAGGACCACTACTACCAGATTCTGGACGCCGCCGGTAAAGAGCTGTACACCGTCACAGACAGCGGGGCCGTGGCAGAGATCGACGCCCTCATCAACAAGGCCGGCGGCGAGAACGCCGACCACGGGAATGCGGAGGGAGACCCTCTCTACACTTATGTCTACTGGCAGGAGACTACCCTCCACGCTGGGGAGGACCCGGATGCGGAGCGGGAATACCTGGAGGTCTTCCGGACCCAGGTGCGGCAGGGCAGCAACGCCGTCACCACGGAGGTCCTGTCCGATACCCTGGAGGGCGTTGGGAGCTTTGTAGGCGTGGAAGGACTGGGCGGTCTGCTGACGTTTACCGCTGAAGTGCCCCAGGAAACGGCGGACGCCCTGCGGGACCCGGCGCAGTTTGCCGGGGCGTGAGCAATACAAAATAGATGCGGCGCATCCGTTTCAGGGTGCGCCGCACGTTTGCTTTTAGGGGTGTGCCGGCCCATACCACTCCCCAGGGGGCCTCCCTGACGGGAACGAAAAAGAGCGGGACGCACACAGCATCCCGCTCTTTGATCAACCCTCTGCGGAGAATACCTTCCGTCCCTCACTCCAGACCGCCCGGATGGCGCCGCCCTGACGCAGATACACCGCCCGCTCCAGCCGCTCCTGGGGCGTCATGGGATGGGGCTGGGGAAGATCATCGTCCGCCAGGACCAGGGCGTGGAGATGATTGCCTGGGGCAAAGCCCGGCTGCTCGGCGAAGTATGCCGCACCGGCGGAGGTGGCCAGGTACCAGCCCTCCGGCACCGTGAGGAAATCCGTCTCCCAGTTGTCCAGCACCCGCCGGGCCTTGGAGGCCCGGATGGAGGCGGCCACCACATCGAACATGTGCAGGTGGTCCCCGCCGGCAATGTCGCTGCCCAGGGCCACCTTCACGCCCTCATTCAGCATGGCCCGCACCGGCGCCACGCCGGAGCAGATGTTCTGGTTGGAGTCGGCGCAATGGACCGCTGTCACGCCGGCGTCCCGCATGGCCTGCCGCTCCCGCGCATCGGACCAGACGCAGTGGGCCATGACGGTGCGGCTGGTCCACAGGCCGTATTTGGCATAGGTCTCCCAGTACTGCTGGCAGCCCGGGTGGAGCTGGCGCACCCAGGCCATCTCTGCCTGGTTCTCCGACAGGTGGGACTGGACGGGGAGATCCCGCTCCGCCGCCAGTTTGCCCAGAAATGCCATCAGCTCGTCAGTGCAGGAGGGGGTGAACCGGGGCGTCAGCATGGGCTTCACCAGGCGGAAGTCCTGACAGGCATCCAGCCAGCGGAGCGTCTCACGCCTGGACTCCTCTGTGGTCTCCTCCAACAGGCCGGGGGCAGCGTTCCGGTCCATGTTCACCTTGCCCACGTAGCCGGTGACGCCGGCCTTCTCCAGTTCCTCCATCAGGATCAGCGTGGCGTCCGTGTGGAGAGAGGAGAACATGCACACCCGCGTGGTGCCGTTTGCAATAAGCTCCCGGGCCAGGCGGCTGTAAATCTCCCGGGCGTAGCCTGTGTCCGCGAACCGGGCCTCTGTGGGAAAGGCGTATGCGTTCAGCCAGTCCAGCAGGGGCAGGTCCATGCCCATCCCCAGCATGGGGTACTGGGGCGCATGGAGGTGCAGATCCGCAAAGGACTGGAGGATCAGCGCGTCTCCCCAGTCCTCCACCGGGGCACCGGCGTACTGCTCGGGCAAAGACCCGTACACACCCCGGATGAGGCCGTCCTCGGCCACCAGATATCCGCCCGGCAGGGCATCCAGCTGTCCCAGGGTGGGAGCGGACAGAATAGTTCCCTTGATGATCGTCAGTGACATGGCAAATCTCCTTTTGTTTCCGTTCCGGATTTTTCAGACAGAAAAGAAGCGCCTGCCGGCAGGGGATGGCCCCTTCCAACAGACACTCATAGAAGAGCCTTCGGCGGCTCCGTAGAGACGTTCGCGCCATGACAGCGAACTTATATGAGCTTTTCCTGCTGCCTATACCATATCACACATCGTCCCCGGATGCAAGCCCTGTCACGCCGGGAAGTCCTGCCGCTTATACTGGCATACGGGCGGTGTTCCGCCTGAATCAGAGAAAAGGCGTTGGTGCTATGCTGCAGTCTCTTGGCGGGGCGGCCCTGGGTACGGGCTTCACATTTTTGATGACCGCTCTGGGCGCGGCCATGGTGTTTTTTTTCGCCGGGGAACCCCGGCCCCACTTTCAAAAGACCCTGCTGGGCTTTGCTGCTGGAGTCATGACGGCGGCCTCCGTGTGGAGCCTGCTGCTGCCGGCCATCGACCGGGCCGCAGAGGGGGCGCTGCCGGACTGGCTGCCCGCCGCGGGCGGAATGCTGTTGGGCGTGGTCTTCCTGTCCGCTCTGGATGCCTTGCTGCCCCATCTGCGGCGGGACCGGACCTGGCAGGATGCCTCTTGGCGGCAGACCACTCTGCTGATGACAGCCATCACCCTACATAACGTCCCGGAGGGGATGGCGGTGGGGCTGGCCTTTGCCCTGGTGTCCGGAGGGGAGGGCTTTGCCGGGGCGGCGGCCCTGGCCATGGGCATCGGCATCCAGAATTTTCCGGAGGGAGCCGCCGTGGCTCTGCCCCTGCGGCAGGGCGGCTGGTCCCGTCCCAGGGCCTTTGTGGGGGGAATGCTCTCCGGCGCCGTGGAGCCGGTGTTCGGCGTGCTGGCGGCACTGGCCGCGGCCGGCGTGGACCCGCTGATGCCCTGGTTGCTGAGTTTTGCTGCCGGAGCGATGCTGTACGTGGTGGTGGAGGAGTTGATTCCCCAGGCCCACAGCCGGGCGGGGACCTGCGGTTTTGTGATGGGGTTCCTGGTGATGATGGTGCTGGACGTGGCACTGGGCGGCTGAGACCGCCCTCTGGACTCCGGCAGAAAAGGGCCGGGAGGCCGCCTGCAGGCGGTCTCCCGGTCTTGCGCAGCTCAGGCCTCTCTGCTGGGCTGCAGAGCCAGAATCACCAGAGTGGCTTCGCCGTCCCGAACGGTAACGCTGCTGTTGCTGTTCAGGGAAAAACGGGTAGCCTCCTCCACGGAAATGATGAAAGAGGCAGAGCCGGATACACTGGTATTGTCGATACCGGTCCGATTGTAGACGCCGTACTCCAGATGACCGCGTCCTCCGTAGCCCGGTGTGATTTGAAGATATCCGGCGGTCAGAAGGTTGGCGGCAAAGTGGTAGGCGATGAGATATACTCCCGGTTGCAGGAGGAGCTGAGTGGTAGATTCCTGCACAATGTGGCCGGTCACATCCGTTGCTGCCGCACTCAAAGAGATTGAGCTGCCGTTGAAAAACTCCTGCTGGTAGGTGACAAAAGACGCATAGGCCGGAATACCCGACGGACCCTGAGGTCCTTGGGGACCCTGAAGTCCTTGGGGACCCTGGAGTCCTTGTGGGCCCTGGAATCCTTGTGGGCCCTGAGGTCCTTCCGGCCCCTGAGGCCCTTGCGGCCCCTGGGGTCCTTCCGGCCCCTGAGGCCCTTCCGGTCCCTGGCAGCCGATTGGCCCCCGGGGTCCAGCCGGGCCCGGATTACCCCTTGGAATGGCAAAGTCCAGCTCCACACCGCAGGGCGTGGGCGAGGCGGTTACCCGGGCCCGGGTGCCGGGGGGTGTCGTGACAGTGCTGCCCACCGTAACAGTGGGAATGATACAACACGGGGGATAACAGAAATCCCCCTGAGAATAGTGCATATACAGAAGCCTCCTCTCTGAAGGGCTAGGCCAGTATATGCCCCACAGGCCCCCTTGGGTGCGCGCTTATCCGATGGGCAGGCCGGTGAGATACCGCCGGACCACGTCCAGAGCGTGGTTGGCGGCCAGCTCCTGGATGCGGTCCCGCCGGCGGCGGCCGGAGTCCGTCCGGCGGCAGAAGGTGCCCTCCGGCGTGGCCAGGCCAATGTACACCAGCCCCACCGGGTTGTCCCGCTCATCCCGGTCCGGGCCCGCCACGCCGGTGACGGACACGGCGATGTCTGCCCCGGTGATCTGCCGGGCGCCCTCCGCCATGGCCCGGGCCGTCTCCTCCGACACGGCGCCGTACTGGTCCAGCGTTTCCTGGGGCACGCCCAGCACCGCCGCCTTGACAGAGGTCCAGTAGCTGACCACGCCGCCCCGGTACACGCTGGAGACGCCGGGCAGGGCAGTGATCCGCTCCGCCACCCGGCCGCCGGTGCAGCTCTCCGCAGTGGACAGGGTGAGATTCCGCTCCTTCAGCAGCTGGAAGCACACCGCTTCCAGGCCCTTCACATCCACGCCGTACACATAGTCTCCCAAAGCCGCGCGGACCTCTGCCACCACCGGGGCCAGCATGGCCTCCGCCTCCTCTGCGCCGGCGGCCTTGGCGGTGGCCCGCAGCCGCACCTCGCAGGGCTTGGCATAAGTGGCTAGGGTGGGGTTCACCATGCGGACCATCCGGTCATGGAGCAGCTGGTCCACAGAGCTCTCGCCCATGCCGAAGGTCATGATATCGTGGGAGACGATGACCTCTTTGGAGAGGGCGCGGAGGTACGGCTCCACGCCCCGGCGGAGCATGGTCTCGCACTCGTGGGGCGGCCCCGGCAGCATCAGCACATGGACGCCGTCCGCTTCAAAGGCGCAGCCGGGGGCGGTGCCCACCGGATTGTCGAACACGGTGCAGCCCTCCGGCAGCTCCGCCTGCTGGGTGTTGTTTTCCGGCATGGGCACATGGAGGGCGGACTGATAAAAGGCCCGGATGTCCTCCAGAATATCTTCGTGCAGCACCAGCTTCTGGCCGAAGGCCGCACAGATGGTCTGCTTGGTCAGATCGTCGTAGGTAGGACCCAGGCCGCCTGTGGTGAGAATGATGTCGGCCCGGTGCCGGGCAATGTCCAGAGCCTCCCGCAGGCGCTGAGGGTTGTCCCCCACTACCGTGTGCCAGAAGACGTTGACGCCCAGGGTGGACAGGCTCTGAGAGAGCATCTGGGCGTCGGTGTTGGCGATGTTACCCAGCAGGATCTCTGTGCCGACGGCGATGATCTCCGCGGTGTGTGACATGGAAAGACCTCCTTTTTGAAACAGCGGCCCCGCCGGCGACAGGCGGCGGGGCCGGGAACAGATTGGGTCAGATCCGGGCCGGATCCGTGGACTTCACCCGCACCCAGGTCTCGTCCGCCAGGGCCTTCTGCACCAGGGACTCCACGTCCAGGGCGGCCTCCGCCTGCCGCACATCTTCCAGCCGGGGCCGGGTGGCGGGGTGGCGGGGCGTGAACACCGTGCAGCAGTCCTCATAGGGGAGGATGGAGGTGTCGAACACCCCGATCTCCCGGGACATGCGGATGATCTCCACCTTGTCCATGCCGATCAGGGGCCGCAGCACCGGCAGGGAGGTCACATCCTCGGTGACCCCCAGGGCCAGCATGGTCTGGCTGGCCACCTGGCCCAGGGACTCGCCGGTGACCAGGGCGCCGGCGTTGGCCTTCCTGGCGATGGCCTCGGCGATGCGCATCATGAACCGGCGCATAATGAGGGTGAAGTACTCCTCCGGGCAGTTCCGCCGGATCTCCTCCTGGATCTCCGTGAAGGGGACGATGTGGACCAGCAGCCGCCCGGTCCAGGCAGTCAGCAGCCGGGCCAGCTCCAGTACCTTGTCCTGGGCCTGCTGGGAGGTGTAGGGCGGGGAGACAAAGTGGACCATCTCCAGCTCCACGCCCCGGCGGGCCATCATCCAGGAGGACACCGGGGAGTCGATGCCGCCGGAGAGCAGGCTCACCGCCCGGCCGCCCATGCCGATGGGCAGGCCGCCCGCGCCGGGAACAGAGGGAGTATGAACGTAGGCGTACTTCTCCCGGATCTCCACAAATACTGTCAGATCGGGATTGTGGACATCCACCGCCACATGGGGGAACAGCTCCGCCAGATCGCCGCCCACAGCTTGGCTCAGCTGGATGGAGTTCATGGGAAACATCTTGTCTGCCCGCTTGCTCTCCACCTTGAAGCTCTTCGCAACGGCAAAGGCGTCCGCCAGATAGGTCCGGGCGGCCTCCACAATGGCGTCCACTGTCTTTTCACAGGGCACGGCCCGGGCCACGGCGGCAATGCCGAACACCTGGCGGCAGGCGTCCCAGGCGGCCTCCATATCGCAGTCCTCTCCCTGGGGCTCCACGTAGATGGTGCTCTGCCGGAGGGAGCACTGGAAGCTGCCGCAGTTTTTCACCCGGCGGCGGACGTTGGCCAGCAGCTTGTCCTCAAAGGACTGGCGATTCTGTCCCTTCAGGACCACCTCGCCCAGTTTCAGCAAAAAGATCTCCTGCGGGGCAGGGGAAGCATTCATCATAACGGACCTCCATATCAGAACAGTTTGGAATATCGGCCCCTATTATAGCGCATTTTTCCGGGAATAGAAAGCCTGTTTTGTAGGGA
>ENA-OVFW01000530-OVFW01000530.1-human-gut-metagenome-genome-assembly--contig:-NODE-530-length-17928-cov-4.758910_pt1 | contig 17928 bp, 11 predicted proteins | sample MGYA00237765_ERZ505409 | MGnify/ENA primary metagenome ERZ505409 (study PRJEB26158, sample SAMN06016413) | human gut metagenome | biome: human gut; feature: ankylosing spondylitis patient; material... | reverse complement strand
CGTCAAGGGAACTGCCTGATAGAAATTCTCAACATATAAACTTTCAAAATAGCTTTGGAGATTTCCATTCTCAGATCTTTCTGCGGTCCAGCCCTGTACTGCGATAGTATTCCGCCTTGTCCTGATACATCCGTCTCTCGGACTCCGTCAGTAGATGATCCTTTCCCACGGCTTCCAGAGTGTTCACCGCTGCTCCTACTGCCATGGAGACATCATGAGCTGCCAGCTCTGTTTTTAATTCCTCCACCTTTTGATAGAATTCCTTTTCAGAAATTCCGGTGCACAGGACCACCAGTTCATCTCCGCCGATACGGAACATTCCATTTCCTTCAAATGCACGTTTCAGGCAGTCACAGCACCTGCGGATCAGGCGGTCTCCGGCGGAATGTCCTTCACTGTCATTGATCCGTTTTAATCCTGTAATATCACAGTATACCACGCCGATGGGCTCGGTATGGTCCACCTGCTCAATGTACCTCTCCATAGCATAACGGTTCCCCAATGTCGTCAGCGGATCCGAATAGCTCATCACTTCCAGCTCCCGTACCAGATTTCTCTGCTTCAGGGACGATACGATAAAGTGTCCCATGATCTGCAGCATCTCCGACACAAATTCAAAATATCTGGTCGAAGGATTGTCTACTCCGTAGAAGCCGATTACTTTCCCATCATCATAAAGCGGAACCACCACCAGGGAATGAATATTCTGTCTTACCAGAACTTCATACATCTTCGGATCCACATCTTTCATTTCTTCCAGATTCTCTGTGACAATACTCTGATTCTCATCAAACTTCCGATACCATTCCGCGAAGATCTCCGGCGGTAGATCCTGAAGGGTATCCTTTTCCGGTAAGACTCCCTTGGCTACCCATTCGTATGTATTGTGGTCATGATCGTGGTCATCCTTTTCAAAAATATAGGCCCGTCCCGCTTCCAGATTCTTTCCGACAAATTCCAGCAGCACCTGCAGTGTCTGATCCATGCTCTCCTGCCGCTGTGCCACACGGATGGCTTCATTCAACGCAGCCTCCATATTACGGTAATCTTCGGATTTGTGCCCTCTCTCATTCAGATTGCCGCAATCTATGGCGATTTCCATACGGTATTTTCTCCCGTCTTCTTCTACCAGTGTGTCCTTGATATGAAGTTCTCTTCGCAGCAGCGGATTGTAATATTCCCATTCCTTAAAAAAACCCGGCTTTAACTGTTCATTATTACACATTCCACAGGGCAGAGAATTTCCCTGCAATATCTCATAACACTTTAACCCGATGATCTCTTCAAGACTTTGAAATCCATAGCTCTTCAGAGTCTTCTTGTTCATATATATCAATTCATGAGTCTCTGCATCTGCCACATATACATATTCACCCAGATTCTCGAAAAATTCCCATATTTTACTCATATACACCAACCTGCTTCCGTATTCTTCCCCTTATTATAACTAATCAGTATACACTTGCAAACGCTTTACGGCAAGCCTGTTCTCTCAAAAATGTCTGTAATAATCTCACATCATCCGTGATCACACCGTCCGCCCCACAGTTTACGATCCAAAGCATGGCACCGGAAGTATTGGCTGTCCACCCGTATACCGACTTTCCGCAGTAATGAATGGCATCTACCATATCCACCGTAAGATTTCTCCCCTCGATGCTATAGCTGTCGGCATAGTCCAGCTCATAATCCTCTTCTTCCAGATCATGGGCAATAAAAACTGTTGAAATCCCCGGTTCCAGCTCCTTCATTTTCTGCAGGATTCCCTTGTTCATGGAGCCTATAATACACTCATCCACCATATCATAGTCCTGCAGCAGAGTCAGCACGCTTTCCTCCAGTGCATCCTCCTGTCCGGTATATTTCAGTTCGATCATCAGAGTGATCCTGCCTCTGGCACAGGCAAGCATTTCTTCCAGTGTCGGGATCTGTTCTCCCCGGTATGCTGCTGAAAAACCGCTGCCCACTTCCAGGGTTTTGAGAGCATCTGCCTCCACATCCCATACGCAGATATCCTCTCCTGTGGTCCGTTTAAAATTACTGTCATGCATAACGATCAGGGTTCCGTCCGACAACTGCTGCACATCAATCTCTGCAATAGGCACTCCATCCCGGATGGCCTGTTCCAGGGCCGCCACCGTGTTCTCCGGAGCTACTTTTGCCCCCGCCCGATGCGCTACCACGATCACAGGAGCGTCTTTACCTGCGGCCTGTACCTGCGGCAATACACCATATGTCAGAAAATAGAGGCAGAGAAGCATAACAATCGCTGTTTTTCTGATAATTTTCATCACATTGCCCTCCCATGAAAGTTATTTGTCAATTTTATTGTAACTATTGACTATAAACTCCATACAAGGAAAATGTTAACTTTTTGTAAATATTCAGAGCCACGTAAATATAACCGGAGGAACGTCGAATGCTTGCATTCGTAAGATCCTCTGGCTATATTTATGTGGCGAAGTAACCACATGAGCAAAAGGAAAGCATCGGAGATGCGATTTTGCGAATGGGGTTCTGAATATTACGACTATCCAGAGCCATGTAGCTTCAGGCAGGGTATTCGGCAGATGCTTGCATACGCAAGAATATCTGCCTGAAGTTATAGGGCGAATTATCGTTCTGAATCGTCGGTAAGCCCGGATAAGCGTACTCACTTCCGTAACATCACTACCAGCTCATGAGCCAGCAGTGGAAATGCTGCCAATACATTCAATAGCAGCCATTCCTGTCCGGACAGATGGGAGGTTCCGAACGCTCCGATGAGAAACGGTACTTCCGTTACCGCAAACTGCAGCGCAAATCCAATAACACAGGCCAACACCATCAGCGGATTATCCCAGGGTCTCATGGCAAATACGGACTTCTGCATATCCCGCATTCCTACTGCATGATACAGCTGGCACATTCCCAGTACTGTAAAAGCATAGGTCTGGGATCGGGCAAGTATTTTTTCCCGGGACAGTAATTCACGAAGTCCCTCCACCCAGTCAAACAGATTCCAGGACAGTTCTCCCCTGCCTGCCATGATCCCACAGGGCAATACCAGAAATGCCGCCAGACCGATACCGGTGATCAGCGCTCCATAGAGTAAGGTACAGGCCATTCCGCCCCGGGCGAACAGACTCTCCGCTGCTTTTCTTGGAGGACAGCGCATCAGGCTTTTTCCGTCATTTTTATCCACTCCCAGTGCCAACGCCGGAAGGGAATCCGTGATCAGATTGATCCACAGTATATGACTGGATTTTAGAGGGGAAGCCAGCCCCAGAGCCACTGCTACGAACATGGTCATCAGTTCCCCGAGATTGGAGGACAGTAAAAATATCACCGACTTGCGGATGTTTTCATAGACGCCTCTGCCTTCCTCGATTGCCTTTTCAATCGTTGCAAAATTATCATCCGTCAATATCATGTCCGCCGCCTGTTTAGCCACATCCACGCCGGTTCCCATGGCTACACCGATATCTGCTGCTTTCAGAGAAGGAGCATCGTTCACACCATCCCCTGTCATGGCCACAATCTCCCCATTCTGCTGCAGCCCCTTCACGATCCGTACCTTCTGGGCCGGAGTCACTCTGGCATAAACCCTGATATTCCTGATCCTCCCAGCAAAAGAAGCATCATCCAGATGATTCAGTTCTTCCCCTGTAATACACTGACTGCGATGCCCTGCAATCCCCAGCTGTCTGGCAATGGCATAGGCGGTATCCACATGATCCCCGGTGATCATTACTGTAGATACACCTGCACGGCGGAAAATCTCCACCGCTTCCTCCGCCTCCGGTCTGGCAGGATCACGCATCCCCACGATTCCCAGGAATGTCATACCTTCTTCCCCACACCCGAGAGTGTTTCCGCTCTGTGCTGCCGCCAGTGTCCGAAGCGCCAGGGAATTCATGAGTTCTACAACCTCACTGATCCTTTTTCTCTGTCCGGCTGTCATTGGCACACTTCTTCCGTCCTGTAAAATATGGGTGCAGTGCTGTACGATCACATCCGGTGCCCCCTTCGTATAGGCAATGCTTCCCTTATGCCCTCCGTTTTTCGGGATTCTGTGATAGGTCGTCATCATCTTCCGGTCCGAATCGAAAGGCTTTTCATCATAGCGGGGGTACTGCTTCTCCAGACGTTCCCTATGCATCCCCATCTTCTCTCCGAAGTCTAAGAGCGCCAGTTCCGTTGGATCTCCGATCCGTTGCTCTCCCTGCAGGGAAGCATCGTTGCACAACAGCATTCCCCGGAGCATCTCCTGTACGCATCGGGATTCTCCCCTGCCATTGCTGCCGGCAGCATCCTCCAGCACATCATACCACCAGCATTTTTCCACCGTGAGCCGGTTCTGGGTCAGTGTGCCGGTCTTATCCGAGCAGACCACGCTGACCGCTCCCAGAGTCTCAACGGAAGGCAGTCTGCGGATGATCGTATGTACTTTGACCATTCTGGTCACTGACAATGCCAGACAGATCGTCACCACTGCCGGCAGACCTTCCGGCACCGCAGCCACCGCCAGGGAAATCGCCACCAGCAGCATTTCCGGAATATTTCTGTGTTGAAATACCGCCAGCAGAAACAATGCCGCACATACTCCCAGCGATAAAATACTCAGAAGCTTTCCCATATCCCCCAGACGTTTCTGTAACGGTGTCATTTCCTCTTCCGCATCTGTGATCATGGAGGCGATCCTGCCGATCTCCGTGGCCATGCCCGTAGCTGTCACGATTCCTTCTCCGTGGCCATGGGTCACCACAGTAGACATATATACCATATTGACCCGTTCAGCCAATGGAATCTCGTGTCTGCAGTCTGCCAGAAACAGCGCATCTTTTTCCACAGGTACCGATTCTCCGGTCAGGGAGGATTCCTCTACCTGCAGATTGGAGCTTCTGGTCAGCCGTATATCCGCAGGTACCTGTGCCCCTGCCTCCAGGTCTACCAGATCGCCCGTCACCAGTTCCGCCGCCGGAATCTCCTGACGGATACCTTCCCTGATCACAATGGTCTGTGGACTGGTCAGCTTTTTCAACGCTTCCAGTGCCTTTCGGGCTTTTCCCTCCTGCAGCATGCCCACCAGGGCATTGACCACTACCACAGTGCCGATGATCACGGCATCACTGAGCTCCCCCAGAAAGACGGATACCACAGCTGCGATCAATAATATGTAGATCAGCGGGTCCTTTAACTGCTCCAGAAAAAGCTGTATTTTCGTCTTTTTTCTGGCAGCTTTCATTTCATTTCTGCCATTTTGCTGTAAACGACGAAAGGCCTCACCATCGGTAAGGCCCTTCACTGCGTCACTTTTCAGTTCATTTACGGTTTCCTGTATATTCTGTTTTTCGAACACGGCTGCCTCCAATGCTTGTTTCTATTAAGCATTGTATGTCATATCTTCAGAATTCATTACACCGAATCATCGTACATTTTGATCTCTTAACTGGAATGCTGCGGTCAGCTCGTTCATGTTGGTGGCCTGCGCAGACAATTCCTCACTGGTGGCAGAAGTTTCTTCTGCGGTCGCAGAGTTGTTCTGCACCACTGTGGATATCTGTTCAATGCCCTGTTCGATCTGCATCATGGCATCTGCCTGTGCCTTGGATTCTTCCATGGCTTTCTTGGACTCGTTGGCCAGATCCTCAATGCCTTCCACGACCTTCTGCAATGCTTCGGCTGTCTTGTCCGTGATCTGGTTGCCATGCTCAATCTCCTGCAGGGAAGTCTCAATCAATTCTCTGGTATGTACCGCAGACTGTGCACTGTCATCTGCCAGCTTACGGATCTGATCCGCAACCACTGCAAAGCCTCTTCCGGCCTCTCCTGCTCTGGCTGCCTCAATGGCTGCATTCAGGGACAACAGATTCGTCTGGGATGCGATATCCTCAATCTCACCAATAATATCGCTGATCTGCCTGGAAGTATCGTTGATACGCTGCATGGCATCTGTCAGACCCTTCATTTCCTCTCCGCTGTCCTTCGCCTGCTGCTGGTAATCCATAGCCTTCTGGTAAGAACCTCCCAGTGCCTTGGCATTCTTCTCCACGATCTCGGTTACATTCGTGATGGTAGCCTGCAGTTCCTCTACGGAACCGGCCTGGTCGGTAGCACCTTCCGCAAGTCCCTGGGCAGCATCTGCCATCTGGTTTGCCCCCAGAGATACCTGTCCCACTGCCGTCTTGATCTCATTAAGTGTCTCACTGAGCTTATGGTTCAGCTTACGGATAGATTCCAACAGTCCCTGAAAGTCTCCCACATAGGCTTCTGCGCAACCTGTAGTCAGTGCAAAATTGCCCTGTGACATCTCTCCCAACAGATAATCCGCATCGCCAATCACTTTCTGCAGGTTACCGGATAATGCGGCGGTAGCCTCTGCCAGGATCTGTGTCTCATCCTGTGTCCGGATCACTGGTGCCGGAGTATGCAGATCGCCCTCAGCCAACAGACGTAATCTCTCGGTACACTTTGCCACCGGTTCACCGATCGCCTGACCGATCTTTTTTGCCCTGCGCACACTGAAACATAAAGCTGCAGCACCTATTGCTACACCAATGACAATACATACAACGGTAGAACCAAGGAAATCTGTCAGTGGTGCATTTACTGCCACGCTCCATCCATTGGTTCCTTCTATTGGTGCATAAGCCTGTATTGTGAGGGTTCCGCCTTTCATATAAGTGCCATATCCGGTTGCTCCGGTCATCATCTTCTGCTCTACCTTTGCAATTCCCCGCAAAGATCTGTCCGTCTGAGACAGTTCAATGTTGCTCTTCTGCTCCTGGGCAATCGCAGAATCACAGTGAGCAATGGTGATACCTGTTTCTCCCAACAGATAGCACTCGGAATTCTTACTGACAGAGACTGCCGCAGCAATATCATTTAAGAACTCCGGATCCGGCACAACGAATACCACGCCGACAATATCACCATTCTTATCTCCGTCTGCATATACAGGTGCGGAAATGATAACGCTGAGTCTGCCATCTGACTTCGAGATCACTGGATCCGATACCACGACCTCTCCCTGCATGGATCTCTTAAAATAATCACGGTCACTATAATCGGTTCCGTCATAAGCACAGATACCGTTGGAGCCGATCAGCTTGCCTCTGACCATTCCATAAGCTTCCACACGCTGGTTGATATACTGTTGCTTCTGCTCCTGGGTAAATACCGGAGAAGACAGCTGATAGCTGCATCCGAGTTCGGATACGATCGTTGTTGTCACCCGTAGTTCCTCTTTGATACGGTCTGCAGAGATCTCTGCCACCACCAGCATATCGCCTTCCAGTGTTCTCATGGTACTGGACAGATTCAGGATCACGGTAAGGATGACCAACGGAATAATCGAGAACACTACCAGCCTGCTGATTGCCTTCTGCAGACGTTCCCGGATCGTCGTCATGCCGGGTGTCTGCCCCTTTGTGCCCTTCTGTGATGCTTTTGTACTCATATGTCCTCATTTCTGCGCTGCATTTTTATTATATGCTTTATTTTCCTGTACTCTGTGAAGTGACCACTTGTCCGGCAGCGCCCGGATATTCCATTCATCTCCCTCATTTGGAACAGTGATCTTCTGCAGAGATACTCAATTTTATATGTCGATTTTATTTTACCATGATTCAGGAAAATTTTCTATCTTTTGAAGCCCAAAAAGAGAGTTAATATTCCGTTAAGAATATCAACTCTCTCCTGTCATTTATCTCTCTATCCCCTCATGATAAGAAATACCCTGTTAATAGCCGAACTCCTGGGCAAAATACAACTTGCCATTGGTCTCATAGACCGCAATGCTGCAGGTGGTAAAATCGCCTGCCAGGATATTCGCTGCGTGTGTAGGAGAAGCCATCCAGGCATCTACTACACTCTGTGCGGAATCATAGCCCTTCGCCAGATTCTCGCCCCACATCAGTTCACTGTTCACTGTGTACCAGTCCTTACCGTTGGGTCTGGTATGGGAAAACTTGGAAGCTGCTTCCTGTGCTCTTACCATAGCGCAGGACTCCAGACCGTTGCTCCAGTTCAGTGCTGCCAGGCCGTTCTCTGCTCTCTTCGCGTTTACAATATCCAACGCATCGATAGCCATGGCACGAAGTTCATCTGCACGGGCCAGCTCAGCTTCACTCATACCGGCTTTTCTCACAGAACCCGCCAGTGCCACTGCCTCTTCATCGAACCAGACAGTTCCGTCATCCGTGGCAGGATCACGGCTTACAGAGGATAATTCTGTACTCTTGCCGCAGCCTGCAAGGCTCAGCACCATGATGACTGTCAGAACAAGACTCATCCATCTTTTTTTCATTTGTTCTACCTCTTCTTTCCTTGATTGTTTATAGTAAATATATGTTTATTCGTTATGATTGCTTCTTCTTAATAATAAGCCATGCTCCCAGCCCTGTCAAGGAAAGGGCAAAGCCCAGATTCCATGTATTGGAATCATCGCCGGTCCTGGGTCTTCTGGAAGCTCCCAGGACTGCTCTGTCCGCCAATGGTGTAGGATCATCGGTAATGCTTACAACCCGCTGACGTCTTACACCAAGCACCTGAGGTGTTACCGGGGTTGCCGGCTCAGACGGTGTACCGGGAGTATCCGGGGTATCGGAATCATCCGAATCGTCCGGAGTATCCGGGGGTGCGGTCGGAGTAGTGGTCGGCGTCGTGGGTGTGGTATCCGGTGTGCCTGTCGGCGTAGGCTCCGGAGTAGCACTGGGAGTAGGTTCCGGGCTGGTAGTCACGGGCGGAGTAACCTCCGGCTCTCTGGACAATTCAAACTGCATTCCGAAGCCGTATCTGGTCATCTGATAGCCGTTGTTGGCCAACACACCGTTAAGGTTAGTGGTGATCTTCACTTCTCCGTCCTTTAACAGGTCGGATACCAGAGTATCTGCATAGGAACCTTCCTGTCCGTTTTTCAGCATCCGGTCATACAGACCTTCACCGTCAAAAGTATATACATTATGATATGTCGTGTAATATAAAGCATCTGCTACTGCAGAACAGCTCTCCGCTACTGTGGTATCGGCGGTTCCGTTGGTCAGGATTGCCAGTTCCTCTGCCGTAAGTTCTGAAAAGCCGTAGACCTTATTTCCTTCTTCTCTGGAAGTATTGTTGAACCAGTCTAAGTAATACTGTGCCAGGCAGCTCTGCGTAACCTCTTCCGGCTTCATTTCTTCGCTGCCATATCCTTTTTTCAAAAGAGCCTCTCCGACAATCGCATCCGTAACCTTGCCTGCGGTGATTCCGAGATCCCGTAACGGAGCATTTAAAATACGGCGGGGCAATGTACAGAACGCTCCCACTTCACCGATCTCATAACCTTCAAAACCACTGGACAGAACCGTTACTTTCTCTCCTGCCTTAGGCGCCGCCGGGATCGTACCGATCGTGGCCTTTGCAGGATCATACTGATACTCCTTATTGCTCTCATTTACCAGCTTTATGTTGTAGTACAGGGTATCTCCGGGCTCTGCCGCATTTCCTCCTGCCACGGTACCGTTCAGATAACCGATGGCATCGGACAGATTGATTCTTACCTTGTCCGGGGCATTGCTGTGGATCGTAATGGTGATCGTTGCATCATAGGTCACCCTGCCGGTGCCGCTTTCCCAATGCTGTTCCAGTTCCGGAGTTGTAGTAATGGTAATACCTTCGGAAATATAATGGAACACTGCGCCGTTCTCATTCTGTTCAAAAGTTACCGTTCCCGTGGGATATTCATAATAATCTACTGCGGATACCCCGGGAATCCTGTAATCGTATCCGTCATAATTGATCCAGGTCTCTGTGGGTGTGGTCACATACCATACCGTGGCAATGGTGACTCCGCTGAAGGACCGACCGGTGGTGAGCAACTGATTCATAAAACTTTCCGTTACATTTTCACCATACAAGACGCCGTTGTTGTCATTCACATACTGTTTTACATCCTCAAGGGTTTTTCCGCAGTTTTCTTTATAATAGGAAGTGCCTTCGCTGTCTTCACCGTAATAAACATAGTGTAACAAATCTGCGGGCTTACAGTCAGAATATTTGTTTACATCTAATGCTACGAATCCAACGCACTGCCAGCTTGCCCCGTTACTTCCGGTTAACTTTCCTTCGGCATCTACCCCTGTATTATCCACAGAAAGATATTTAAAGGTTTCAGCATCATCCAAAGTCATCTTATGACCTGCAAACAATGAAAAATCTCCGTTTGCCGGCTTGTAATTATGGGGCCATACGTTGGGGCTGGCTACCTGTCCTCCCACATATTTTGCCATGGTGCCTCCAGCAAGAATCACCGTTTTGATGGTGGGATAGGTTTTCTCTTTTACAGCAACAACGCTGTCGTTTCCGCTTACACTTGCCATTTCAACAACATCGTTCTGCTCATTCTGCGTTGCTTCTTCTGCCTGTACTGTAAATCCGGTGTTGGAGACGCTGCCGATCAGCAGTGCCGCTACCAGAGTTTTTGCCAGTTTGGTCTGTATTACGTTTTTTAACTTCATTTCTGTTTCCCCTCAAAACCAGTATTTCTGTTTTTATTACTTCTTTTTACTCTCCTAATAAGGAAGACTGCGCCAAATGGAAAAAAGGACCAGATTTTGAAAAATTTTTCAAGATTCTGATCCTTTTATACTTTTACAGCTAAGATCGGCTGTCGTTCCGTTCCTGTTTAATGTTCTTTTCGCTTAAGAACAAGCCATGCTCCCAGACTCGTCAGGGAAAAGGCAAAGCCCAGATTCCAGGCATCGGAGTCATCGCTGGTCTGCGGTCGTCTGGATGCTCCGAGGACTGCTCTGTCCGCTAAAGGAACTGCCTCGTCCTCGATGGTCACCATTCTACGGCGTCTTGCACCAAGTACCTGCGGGGTATCCGGGATTCCACCGGCCGGTGTGCCGGGATCATTCGGGGTGCCGGGATCATCTGGTGTATCATCCGGAGTATCGGGTTCATCCGGGGTGTCAGGTGTTGCTGTTGGTGTAGGTTCCTCGGTTACTACTGGTACCGTCGGTGTCGGCGTAGGTTCTTCGGTTACCACCGGTACCGTCGGTGTCGGCGTAGGCTCCTCGGTTACCACCGGTACCGTCGGCGTCGGCGTAGGTTCCTCGGTTACTACCGGCGTAGGCGTAGGTTCCGGCTCATCCGGTTCGCACGGACAGTGAATCTCTCCACCCTGCTTATACTTATCCGCTATGATGCCTCCGACAACAGTTCCGCCATTATAGACAGTTGCATTCGGAGCCAGAATATATCCGAAAATAGAATTTACATTAACTTCTGTTGCATTGCCAAAGTTCCAAATAATTCTGTCTGCCCACAGCTGATGTTCCAATGCTTGCTTTTTTGCACCATGCGCATTCATCCAGCCGGTAATATTCACAGTTCCGGAATCACTTACATTTACCACAACTGTTTTTCCATAAAAAGCTGCGCCGGTGATCTCTTTGTCATAGTCTTCCATCCTGGTATTTAACTCAGCACTTGTTACATTCAATACCAGTTGTGTATCGTTATTTTCATCCGCCAAAGCATACAAGTCGTTGCTTTTCTGTACCATATTACCTGCCAGGACATTGCTGATCTCAGATGCAATATCTGTATCCCATACCTCACAGTTCTTCAGAAGATTTCCAGTATATAATTTATTTTCACCAGCTATAATATTATAACCCTGTCCAGTCACTTCCCGCTCAACAGAGTTCTGTGTTCCGTCAGAATTAGTAAGCGGAATTATCAGTTCCTTTTCGTCTGTTCTGCCTGACGCTGTATATTTAAGAATCTGATTCGGAGCAGAAAGATCTCCCAGATAAGATTTTCCCCCATAGCTTACCATGGAAACCTTTAATTCTCTAATTGCGGCATTTCCCTCAATATGGTCCAGATTTGAGGATACAAATTCATTTGTATATAATACAAATGAAAATGGATCATTTAAATCCGCACCTGCTGCCTGCACAGTAATCCCCTCGTTCCCTGCGACGGAACCTGCTACCAGTGCTGCTACCAGAACCTTTACTACTTTTTCCCTTACATACTTGCTAAATCTGCTCATCTGATTTCTCCCTCAATGAAATCCAATGTTTTTCACGTTTTACAACGTTTTCGTTCCTCTTTACAACTATTAAGACGGAAGTGCTTTCAAAAAGGGTTCAGATTTTTTATTAAAAATGTGATTTTTTGCTTATTCTTGTCCTCTGCTTATCTGTTTGTAGTACTATATTCCTAATAATCGGCAGTTTCTGTCAGTACTCCATGGATCAGAGCCCGCCTTTTTGTACCGGATGAGCCGTAGCAGGTAGATAGGGATACGATATTTCCCCTGTCACTTAAGTCTGCATCTGAAGCATACAGGGAATGTTCCGTGGCCCACTGCACATAATCATCATAGGAGGCATCTGAGGTAAACGTGGCAAAACGGTCACTGGTACTCTTTGTTTCATAATAGGAAAAAATCTCATAAATGTAGACTTTATCTTCCGTGTATATATAGAAGTAAGGATTCTCCTCGCAGCTTGCCGTCCCCTTCAGCAAATTTTTAAAAGCCCCAAACATGCTCTCATCCCGCATATTATGTCCGAATACAAAGGTATTCCTGTCTGACCAGTCTGCTGAAGCCCCACAGTCCATGAAAATGCATCCAGCATTCACACTCTCCCCCTCGAAGGAATGCTTCAGATAATAGTCATTGTCCTCCCCCTGTACCACCGGATAACTGATGTCCAATGCCGGGAAATAGAGCCATCCACGAAAATCCGGGTTGTTCCTGATAAGTTCGGCAAAGTCGATCTGTAGCTCCGGATAATTTTTCTCCGCAATCTCTTCCTGTGTTTCCCCCGCCGCAGGCTCTGCCACCACCTCCTGGCGGATGGCATCGTATTCATTTTTTGCTCTCTGCTCTGACAGATAAGAATGCAGACTCATTCCTCCGGTCACCAGTACCGCTGCCGCCAGCACTGCTGTGATCGCATTTTCCGCTTTTTTATTTTTCATGCCAGTTTCCCCTTCCTGCAAGAATCGTTATAATTTGTTAATGATTATACCTTATTTTTCCGCATTCGTCTTTACGAAAGAGTTATTTTTTGATATTTTTAAGGTATGATTTTAAATAAGAAACTATTGGGGGAATAAAATCTTATGATACATCTTTTTGCACTGCTTTCACTGCTTTTGTGCGGTGTCTGCTATACTGGCTTTCAGAACAGTTCTCATTTCCACAATACAGGCAACCGGCGTTCTCTTCTGTTTCTTGTATTTGGCGGTGCCCTGCTTCTGCGCCTGCTCCTTGCATACACCACCCACGGCTTCAGTAATGATATCGCCTGTTTTGCAGCCTGGGCTGACCGGATTTTCACTTTAGGGCCAGGGCAGTTCTATTCTGCCGAGATGTTTACGGACTATCCGCCCGGTTTCATGTATGTATTGTATCTGATCGGAGCGTTACGATCTCTGCTGCAGATTCCTTATTATTCCGATCTGCATATTTTACTGTTAAAATTACCCGCAATTCTCTGTGATATTGCCTGTGGGTTTCTACTCCACAGAGAGGCGGTAAAGCGACTGCATTTTTCCGATCTGCAGGGAATCTTTGCTGCCTCTGCGTATCTGTTCCAGCCGGCGGTCATTCTGAATTCTTCCTGTTGGGGACAGGTGGATTCCGTATACACGCTGATGATCATCCTTATGTGCCTGTTCCTCATGAAGGGAAACCTGCTTCCTGCCTATGCTGTCTACGGACTGGGTGTCCTGTTAAAGCCACAGATGCTGATCTTCACGCCGGTACTGCTGACAGGGATCTGGGACCATGTGTTCTTACAGGATTTTTCCTGGCGGAAATTCTTCTATAATTTGTGCGGTGGTCTGGTTGTCATCTGCGGGATGCTCCTTCTGTGCGCTCCTTTCGGATTAACCGCTGCGATCTCACAATATACTTCAACGTTGGGATCCTATGAATATGCAGCCATCAATGCCTACAATTTCTGGGGACTATTAGGAATGAACTGGGTCGACCAGAACACGATTTTCCTCTTCCTGCCCTGTAAGACCTGGGGCACTATCGTGATCCTGCTGATCGTACTCTTTACCTTCCTTATTGCAGCCCGCTGCCGGAAAGAGCCTTCAAGATATTTCTGTCTCGGTGCCTTTATCATCCTGACGATGTTCCTGTTCTCCGTCCGTATGCATGAGCGTTATATGTATCCCGGTCTGGCACTGTTGCTTTTCTGCTGCCTGTACCGGCCCTCTACACCTCTCTGGAAATGCTTCAGTGGATTTGCAGTGCTGCATTTTTACAACACCGCCAATGTGCTGTACCATTACGATCCGCAGAATTATGACCGCAAGGCTCCCATCATTCTGCTGGTATCTGCCGGAATGTTGTGCTGCCTGTATTATTTCTATAAGATCATCTGGAAATATTATGTTCACGATGAAACAGGGACTGCCACCAATGCGAAGACGCAGACCGCAACAGGCCGCAGAGCTTCCGGGCATACTGCTTCCACAAGATCTGCCGCAGGACTCGGACAAAGACTTCGAGAATATTTTCTCTCTCCCCTGGAGCCCATTCCTTCCGAAGAGAGAATCCATTTCACGAAACCGGATCTGTGCCTGTTGCTGGCAATCGGTATTCTGTACAGTTGCTTTGCCCTCTATGATCTGGGAGACCGCAAAGCTCCGACAACAACTTATGATATGTCGGGAGAATTACAGGCCATCGAGCTGGAATTCCCCGAAGATGCGCTGCCTGTGACTATGGCCAGTTATCTGGCTCCCTGGCACCAGCGACATTTTGGGATGGATGTCAAAAGTAATGCCGAAGGCTCCTGGACTTATCTCGGTGAGATCATTTTAAACAATGTCTTCACCTGGCAGGATGTCTCCCTGCAGGATCTGCTGACACAGGCCACAGAAAACGGTACTTCTGATGTGTCTGCCACAACCAGATATCTGCGTCTGTCATTGACGGATAATGATGCCTCTCTGATTGAACTGGTCTTCTTGGACGCGAATGGCAACATCACACGCCCGTTGAACGCAGATGCCTACCCTACACTGTTTGACGAAAGCGATCTGTACCCGGAACGCTATTCCTTCCGCAACAGCATGTATTTCGATGAAATCTATCACGCACGCACGGCTTACGAGTTCCTTCACGGCCTGCCGACCTACGAAAATACCCACCCGCCTCTGGGCAAGATCTTCATCGCCCTGGGTGTTGCCATCTTTGGAATGAATCCTTTCGGCTGGCGTATCATGGGTACTCTGTTCGGCATTGCCATGCTGCCGTTTATCTACCTGCTGGGGAAAAAAATGACAAGGAATACACCTGCAGCAGCTCTGGCCTGCTTCCTGTTTGCCTTTGATTTTATGCATTTTACGCAGACAAGGATTGCCACCATCGATGTTTATATCACGTTCTTTGTGATTGCAATGTACTATTTTATGTACTACTATTGTTCTATGAGTTTTTACGATACACCGTTGTATAAGACCTTTGTGCCTCTGGGCTTATGCGGCATCTGCATGGGACTGGGAATTGCCAGCAAATGGACCGGTATCTATGCGGGCTGTGGACTGGCCCTGCTGTTTTTTGCGCATCTGCTGCGACGCTACCGGGAATACCTCTATGCCAAAGCCCATCCCGGAAAAAGCACCAACGGCATGGAGCATCAGCAGATTGTAAAGAAATTCCCGGATTATACGGTAAAGACGATCGACTTCTGCCTGACCTTTTTCGTGCTGGTTCCGGCCGTAATCTATCTGTTGTCCTACCTGCCCTTTGTAGACAATTCCCATCCGGGACTTTTTGACCGTATGCTGACCAACCAGACTTCCATGTTCAACTATCACAGCGGCCTGGAGGCAACGCATCCTTATTCCTCTTCCTGGTATCAGTGGCCCACTATGGTCCGCCCGATCTGGTATTATTCCGGTTATGTGACTGATGCCGTCAAGGAAGGGATCAGTGCCTTCGGTAATCCTCTGGTGTGGTGGGTCGGCATTCCGGCATTTTTGTATGTGCTGTATCTGCTTGTCGCCCACAGCAGTTTCCTGCGTGCCCTGACAGGCAAAGCTGACGCTTCCTCTGCGACAACTCCCCTGTCCCGCAGAGAATATCATGCTGCCGCATTTCTGGTGGTTGGCTACCTGGCGCAATATCTGCCCTGGTTCTTCGTCACCAGAATCACCTTCATCTACCACTATTTCCCCAGCACACCGTTTGTGGTACTGATGATCGTGTACAGCCTGATGCAGCTGAAAAAGCGGGTATCCAACCGCACTTTTGCAGTCATCTGCTGTGCCTATGCCGTGCTGGCCTTCGGTCTGTTCCTGCTGTTCTATCCGGTACTTTCGGGTCAGCCGGTGGATGTGGATTTTGTAGTAAAATACTTACGCTGGCGGGATACCTGGGTGTTGATCTCGGGTTAAGTCATTTTTATAAAATACTTCATATAAAAAACAGTGCCAATCCAGGCACTGTTTTTTGGTATAGCATATCTATTCACTTACCCCTCAGCGATCGCATTACCGGTATACAACTGATAATATCTGCCCTTCTGGGCGATGAGTTCATCGTGGTTGCCGCGCTCGATGATGCGGCCCTGTTCCAGAACCATGATGCAGTCACTGTTCTTGACAGTAGAAAGTCTGTGGGCGATGACGAAAGTGGTTCTTCCTTTCATCAACTTATCCATGCCGTCCTGTACAATTTTCTCGGTACGGGTATCGATAGAGCTGGTAGCCTCATCCAGGATCAGTACCGGAGGATCCGCTACGGCTGCTCTGGCAATAGAAAGCAGTTGTCTCTGACCCTGGCTTAAGTTCGCACCGTCACCGGTGAGGACTGTGTTGTAACCATCCGGAAGCTGACGGATAAAGGTATCCGCGTTAGCCAGTTTTGCTGCGGCAATGACTTCCTCGTCTGTAGCATCCAGCTTACCGAAACGAATATTGTCCATAACGGTAGCGGTGAACAAATGGGTATCCTGCAATACGATACCCAGAGACTTCCGCAGATCCGCTTTTTTGATCTTGTTGATATTGATGCCGTCGTAACGGATCTTACCATCCTGAATATCATAAAAACGGTTGATCAGGTTCGTGATCGTCGTTTTTCCGGCTCCTGTGGAACCGTGGGCGATCGCATCGGCACCGATCTCGTTTGCATAGCGGGCGATTGCCAACGCCTGAAAAATACGTTCCGAACTGACGGAGATCGGATAAGTACCGTTACGGAGTACATTTCCGAAGACCATATATTTCAGGCTCTTTTCATAATATTCTTTTGTTACGTCAATTGTCACATATTTAGTTGCCCCTAACTTATAAGCGTTTTCTTCGTTTTGTTTCAACTGTTCTTCGCTGAAACCGCCTGTGTTGGCACAAGCTGCATACACTTCATATCCTTTTTCCTTGGCCAGATACATAACAGTAAAAGATGTATCCAATCCTCCGCTAAATGCGACTACTACTTTTTTCTTCATTTTGTATACCTGTATTGATCTTTATTTTTTAATTCTTAATTTTTAATTCTTAATTTCCCTCGCCTCTCTCTCGGCCCGATGAGGATCGTCCGGATCGAAGAGCATTCCGGTACAGATGCAGTAACGGCGGCCGGTACGTTCGAGGATATCATGGTTGACACAGCCTTCGCAACCTCTCCAGAAAGCCTCGTCGTCCGTCAGGTCGGCAAAGGTAACCGGCACATATCCTAATTCCGTATTCATTTTCATGACGGCAGCACCCGAAGTCAGACTAAAAATCTTGGCGTGAGGCCAGCGCATACGGGCCAGCTGGAAGGTCATCTCCTTGATTCTTTTGGCAATGCCCAATCCTCGAAAGTCGGGATGCACGATCAGGCCGGAGGTGGTCACATATTGTTTGTTACCCCAAGACTCGATATAGCTGAAACCTGCAAATTTGTTACCTTCTAAAGCAATGACGGCTTTTCCTTCC
>ENA-OVFW01000515-OVFW01000515.1-human-gut-metagenome-genome-assembly--contig:-NODE-515-length-18306-cov-5.478604_pt1 | contig 18306 bp, 10 predicted proteins | sample MGYA00237765_ERZ505409 | MGnify/ENA primary metagenome ERZ505409 (study PRJEB26158, sample SAMN06016413) | human gut metagenome | biome: human gut; feature: ankylosing spondylitis patient; material... | reverse complement strand
GACCCGCCCCGATATGAGCATAAAAGTGGGATGATAATCCCACGATATGCGAATAGAGGGGAGGATTGTGAGAGTACGTAGCACGGAACAATCCGTAGGCATCAAAGCCAAGGTCAAAAGGCCCCAATCTTCGGCTGATACTTCATACTCGATACATTATATACGGTAATAAACGCCTTGGGGTCCAGTTCATTGATGAATTTCATTAATTTCTGGTACTCACTTTTGTCCACAATGGTAATGATCTCGTTGTGTTTTTCAAAATGATAGGCACCGGTGGCTTCATAGATCGTGGCACCGCTGTGCAGGTCTCTTGTAATAAACTGACGCAGTTCTTCCTCTTTCTTCGTGATAATGCAGACACGCCGCTTGATATTATTGTTAAAAATAAAATGATCCAGAATGATTCCGTTGAAATAGGTACCCAGAATACTCAGCACCACTGTCTTCTTATCATATACCAACGCTGCGGACAACGCCACACACATCCCGGACAGGGACATGGCCTTGCCCAGTTCCATATGCAGATATTTGTTCATGATCTTCGCCACAATATCCAATCCTCCGGAAGACGCATTCCGGTTAAACAGAATGCTCAGTCCCACGCTGACCACCAGAATATAGCAGAGCACGTCCAACTCCTGACTGTCTGTCAGGGATCCGAAATTCGGAAACAGCATCTCGAAAAGTCCTAAGAATACCGGCAGCATCACACTGGTGTACACCGTCTTTACCCCGAATTCTTTCCCGCAGGTGGCAAAGCCGATGAGCAGAAGCACTACATTCATGATCATCGTAATGACCGACAGTGGAAGTGGTATAAAGTTAGACAGCACAATGCCGAGACCGGAAATACTGCTGACCGACGCATGACTCGGCACCAGGAAAAAGTAGACTGCTGCCGCGATGATGGCTACCGCCACAGTCAGGATCCCTGTCTCTTTCAGAATTCCTGCATAATTTATTTTTTTCTTCATGATAATATTTTCTCCAGTGATATATTTTAATTTGTTTCTATACTTTTCTCATCTTATCACACCTCATCTTTTTTGCAAATGAAAAGCATCACTCCCGCATATGCCCGAATGGCCTCTTCTGCATTACAGCTTAAAGTACTATTACAGCGGCTTCAAGTCCCTCTATTTTTCCATCAAAGGGTTTCTCTCTAAGTAAATCATATTTTTGTGCATACTCATGAAACACTCTTGCGCTGCTGCTGCAGTTGAAGATCAAAGCAAGTGTCTCTTCGTCATTTTTTCTGGTCAGGACGATCGTCTCTTCCCCGTCCCTTGCAGCTATTTCCAACGGTTCACCCTCTACGATACATGCATGGTTTTTTCGCACCTTCAGCAGCTGCTTGTACCATTCAAACATCTCTTTATCCTGGTATTCTTCATCCCAGTACATGCCACGTCTGCAATCCGGATCATTTGCTCCGGGCATCGCAAATTCATCTCCGTAATAAATCATAGGCATTCCCGGTAATAACAATTGAAAAGCTGCTGCCAGATGCTGCTTTTTCTTATTATCCTTACATAGATGTAAAAATCTTGCCGTATCATGGCTGTCGATCAGATTCCACATTAAAGGATAGCATTTTTTGTTTAAGCGCCCCTTCAAATATCCAAGATTCTGTATAAACTGGCTGACATTGATTTTTTCATCTGCAAGCAGATCTATGAGATTCAGGTAAAACGGATAATTCATGACCGTATCCCATTCATCTCCCTCAAGAAAATCTCCTGCATAATGCCAGATTTCCCCAATGATCAGCAGATTCTTTTTTACTGTCTTAACAGCCTTTCTAAAACGCTTCCAGAAAAAATGACTGATTTCGTCACCAACATCCATTCTCCATCCATCGATATCACATTCCTTAATCCAATAACATGCAACATCTGTAACGAATTTTTCAACCTCCGGATTTTTCAGATTTAACTTAGGCATTCCGCCATAATATCCAAAACATTTGTAGTGAGGAACTTCTCCCTTTTCACCCTTCAGCGGAAATCTCTCGATAAAATACCAGTCCAGATATCTGGATTTTTCTTCTTTTTCCATGATATCCTTAAATGCAAAAAAATCCCTTCCTGTATGGTTGAATACTGCATCCATCACTACTTTCATTCCATACGCATGCGCTTTTTGCACCAGTTTCTTAAGATCCTCTGTTGTTCCGAAGGAAGGATCTATCTGATAATAATCAGTGGTATCATATTTATGGCTGGAATCCGATTTAAAAATAGGTGTTAAATACACAACATCTATTCCCAGCTTCTGAATATCATCCAAATGATCAATAATTCCTCTGAGATCGCCATGCAGATTATCCTTAGATGTAATGGGTGCTTTATACCACAGTTCCTTGTCTATTGGCTGTGACGCTGCAAAGCGAGATGGAAAAATCTGATACACGACCTTGTTTGCTGCCCACTCCGGCACCTCGAACATTTCTTCCTCACGAAGGTTTTGCGGACAATCGAACATTCTGTCCCTGTTTGTAATACATTCCCTGCTAAACTCATAGTTGCCATAATATACCTTTTCTCCCTGCATATCCGTAAATTTAAAATAATAGCGGAGACATATCAAATGCATCTGAAGCTGTGCTTCATAATAGTCATGAAACTGTGATGTGGCAACCTTCTTCATCGGTATGGTCTTTCGCGTATCCTTCCATTCCAGTGGTATGTACTTATCCTCATAATGAAGAATGATCTCTTTTATATCATCTTTTTTTACCTGCACACGTATCACAAATAAATCCTTATCGATTGCATAGCAGAATCTTTTATCCATATCATGAAGAATTGCTGAATATTCCATAATTTTTTCCTTTCTATAGCTCGAAAAAAGCGTTTTTTCCTTCTTGATTATAATTCCTTTTTATTATGCTGCACAAGTCACAAAACGATAAAAAGGTCACCGTTTCTGCCTGTTCTGTTGGGGCAACGGAGCTGTAATAGATTTTTTCTTCTTCAACTGTAAAAGGTGGGCGCTTACGCTCCCACCTTCACACTTTTATTCAATTACTATGTCAGATACTTATTCTTCTGAACCACTCTTTTTCCTTACATAGAATATGGCTCCAATAACAATCAGCATAATACAGATACGCCCTGATTCTTTCTCATCTTGTCTATATAATTATATTCTGTATCTCCCTCACAGAATACTGCAAACCTCTTCTGGAGGACTCTTGTTTTTCTACTCAAATGCCGTACCTCCCAATATTCCCTTCATATAAAACTCATATATCTTAGTGTTTTCATACCTCACTTCCGGAAAATCTGCTAGAGAATACAATTCTGATGTCAATTCATCTTTACTTTTTGTAATGAAATAAATCTGCTCTTTCATGTATGTCTTCAAATTTAGGTGTAATACATTATGTGTAGAAAATACAAACTGCCCTCTGTGCTCCATACCGTTAATATACGCAATAACACGGTCTGACAAGATTGGATTAAGAACCCGGTCCATCTCATCTGCAAATACCACTTTATTTTCATATACCACGCGAAATATCTGTACAGCCCATGCAAAAAATTCTCTGACACCGGTTGAATCCTGTGATAATTCTCTCTTAAACTGCTTTCCCTGTGCATTCTTACGAATTACCAGAGTTTTAGAATAAGGCTTCTCATCATCCACTTCAATTCCGCAAATGCTGTAATCTACCATCTTAAAAATTTCTACATATCTTGGATCTTTCATAATTTCAAGATCCCGTTCCTGCCTGACAATGCTGTCTATATTGTCAGAGGGGATATTACCCGGATATAGGACATTTAACATCCATTCAACAGTTGCTGACGCATCCTTATTTCCGAGAAGAGCCAGTTTAACTACAAATAATCCGTTACTATTATTGCTATTCTTAAGAGCAGCTGTCACTTCCCTGGCTGTTCCTCTTCGTAATGTATATATATCCTCCTGATCCCGTAAAATATCAAACACTACATGCTCAGCTGATTTCCGCTGGCTGCTTCTGATAAGTTTTTCGCTATAGATTCCTTTTGTATCAACAATAGTTTCATACTCATAAATATAATGATTCCCCGCTAAGAATACTACATTAAATTTCTGTTTGGGATTATTACACTCCATCAAAGTATCTGTGTTAATATATGAATTAACAGACTGCACTTTCATGTTTGTATCAAACAATGATTTCAGATATTTTAATCCATTTATAAAGTTGGACTTACCACCTGCGTTCTCACCTACGATAACTGCTGTTTTCAGCAGGTCATATCCTGTTTCTGTTGTAGTATAGTTATCCGGAAAGCGCTTTTTTACTTTCCCGCCTGGTGCTTCTAATGAAAACTCGCACTCTTCCTTGAACGAACAAAAATTGTCAAACATATATCTTATGAGCATACTTCCACCGCCTTTCAATAATCATTATATACTAAAAAGAGCCTATGTAAACCAGTTTTTTGTTTTACATCGGCTCTTTTTATGGATATCATGTTAAAAAGCGAGCACCAAATATTAAATACATTCTTTTAGCTGTTTTTTGTTGATTTTGCTCTTTTTATTACTCCTATGAAATCATCATTATTTTTCTTCTGAACCACTCTTTTTCCTTACATAGAATACGGCTCCAATAACAATCAGCATAATACAGATACCTATAATAATGATTATCGTATTATTCCATGTATATTTTGAAGTGCTGTCATCTGTCTTAGACGCAGGAATGGTTTCATCAGCTTTGTTGTCTGCCTGACCGTTATCACTCATAATCTTGGTATCAACAACAATCGTGTAATCTGATGCATGGGTAAATACAAGTTCCACATTTCCATCCGGATCAATCTGTCCGGCACTGATAAATTCCAGTTCTCCGGTCTGTTCATTGTAGTAGAACAGGTTCGCATACAGTCCTGCATTCTTTGATTCCATGTTGACGGTCAGTGTGGCTGTAAATCCAAACTCTCCGTCATAAGCAAGAGTCAGATTCAAGGAAGAATGTTCCCCGGTCACGTTATTGATCACATCCACAGGAATGGATTTTCCGGCGTCGGCTCCGACTGTCACATCAAAATCAATATCTCCAGCTGCATCAGTAATATCCTTTCCAAAAATCTTCCAGGAAAGACCATTTCCCATATCCAGAACAAGTGTTGTATCCTTGCCCTTGATACTGTCAATTACATCCTTCGGTACTACAGTCGTTCCGTTCATGGCAACTGTTACCGTATCGCCTGACTTAGCTTCTTCAAGCTGTGGCTTGATAACATCCCAGCCTTCCTTGCCGCTGTCGTCCTTGATGTATGGCTTAATTGAAGTGCCGTTGTCCTTACCATTATCCGTATCAGGCTGTGGCTTCTGATTCTGATTACCATTGTCTGTGCCAGTCTGCGGTTTCCGGTTCTGACTGCCATTATCCTTGCTGCTGTCATCGGACTTGATCTTAGCGATCGGCTGTGTGTAACTGTGTCCGCACTTGGAGCAGGTATAGGTCATGATGCCTTCCTCTGTTGTCGTTGCAGCCTTCGTCACCTTTGATACATAGCTGTGTCCTGTTGCCGGAATATTCTCCGTGTAGCTGTCTCCACAGGAACAGGTGTATGTCCTTACCCCTGCCTCTGTACAGGTTGCCTCCTTCGTAATGCTTCCCGTATAGTTGTGAGTGTGCTGTTCCTCCGGCAGCTTCGCAATGCTCTCTGTGTAGCTACTGCTGCATCTGGTGCAGGTGTAGGTTCTGACTCCTTCCTCGGTTGTCGTCGGCTGCTTTGTTACGGTTGCTTTATAATCATGTCCCAATGCTGCCAGCTCTTTTCCGGTACTCATAAGTTTATCGCAGTCCGTACAATAGGTATCTCCTGCGTATCCGGTCTGCGTGCAGGTCGCTTCCCGCTGATTCCGTATTTCAGTGTGCGTGTGATCACATTCTCTTCTTGTAATCGTAATGCTTACACTTTCTGTCTCATAATTTCCCTTGTCAGCTCCTATATAAACCGCAGTCGCCGTCACAGCCACACCATCTGCAAGCACCGTGTCCTTATCTGCCTCCTGCCAGCTCCATCCTTCCTGAAGTGTAATATTGCCAACCTTCTTTGTGCTGTGTGCCGGTGTCATTGCAGCTTCCGGCATGTTTGGAGCTTTCGCTGCCTTATTGACCGTAACTGTTATTGTTCTAGTTACTGTATTGTAGTTGTTTGTGTCATCAGGTGTAAATACTGCCTGATAGCCTTTGTTGTTTACAGTCGGAATGATGTTCGTTCCTGTAAAGCTCCATGTTCCGGCAAGTGAATTGCCATCTGCCCCTGTCACACTTCCGCCTGTTATATCTGAACCGGTAAGCGCAGCATCCGGATTGTATCCACGCTCTGCAACGGTTGGTACTGTTACAACTATCGGAGTTGCCTTGGCTACTGTGATGGCTGCTGTTCCGGTAAGTTCCGCGTAATACGTACTGTCTGCCGGCTTGAATACCCAGCCCGCCTGTGTGGTTCCGGCTGCCGGTATCTCGTCCGGATTGCTCCATGAAAGAATACCTTCTATCACATCATCTGTACCGGCTTCCACAAAAACGGTATTTCCAAGTGTCAGCTTTGAAACCTTTTCCCCATAGGTCAGCGCATTGCTTCCATCTACAGATACGGTGTTTCCGCTCTTAATCTCTACCGTCTTCTTATCTGTAATACTAATCGTCAGCGTGTATCCAGCATTCGCATAGTTCTCCATCGAAGCTGTTACCGTGATAATTGCTGTCTTTCCAACCTTGGACGCATCTACCTGATTTACTTTATAGGTCAGATTTCCGGCTGTATCGACTGTTACCTCACTTAAAAGCTTCTCTGTATCTGTCTTTGCAACCGCATATGCTGTAGTTCCCCTATCCGTCGGAAGCTTTCCTGCAATATTCACACCGATTGCCTTACCGTCTGAACCGGAAGCATACGCATAGGTCTTATTTTCCGTGATGCTGGAAACGGTGAGTGGGCGTTTGGTAATATTTACCCAGGCGGAGCCGGAAGCATCCGCATAGCCGAACTGGGAGACCTTATAAAATACGATCTTTGGACCATTCGTGAAGTTGGTGTAGGTCAGGCTGTCCTGTGTGCAGCTATCTGCGCTTTCGCCGTATTTTACGGTTGCGCCACTGGGCACGCCGGTGAGGGTGATTCCGTGCGCCTTACCGTCATACACACCATCATAAGCCTCAGGCGAAATGCCGCTGAAGTTCTTCTGCGTGAGTTTGACCTTGATCTGCGCCGTCACAGGCATGCCGGGCTGCTCCACCTCGTTAGCAATCGAAGTAAGATCTAATGTTCCGGTGAGCGTCTGCTCCTCCAGCGTATTCGGATTATAACCGCTCCATGTGACGGGGATCTTATCAAATGTTTTGCCGTCCTCCGTGGTGATCGTCACGGTTTCGGGTAGTCCCAGCTCTTCCAGCGCCGTTCCGTAGGGCTTGTCCGTAATGCCAGTCAGCGTATGGCAGCTCTTTACCGTACGCTTGACAACCGTTACGTTATAGTCCTGAGTCAGCTCCTTGTAATTATTGGTATCTGTGGGAGTAAACACAATCGTGGTGGTCTTGCTGCCTGCGCTGTCCCAAGATTTCGCAGCACCTGCCTTGAAAGCGAAGGTGCCTTCGCCGCTGCCGCCGGTGAGGGTCGCTTCACTGTTGACATAAACCGATGCAGAAAGCGTCGGCCATTCGGTCACCACCGGATTAGCCTTCTGAATGGTATACTCCACGCTGGCAGTGGCAGCCTTGTTACCCTCGCCCACCGTGATGCTGGCGGTGTACTCGCCCGCGTCGGTGGGGAGCGCGCCGTTTTCCAACATCTGTTGACCATACGTGCCCGTCTTTATGTAGCTGATGGTGATCCCACTCGCCGCCGGACCCTGCCAATCGCTGCTTGCAGTCACCGTGGCGGGTTTGCCTTCCCCGCTGTAGGTCAGCTCGGCGGGGGCCGCAATGGTCACGCTGCCGCCGTTTCCGTCGGTCAGATAGCAGCCCTCTGCCGTACACTTCGCGGTGATGGTCGCGCCGCTTGCCGTGTACGTCCAGCTATGCTGATGCTGGGTCACGGTGAACGGCTCGCTGTAGCAATTGTAGCCGTTGCTGCACTGGACGTAAATGTGGTACTGATAGCTCTTGTCTACGGGCAGCCCGGAGATTGTGAGCGTCTTGCTCTTCTCGCCGGTATGCGTTGCAGTATTAACTTTTTTGAAACTCGTGGTCCAGTCGTTTTCTGATTCGTTAAACAGCTCCCACCAGTAGTAGTAGGTGACGTTCTCCGTTTCGGGCTCGGACGCGATTACCGCAGTCAGCGTGATATTGCCGTCCGTCGCAAACGCCGAGCTTCCGGTGTAGTTCGTATCGCTATTCGGATAGATCTTTTCGACCGCGAAGGGGGCTTTTTCAACGGTGACTTTTGACGGGATTGAATTGGCGTTGGGGAGCCATTCATTATCCGTTGTTTTTTTGTAAGCGTACCCCTTCGCCAGCAGCGCGTAGGGCTTGACATAGCCGGCATCGCTCGTGATCGCGCCGTAGCTGCCGCCGCTGAGGCTGGCGCTGCTGCCGTCGTCCTTTACAGCCACACGGCTGAAGGTGCCGTTGCTCAGCGAAAGCTTTCCGCCGTTCTTCGCCGTGACAATGGCGAGCTTCGTATCCTTGTCCTTGACGGTCAATTCCGCGTCTTTGCCGTCCACCGTCACATAGAAGCCTCCGTTGCTGCCCGTGACCGTCAGAGAAATGCCCTTGGCGATGAGGTCCACACCATCGACCGTTTTCCCGCCGGTCGCCAGCGTCACCGGCCCGCGGGTCAGCTCATAGGTGGTCCGCTTCCCGTTGACAGTGTCATCCACATTCTGATACAGCGTGATGGTCTTTGCACCGTCCGCCGCGTTCGCCGCCTCAATGGCAGTGGCAAAGGCCGTGTACCAGCTCGTCTTGTCGCCGATGGTCAGCGACGCCGCCATCTGCTTCTTACAGACACTGCAAATGCCCTTGCCGTCCGTGCCGCCGTTGTGCGTATGCGACACGACCTTGACATTTTCCAGCGTATTCACTCTATCATTGGTCACAGCCTGATTATCACTTGCTCCGTAATACGCCGCGCCCTCCGCCAGCAGGTCGGCGAGTTTGCGGTCGCCGTTGGTTTTGATCATCGTAAATGTGCCGCCGGAGAGCTTGACTTTGGTGGTGTAAAAATCCGCGAAGGTAAACGTGCCGCCGGTGATCGTCCCCGTGACATTGTAGTCAAACGTAACGCCGCCATATTTCTTTTCATTATTAAAGCTGCCGCCGCTGATGTTCGCGATGCTGCTGCCGTTGAATTTGACATTACCAGTGAAGGTACCGCCCTTGGCGTTCAGCGTACCGTTCACCTCGACGGAGGCGTCGGTAAATGTGACGCCCTCCTTCACCGTCGCCGTGCCGTCGATGGTCGCACCTTTATAGCTGCCGCTGGCAAAGGTCACGTCCGCGTTTTTAGCGACCGTCACATTCTTGGCGGTGTGCGTTCCGCCCTTCAGCGTCAGCGTGCCGGTCAGCGGCATGGAGGTGCCGAAAGCATACATATCCCGCAGCAGGGTCAGCGTCGGCTCGGTGCAGCCCTTATTGCTCCAGCCGTTCAAGGTCTGGATGGCCTCTACATAGCCGTGTTCCAGCGCACTGTCTTCCGTGAAGTAGGCAGTCTTGGTCGTGCCGTCGGTGCTCTGGGCGGTAATTTTCGTATACAGGTCCTTGTGGCACACAGAGCACACGGGGTTGCTGTCATCGGCGCACTGATGGACGCACTCCGGGAACTGCACCTTGTACGTTGTATAGCCGGTCAAGTCCACAATTTTAGCGCTCTTATCAACGATGCTCCATGTACCGTCCTTTTCGCCGTACAGCTCGCACTTTGCATGGTTGGTTTTCAGCAGGTCTTGAACGGTGAGGCTCTTGCTCTTCGTGCTGTCCGTGATCTTGCCGATGGTGCAGGCGTTTGTATTGCCATTCCACAGCTTCAGATTGTAGCCCGTACTTGTGGAGCCAGCCGCAGCATTGCTTAATACCAACTCGCCGATTTCGCCGCCAAAGCGCTCCAATGCGCCGCCGGCCTGCAGCTCCACGCGCGAAATCTTGCCGGTGTAGGAGTCGCCGACTGCAAGCGTTCCGTTGGAGGAAACGTAAAACGTGACATCGAGCGCCTGCGTTCCGCCGCCTGTTCCGGAATCCTTGACCGTCAGAGTCCTGGGTTTGTTCCCACCTCCGACGCTAATGTAATAACGCTCGCTGCTGACAGTTTTGCCATTCAGATCCAGCGTCGCTGAGTAGGTGTAAGAAGAAGAGCAATTTCCTGCGAGTGTCACATCCCGCAGCAGCGTCACGGTGTTGCCTCTGGCTGCATCAAACGCCTTCGTCAGCGTCTGATAATAGGCGCTATCGCCCACGCGCGCGTCGAATTGCGTATGGCACTTCTTGCAGGTGTAGCCGGTATCGTCCATCTCGTGCGTGCAGGGCACAAGATAGACCTTGCCGTCATCGCCCAGGCTGGTCACGCAGTCGGCGGCGTCCGCCTTGAAGTTCTCGGCGCTGAGCGTCACGCCGCTTGCCGGTTCGGCGATGGCCCCAAGATTTATGCCTTCACGCACGCCCACACGGATGACCGAATCCTCTCTCAATGCGCCTGATACAAGAATGGGCAGCTTCCAAGCTTCATTGGCGTAATAACCGGCCTTCACCGAGCCGGAAATAGTGAGCTCAGGAGTGTTGCTTTCCCTTCCGTCGTAGTAAACGTCATATTGAGAGTTGTCGGTAACGGTAGCATCGGTGAGGGTAATAGCGCCCTTTCCATAGATGCCGCCGCCCTCAAAGGTACTGTTGTTTCCGGTGATCGTCACATTCTCGACGGTTACCCCTCTCTCCGAATAAATGCCGCCCCCGTGGCCATAACTTGTATTCCCCGTGGCGGACGCCTTGTTGCCGGTGATCGTGGCGTTGGAGATCGAAACTGTGCCGGCGTTAAAGTGGATATAGATCCCGCCGCCGTTGCCGGCGGTCGCCTTGTTGCCGGTGATGGCTCCGCCGTCCATGGTGAAGCTGCACTTCTCACCCACATATACGCCGCCGCCACCGCCGTCAGACGCACCCGCAGTGTTATCGGAAATGGTTCCGCCATGCATGGTGAATCTTGGCGGGTCGGTCTGATTCGTCGTGCCGACAAGGAACACACCGCCGCCGCCGCTGCCTGCTTTATTACCGGTAATCTCTCCACCATACATGGTAAAGGACGAGCCGGTCTGATAGGCGCTGCCCTTTATACCGACCTGCACGCCGCCGGTGATCGTGCCGCTGTACAGTTCAAATTTGCCGCCGTTGACGGTCACTTCGCCTTGAACCCTGCCGCTGCCGATGGTGATTTTGCCGTTGATCGTCTGCCCGTTCAGGCAGAGGTTGACCTCGCCTTCTGGCACAGCCCAGCTCCCCGACACAGACCGCGTCAGATAATAGCTGCCCGCAGAATTAGGCAGGGAATCGGCTGCCGTCCATGCTGTGCTGTTGTTATGGGTATGACCGTTGTACCGCTGTCCTTGCCGCAGACACAGTGGGTATGCTCGCCGGACTGTGCGTCCGCCAACAGCGCGGTCTGGCTGTTGAACCAGCCGAGCAGCGCCTCGAAGTCTGCGCCGGTGATCTGCGCCTGCTGCTCTGCGTTCAGTGCTTCATAAGCATCATACGCCGCCTGAATGTCGTCATAAGCTGCGTCCAGCTCGTCGGCGGTCATGCCGTCCAACTCACTCACGATGGGCAGCGCATCGATCATCGTCTGCACAGCGGATACCGCCGCGTCCGCATTGTTCCCGGCGTTTTCATCCTCGCCGCTCTCCGGCGCATCTGCTTTACTGTCCTCAGCGCCACCGGCGTCAGGGGTACCGGTATTTTGCGGGTCACCCTCTGAACCGTTCTCTTCCTCATTCGTTCCAGCCTGTTCGGATACGGCGGGCGAAATTTCCTCCTGCCGCTCCTGCTGCACGATGGCGCCGCTCTCCGGCGTATCCTCCGCCGCTCGCACGGGTGCGGGCAGGAGCGTCAGACACAGCGCCAGCGCCATGAACATACTCAATACTCGTTTTTTCATAAGATTCTCCTTTAGGATATATGTATAAGGTTTATATTCAGCCCGTTCAAGCACAGGCTCAGCTTTTATAGATCATCCGGAATGAGCCACAGCTTTTTTGCGGCTGTCCTGGCTTCCGCCCGGCGCTTCACGTCCAGCTTGTCGAGAATGTGGCTGACGTGGGTCTTCACCGTGGGCAGCTTCACGTCCATGATCTGCGCAATCTCGGCGTTGGACTTGTCCGCGCAGATGAGATGCAGAATTTGTAGCTCCGTGGGCGTCAGCTCCTCGCCGGGGGCAAGGCGGGGTTCGAGGAAATGCGGGTAGAACGCCGCCTGCATCCGCACCGCCGCCATTAACTGCTTATACCACTTTTTGTCGCCATCCCATTCCAGTGCCCCCAGCAGCGGCAGCACTGCCGTGCCGTATACGCTGACGGTGCGGATGAATCGGTACTCTGCCGCCGCGCCCAGCGCCGCCGTCAATCGCTCGCGCCACCGCTCATCCTTCTTGCGGCGCAGGGCGATGGCAGTCAGGACATTCAGGTGAATGCCGTCGATGATGCGGGCGCAGTTTTGAATGTACGGCTCCATGGGTGAGAGCGTCAGCAAAGCGGCGTCCGGGCGGTTCTGCATAATTTCCACCATTGCCTGCGTGAGATACTGGTAGCGCCGCATGACATTCAGGTGCGTTGGTTCGCAAGGGGCTTTTTCCCGGTACCACGCATCCGCCGCATCAAGGTCGCCGGTGTGCATGTCAATACGGCAGAGCATGGCGTCCATATTGGGCAGAAAGCGAGTCAAACCGCGCTCGACAAAGCATTCATGGAGCACCTCGATGGTGCGCCGCGCGTCGGTGGGCTGCCCGTTTGCCAGCTGGCTGCGGGCCAGCAATCCGCTGACGGCGAACTCCATGTCCGACGTGCCGTGGTTGCGGACCTCGTTCATCTGCGGGAGAAGGGACAGCATCCGGCCGGCGACGTCCTCGCCCTTTTCAAACTTGCTCTCGGCAATGGCGCAGTCGGCAAGACACACACTGTCCCGCCCCAGTACTGCCTCCACGGGGAGACGGAGGGTTTTGTAGAGCAGGTCGTCCTTTTTGCTCCATTCGGAAAAGTCCTTGCCACCGTTCATGATGCTCGGCAGCGCGCTCGTGACGGAGAAGGACGGCAGCGCCACCTCTTTGTTCGTCAGAAGCCGGAACACGGCGGGGATGGTTTCCGTCAGACCCTTCACGCCCCGCTGGGGCAGGGAGATGTCCAGCCATGCAAGGCGGCCGCGCGCCTGCTTTCCGGCGGCGTCCTGCCTGCCGCAGTGTTCGACAAACTTTTGCAGTTCGCCATACCAGCGCTCCGAGCCTTCGTAATCCATGACCAGCGCGCAGAGCATGCTCATGCCCTGCATCAGAGAGGGGGATGCGAGAATTTCCGCCTCCGGCAGGCTGCGGTAGTATTTTTCCATCTCGGCATAGTGCCCCATGCCGGGGTGAAGTTCTGCATTACGCACTAGCAGCTCGGAAACCTTGGAATGGTCACCGCCGCTGGTGTAGCATTCCAGGGCGTGGGCGTAGTCTTCCTTCAGCTCATAGTACAGCCCGCCCCGGCCGATGAGCGCTTTGCGCTTTTCCTCGGTATACTCCCGTTCCATCTCCCAAAGGAGAAAAGCCCGGAAACCCGACCAGAAGTGGAAGCGCTGGCAGTCGTCGTAGCGCAGCATAGTAGTGTATCGAAAAATCCAGTCCAGCCGTTCGCCGGCACGGGGATCACCGCTGACCATCCGCGCCATTTCCAGGTCAAAACTTTCAAAGGGGGCTAGCTCCAACAAGAAGCGCCGCACCGGCAGGTCAAAGCGCCGGTAGATGGCGGTCTCAAAGTAGAGGAACACCTCGTAGAACACCCGCGCCACCAGCTCCGGCGTCCACGGCTTGTCCGGGGACATGCACCGCGCCGTGATGGCCACACCCAACGGATAGCCCACGGATTCTTTCAAAATTCCATCAATCTCGCTATCTGTTACGTTTACTCCCGAAAGCTGAAACAGCCGCCGCACATCGCCCTCATCAAAAAGCAGGTCGTCGGCCTCCAGCACTGTCATCAGCCCCGTATACTGAAACGCCGTCAGGCAGCCGGGCGGCACACCGCGCGAGAGCAGCACAAAACGGCGCTCCGGACTTGAGCGAATCAGTTCGCAAAGAGCCTGCTGCCCGGCTTCCTCCTGCATGAACTGAAGATCGTCAATCAGCAGAATGTCCCAATCCTGCGCTGACGGTGGGATTGCGCAGTCTGGGTCTGCTGCACTTTGCCGCAGCACGTTCCGACCGCGCAGCAGTGCGTCCGCCAGTACTGTCTTTCCAAAGCCGCAGGGTGCGCTGAAAAAAAGGACTCTGCCATGCGCCATGAAGCTGTCAAACCGTTTCTGAACGGAGGTCTTTATGATAATATTTTTGGTCATTTCTTTCCTCCCTTTGATACAGAGCGAGATTGCCATAAGTCTTTCGTAATCTGTCTCGAATTATATTATACGAGTCTGTTTCGAAATGTAAATCATCCCAAAGGATGAGACACGCTGCATAGCAAACTGCTATGCAGATCATTTTTGTTTGATTTTGATAGCATAGATGCAAATAAGCAGCCACACACCGAAGTGCATGACTGCTATGTAAAAAGTTCGGAAAGGATTTTTGCAATCTGACACAGTTTCCTGGCCCTGAATCTCCATCAACATAAAAATATCTCCATCATTTCAAAAGAGAATGACGGAGATATTTCGCCTTGTTTATTCTTGTAGCAGCCAATCGGCTATATCATGGATTTCGATTCCTTCATAGCTATATTTTGGATGTTTGGTTCTGGCAATAATCATTTTCGGATAAGCATCTCGGATCTGAAGCAGAGGAGAGCATTCTCTCTCAAATGTTTCCTGCCCGGAAATGTTGTCGCTGACCTGAATATAAATCTTCTCGCTGCCTCTCTGAGCAACAAAGTCGATCTCCTTTTGATAGAGCTTGCCGACATAGACATCATATCCACGGCGAAGAAGCTCGATGCAAACGATGTTTTCATATACTCTGCCATAATCCATATTTCTGCTTCCCAGTATTGCATATCGAATACCGCTGTCACACAAATAGAACTTTTCAGAGCTTTCAAGGTATTTCTTACCTCGGATGTCATATCTCTTAATATCATAAAATACAAAAGCATTGCACAAATACTTAATGTACTTGCCGACGGTTACGTGATTGGTCGGAGTCTCATTTGCTGTCAGCAGCTGACTGACCTTATTCGGAGAAGTCAGGTTGCTGATATTATCCATAAGGAACTCACTCAGACGCTGTAAAACCAAAGTGTCCGGGAGAGTATATTTCTGTACCAAATCCCTTGTAACAATCGTTTCGTAGACCTCTTTGATATAGTTTGTTCTGTCTTTTTCGGTTCTGTAAGCGTAAGAACCTGCTAAACCGCCCTTGATAGCGTAATCATCAAAGAGCTTATCTTTATCACTAACATCATCATAATATTGGCAATATTCCCGGAAGCTGAAAGGAAACACATGAATTTCAATATAGCGTCCGGTAAACAGAGTTGCCAGATCCGCACTCAACAGGAAAGCGTTGGAGCCGGTTACATAGATGTCGTATTTTCCCTTAGAGTACAGGCTGTTGATTGCCAACTCAAACTTGGGACACATCTGAACCTCGTCTACAAACAGGTAGTTCGTTTTACTTTCCTGATAATGTTCTTCCACATAAGCGTGTAAGGCATGGTATTCCTTGATTTCTTCATACGCCAAATCCATGAAGTCAATGAAGATAATATTGATATTTTCAAAATGGCTTTTCAGATACTCAATATACGCCTGCATCAGCTTGGACTTACCGGATCGACGAATGCCCGTGATGATCTTGATGTCAGGAGTACCATTCAGTTCAATGATTCTGTCGAGATACTTTGCTCTTGTAATTGTTTTCATATCGTCACCCGCTTTCAAAAGTCGAATATTTTTCATTTTTTGAAACTGCTTCGATGTATTTATTATACTGTCTGCTAATAGTATATGCAAGATGTCACTTTCAAAAACGCAAATTTTTTTATTTTTTGAAAGCGGAAACTATGTAAAGGCAACCCGAAGGCTGCCCCAGGCATCAAGCCTATCCTGTTTACACAGGTTCATTATCATCTTCATCGACGGAGCTATCTTCATCGTCGTCCTCAAACTCCGGATCGTACCCATAGTCCTCGTCATCGTCCACATAATCAGCATCTGGGTCAGGCTTTGCCGCTTCCTGTGCCTTCTTCTTTTCCTGGACTTTCTTAAATACGAAGAATCCACCACCACAGGCAAGCACAATCAGAGTAAGAATCGCCGGGAGCATATTTGTGGATTTCGGCTTTTCCTCCGGTGTCGGTTCTGTAATTTCAGGAACTGTTTCAACTACTTCCGGCTTTGTTTCCTCAACCGGCTTGGTGAACTCTGCAACTTCTTCCTCGTCCATCAGCTTGAGCAGGTCGGCTTCATCCACCTGATTCAGAAAATGCACGGTTTCCTCGCCCTTATCATCACGGTCAATGATGATATAGAAGTAGTTTCCGTTTTTGGTTACAGCGGTAATGAACTGCTTTCCGCTTTTCGTAGGCGAGCCAGCGTCATCAACCAAAGTCAGATTGCCGTCGGGAGTAAGCGGTAGCATCGGCTCCTCCGGCTCTGTTTCGGGAACTTTTTCTTCGACCGCAGGTTCTTCAGTCGCTACGCTTTCATCTACATAGGCAAATGCCGTTGTAGAAAACACGCCAAAACACATTGCACACGCCAGCAATGCGGCTCCAATTTTCTTAAATCTCATTCTGCGTTTCCTCCTCATTCATAGTATTGATCGTATCAGGCTTCGGAGCCATATCCGCAGCAAACATACGGAGCAGCTCGGAAAGCTGTTCGGGATTCAGGTTCGCAGCATGAACCATCTCATGGATTTCGGAATTTTCCTCCTCACGGTATCTGCGTTCCAGGTCTTTCACCTTAGCATCCCATTCTGCCCGTTTCTTACGGGCTTTTTCAAGGTCTGCACCTATTCTGTCTAACTTGGCACTCAATCGCCATCCCTCCTTTAGTTTCTGATTCTGCCGAAGCAGTAAAAATGCTGTTGCCAGTAATTCGATTCGATAGAAGCGTAGGAAATGGGGTTTCCGCAGTGGATCATCATACCATTGCCAACATAGATACCAACGTGTGATGCACCGGAGGTATCATAAGTGCCTTGGAAGAAAATCAAATCTCCCGGTTTGGCAGAGCTTTTCGGGATAATGTCGCATACGCCCATCAAACCGTTTGCGGTCAAACGACCAACACTCCAACCGTTTCCGCAGTGATTGATTACATAGGAAACAAATCCGGAGCAGTCAAAGGAGGTAGACGGGCTGCTGCCGCCCCACACATACGGGTATCCCAGATATTTTTCAGCTTCCCGAATCATATTGGCAAATCTTGTGTCTGTCAGCGCTTCGCCCGGAATATCATAATCGGTGTACTCGCCGCCAGGGGTGGCGTAAATGTCATTTCCGAAAATATCCGGTCTGTTGCCCCTTGTCTGAAGCAAAATTCTATATCGCTCCATATCATCTTCCGACAAGCCGGAATTTGAAATCACACTGTTCAAGCCCTTATTTCTGAGCTTCACATTCAGAATATAATATTCGTAATCTTCTTCCTCTGTTGTTGTCTCTCCCGTTTCGGGATCAGTAGAAGATGTTGTTCGTGTACGAATCTCTACTACTTCCGTCAGGGTCAGCTCATATTGTTGCTCAAATAGCCATTGCAGGGTAGCCTGCACCTCATCTCTGGTGTAATCCTCAAACTTCACCGTCAAATACGCCGCCAGCTCATAAGGATTGTGGTTGATTTCATCAAGGTCATACCGGTACTCGTCATATCCGCTATGAGTACGCTCGATATTATTGATTTTATTGCGGAGCGCAGCTTCCAAAGCCTTGTAATCATTGTCCGCACCAATAATATCTTCCTCTTTTGCAGTAAAAGAAGTTCCCAGAATGATCTGTGTGCCGCCTTGGAACATAGCCGAACAAGACGAGAACATCCCTGAGAGTATCATAAAAAGCAGTCCGGCAATCAAAACAAACAGAATCGTTTTAGAGTGTGTGGTGCAGAACTCCGTTACTCTTTCTGTGATGTTCTTGGCTCCCTGAGCTGCTTTGCCCGTTGCCTTGCCTGCACCC
>ENA-OVFW01000481-OVFW01000481.1-human-gut-metagenome-genome-assembly--contig:-NODE-481-length-19131-cov-6.088174_pt1 | contig 19131 bp, 10 predicted proteins | sample MGYA00237765_ERZ505409 | MGnify/ENA primary metagenome ERZ505409 (study PRJEB26158, sample SAMN06016413) | human gut metagenome | biome: human gut; feature: ankylosing spondylitis patient; material... | reverse complement strand
TTGTCAATCTGCCAGCCGATAACAGCAGGATGATTGCCATAACGCATTGCCAGACAGGAAACAATGTTTTCTACATAACGACGGTATCGGTCGCTACTCCAGGAAGCATGCTGACGTCTCCCATGCTGAATGGAAATGCCATTATCCCGCTGAATCAATATATCGGGGTACTTTTTTGACAGCCAGACGGGAGGTGTGGGAGTAGGAGTACACATAATTACCTTCAGACCATATTTATCTGCTAAAGAGACGGTACGATCCAGCCACTCAAAATCATACTTTCCTTCTTCCGGTTCTATCATGGCCCAGGCAAACTCCGCAAAATGGGTGAACTTGATCCCCATCTCCGACATTTTCTTCAAATCACGTTCCCATTGGGAGGAATCCCATTGCTCGGGGTAATAGTAAGATCCTAGAGCAAACAACTCTTCCGGAGGAAAAGATTTATCGACCGGAGATTGAGCAAAGGATACCAATGAAAACAATAAAGCTAAGACTAATAAGGACTTTTTCATGGATATTATTTTAAGTTTCATCGCTATAATAAATAACTGGTTAGCGCAATGGGCTGGCTTTTATTCCGCCGGAGGTCATTTTTACAGGTTTGATAGTACCGTTTTTATTAAAATACATTCGGTCAATGCAAGTAATGCGGTAGTTCCCATCGGTTTCACCCAAAGGGCGGCGATGATAGACAATATACCATTCATCCTTTCCCGGACCTTTGATAATGGAATGATGTCCGGCACCATTAGCTATTTTAGTGTCCTGCTCCAGAATCTTTCCGACTCTTTTGAACGGACCAAAAGGCGAATCCGCAATGGCATACGCTACACAATAATCGGGGCCTGTCCAGTCGCCTTCTGACCACATGAAATAATATTTGCCATTGTGTTTAAGCATAAAAGGTCCTTCTATATAATTTTCCGGAGTCACTTCTTTATAAGTTGTTCCGTCTTCAAAAGGTACGATACTGATTAGATCAGATCCCATCTTCACCATATTGCAATGTCCCCAACCGCCGTAATACATATAATACTGACCGTCATCGTCCTTGAAAACAAACTGGTCAATAGGTTGCGCTCCGTTCACGATCTTGCCAATCAGCGGCTTTCCGAGCGCATCCTTGAAAGGACCTTCCGGACGATCGGCTACAGCCACACCTATACCTCCCACTTCACTCTCATGATATATGTTGTTTGCTCCAAAATAGAAATAATATTTCCCATTTGCTTCTATCACGGCAGGTGCCCATAAAGCATTCCTTAACCAGCTGATATTTTCGACAGAAAGGACTTTCGGGTGTTTTCTCCAGTGTACCAAATCTGGGGAAGAAAAGGCATCCATGTACAATTGTTGTTCGAAAGGAGCTGAATAAGTCGGATAAATCCAGTATTTATCACCGAAAACGACTCCTTCGGGATCTGCATACCAACCGTCAAAAACCGGATTAGTACTTGTCTGTTTTTTGCCCGTATTTGTTTGAGCAAATAAGGTTACTGAACAGCAACACATAATCATGAAAAAGAATACTATTTTGGAATTCATGTCTATAAATATTAAAGTTATGCCACAAAAATGATGAAAAATCAATGAAATAAAGGTTGATTATTTGCCAATAAATAGCGAGAATCAACCAAATTGCCGGAAAAATAATTATTTCATATATTGCTGCTTGTAAAGGGCTGTTTTGATTTGTTTTTTCACTTTCTTTGTTTGCAGGTTCAACACTTTTGTTATATATTGCCGTCCCATTTTCGTTGTATCTGTCTTGAATTTCTTAATTGGTCATTTAACAGGCTATTATTTATATATATTATAAGTATTACTATGCGAATTTTATTGTATTTTCTCCTTATTCTTTTAGTGGGTTGCTCATCCGGTCAGAATAAAAAAACACATGAGCGGGTAGACCTCGATTCCGTACCTGTTTATACGAATCCGCTTTTGTCAAGAGGAGGAGACCCATGGGCGGTATTCCATAACGGAATATATTATTATACCCAAAGTATGAGCGACCGCATCACTTTATGGGCAACAGATGATATAACCCGGTTGGCGGAAGCATCCCAGAAAGATGTGTGGGTACCTCAAAATTCGTCAAACGCATTTCATCTTTGGGGACCTGAAATACATTACATTAATAATAAATGGTATATTTATTGTTGTGCGGATGATGGAAATATTGATAATCGTCAGATTTATGTGCTTGAGAATGAGTCTGCTGACCCGATGAAAGGGGAATTTGTCATGAAGGGAAGAATATCAACTGATGAAGATAATAATTGGGCAATTCATGCCAGTACTTTTGAACATGGAGGAAAGCGTTATTTAATCTGGTGTGGATGGCAGAAACGTAGAGTTTATCAGGAAAATCAATGTATTTATATTGCCGAAATGGAGAACCCATGGACACTGGCTTCTGACCGTATTTTGATTTCCGAACCAGAATATGAATGGGAATGTCAGTGGATCAGTATAGATGGTAATAAAACTGCCTATCCGATTCGTGTCAATGAAGCACCGCAATTCTTCTATTCTTTGAAGAAAGATAAGTTATTGATTTATTATTCGGCAAGTGGTAATTGGACTCCTTACTACTGTGTAGGACTGCTGACTGCCGATACTGACAGCGATCTGCTGAATCCGGCTTCTTGGAAAAAGGCACCGGAGCCTGTGTTTAAGCAAGCACCGGAAAATCATGTATATGGACCCGGTAGTATCTGTTTTATTCCTTCACCTGACGGTAAGGAATGGTATATGCTTTATCACGCCCGCAAGAGTTTGTATGATATGCTTGTTTTGGATAGCCGGACGCCGCGTATGCAGAAAATAGAGTGGGATAAGGAAGGAATCCCTGTTTTAGGAATTCCGCAGAAAGAAGGATTCCCGCTTCGCAAACCGTCAGGCACTCCTGAACGCAAATGAAAATAGGGGGCGTACTTTTTGCAATACGCCCGTTTTATTCAAAAAGAGCCCGTTTCTTTCTTTTCTTATTCAAATGGTCTTCTTTTTCACGAAAAGAAAAATTCTCATCTTTTATTGAATGTTTTTTTTCCTTTTTTTTAGTGCGTATTACTTATGTTTGCAACGTAATCTATTAAATAAATCAACTAATGTAAAACGCGCAATGAGAAATGAAAATCTATTGTCCTTTCTTCTTATAAAGAGAAGAATTTTAAAATTACTGGCTATAAAATATGCATACAGTTTAATTGTTTTATGCGGAATTAGTTTTATGGCATGTTCAGATGATGATCCCGTAAAAAAGAATCCTTATCTGCAAACGAGCACCCGTGCTATGCTGAAAGAGGTAGTGGAAGTGGTGTTTAACAATATCGATAGTAATACTGACATTACTGTCGACTTTGGTGACGGAACGGTCAAGGAAGGGAAAGCTGCTACGCCTATCACTCATGCTTATACACAAAGTGGTGACTACACGATGTTAGTGACAGCGGGTGAGCGCGTAGTACAGAAAAGGATCCGTATTTACGACCTATTGGCGCTGACAGAAGCCATGAAGCAATTCAGGGATGCAGATAACAAAATGGTATGGGCTATGACGCATCGCTCTCATACAACAGACAAGACTATTCCCGAAAATTCGGTATCTGCTGTAGAAGCTGCCATCAATGCAGGAGCGGATGTGATTGAATGTGACACTCATCTCACAAGCGATGGAGTAGTTATGGTGTGCCATGACCAGACAATCAATGCTACGACTAACGGCACAGGGGATATTACGAAAATGACTTATGCTGAAATTCAGCAATATAATCTGTTGGACCGGAATGGAAGGGTGACCGATGAGAAGATGCCCACATTGGAAGAGTTTCTGAAAGCAGGGCGTGGAAAAATATATTTCAATCTGGATTATTCTCCACGTACAGCCTCTACCCAAGAGGTGATGAATGTTGTCAAGGAACTGGATATGATGGAACAAGTCTTTTTCTATTGTAACAGTAGCCAGAAAGCAGAAGAAGTGTTGTCTATTTCTAAAAAGGCACACGTGTACACATGGGCACAAAGCGCTTACAAACCTCTGGTTGGGCTTCCGGGCAATTACTTCGTGCAATATTCTTATGCTCCCGACGGGCAAAGTACTCCTATAGGAACTGCCGTCAGTGAGGGAATGATTCCTACAGTCAATATGCTTCATGTATTATCCGGATTGATACCTGAATATGATATAAATACGACTTATCTGGATGAGCTTCTTCAGATTTATCCTGAAGTACGTATGATACAGACAGATGCACCGGAAGTATTAATCTCCGCTTTACAAGCAAGAGGATTGCGTTAACTTTATCATCTAACATAAAATCATTTATTTATGAAGAATATTCATTTCAAAACGTGTACCTGTCTGTTAGGTATACTGCTGATACTGTTTTCCGGTATACAGGTAAAGGGAGCTTCTTTGGAAGTTCAGCAGGAAAGTAAGGTGTCAGGTACGGTGACGGACGAAAAGGGCGAACCAGTTATTGGCGCTTCCGTAGTAGTCGTAGAATCGAAGCAGGGTACTATTACAGATATAGACGGTAAATTTCTGGTGAACGTACCTAAGAATGGACACCTGAAAGTGTCTTATATCGGTTATGAAACACAAGAAGTGGCTGTTAAAAACGGCCAGTTATTGAAGATCGTATTGAAAGAAGAATCGACCGCTTTGAATGAAGTGGTAGTGGTGGGTTACGGTACGATGAAACGGAAAGAAATGACTTCGGCTATTTCGCATATAGGTGCGAAAGATCTGAATCAGATATCCAGCCTCGATGCCTCCATGCTTTTGCAGGGGAAAGTTTCCAGCGTTTCGGTTTCTAACACAGCTCTGGCCGATCCGAACAATCAAGGAAGTATTCAGATTCGTGGTGTCTCTTCCCGTAATGCAGGTTTAGGACCGTTAATTGTGGTAGACGGAGTGCCGGGAGGTGATATGACGAATATTAACCCTGCCGATATTGAATCGATTGATGTATTGAAAGACGGTGCTGCTTCTGCGATCTATGGTACGCGGGGTAGTAACGGGGTTATCCTGATTAATCTAAAGAAAGGGACCAAAGATGGACAGGTTCATACAACCTATAGTACTTCCGTTACTTTTAATAAAGCTAAAAAAGAACTCGACATCATGAATGCGGAAGAATACCGTGCTTATCGCACAGTGTCTAATCCGCTTTCCGATATGGGAGCTGATTCAGACTGGTTTGATGCCGTTACTCAATTGGGGGTGACTCACATGCATACATTGACATTTTCCGGCGGTAATGCGAGAACCAACTATCGGGTGACCGCCGACTATCGTAATGCCCGTGGTATTGATTTGCGTTCCGACCGTCATGAATATGGAGCACGTGCCAATATTAACCATACAACCAAAGACGGGCTATTCACGTTTTCTGCTAATATAACTCCTCGTGTTATCGACCGGAACAAATCAGCCAATGTATATAGCAATGCTATTAAAAACAATCCGACAATGCCTATTTATGATTCGGAATCGGCTAATGGGTACTATCGTTTTCCCAGTGGAACGGAAGGTTCTAATATCGTAGAGCAATTGAATGAAGAAGAGAATGGTACGGAAATTAAGTTGCTGGAATGGAATGCTACGGCTGCCGTTAATCTGCTGCCTCTGTTTAATCCGAAGAATCCGGACATGGTATTGAAGTCGCAGGTCACTATTTCTCAATATCAAGTTGATAAATTTAACGGATGGTTTACACCGTCTACTTATGGTTCTAACGTAAATGATGGTGTCACCGGAAAAGCCAGCCGTGACTTCGACAAAAGTACGACTAACAATCTGGAATGGGTAACAAATTTCTCTACACGTATCAAGAATCATCAGATCCGTGCAATGGTGGGGTATAGCTATAATTATGGTGTAAATTCCGGAATGTCTGCTGAAAACTGGAATTTCTCTTCGGATGGATTGACGTATAATAATCTGGGTTCCGGGCTGGAAGCGGCAAAAGATGGAAAAACAATGATGGGCTCCTATAAGAATGACCATAAGTTAATCAGCTTCTTCGGACGTGTTAATTATGATTGGAAAGAGCGCTACCTGTTTACTTTTTCTTTACGCCACGAAGGGTCTTCCCGCTTTGGCGAGAATCATAAATGGGGCAATTTCCCGGCTGTATCTGTCGGTTGGCGTATCTCGGATGAGAAGTTTATGAAAGGACTTTCATGGATTGATGACTTGAAAGTACGTTATGACTATGGGGTGACAGGTAATCAGGAAATAGGAAATTATAATTCTCTGGCTACTTACCGGGCTTTCGGTTGGTATCAATACAATGGTAACCGTTTTCATGTATGGGGACCGAGCAAAAATACGAACTCGGAATTGCGCTGGGAGAAAGGACATAATCAGAATGTGGGTTTGGACTTCTCACTCTTCTCACACAAAGTGACCGGTTCATTTAACTATTTCCATCGTAAACAAAGTGATTTGCTCGGAGATTATTCTGTACCGGTACCACCTAACTTGTTCTCCACCATCTATACCAATGTAGGTACATTGCGTAATACCGGTTTCGAACTTGATGTTACAGTAAATGCTGTCCGGACAAAGGATTTCACTTATAGTTTCACATTAGTGGGGGCTACTAATAACAATAAGTTTGTCAGTTTTTCCAACGATATATATAAAGGACAAAAATATTACTCTACCTGTAGCATGGCGAATCCGAATAATCCGGGATATTTGCAGCGGATTGAAGAGGGGGAACGTATTGGTAACTACTTTACATATCGTTATGCAGGAGTGGATAAAAAAGGTGACTGGCTGATTTATGATAAAAAGGGGAATGTGATTCCTGTAGCCCAAGGTACGGAAGAGGATAAGTCTGTGACCGGAAACGGTTTGCCGAAATTCACCGGCTCTATGACGCATAACTTCACTTATAAGAACTTTGATTTGTCTGTTGCCCTCCGTGGTGCTGCCGGGTTTGACATATTCAACGTGCATGATTTCTATTTCGGATTGCAGAGCATGACTACCAACCAGTTGACGACCGCTTATTCGAAGAATGCACATATCACGACAGGTAAGAATGTGATTACCGACTACTTCATTGAACCGGGTGATTATCTGAAGATAGACAACGTCACTTTAGGATATACCATGAACCTGAATAAGAAATATATTGAAAAGATACGTTTGTTCGGTACGGCCAACAATCTTTATACGTTTACGAAGTTTACCGGTGTAGATCCTTCTACCTACGAAGTGAACGGACTGACACCGGGTACTTTCGGAGGAGGATATAACTATTATCCGTCTGCTTTTCAGTTTATTTTAGGATTACAAGTAAGTTTCTAATAAAAGACGATTATGAAAATAACAAAATATATCATTGGATTAGGGATAATGGCAGGTACAGTCATTAGTTTGCCATCCTGTACAGATCTGTCGGAAACGGTGTATGATCAGGTCATGTCTCAAAACTATTATAATACCAAACAGGATGTTATCAACGCCGTTTTTCGTCCGTTTGAGCATATCTATGAATCCATTGTCAGACGTCATGAACACGAAGAACTGACAGGGGATCAGTTGATAACGCCTACTCGGGGAACTTGGTGGTATGATGGCGGTAAATGGGAAAAATATCATTATCATCAATACGATGACATTAATCAGGAAGACTGGACAAACGAGTGGGAAGGCATGTATGGCGGTATCGGTCAATGCAATCTGGTGTTGGATGATTTGTCTCAATTGAATCCTTCTAAATTTAATTTAAGTGACAGTGAGTTTGATAGTTTTAAAGCGCAACTACGTTGTATGAGAGCTTACTGTTATCTTCGCCTGCTTAATAGTTACCGTAATTGTATCTTAACTACGACTTCTGACCAAGCGGTCAATGAACAGCCGGAAAACCGGAAGCAGGTATCTCCACAGGTTATGTTTGATTTTATCGAAAGTGAGTTGAGAGATGTCTGTCTGGTAGCTTTACCTTCCAAAATCGGACAATCTGGTAATGGCGGTCAACAAGGACAATTTACTAAAGCGGGGGCTGCTGCATTGCTGGTACGTCTTTATTTAAATGCGGAAAAGTGGATTGGACAGCCTAAATGGCAGGAATGTATTGATATGTGTGAGCGTATTACCGGAGGAGAATTCGGCTATTATGCAATCGCTGATAACTGGTACGAACCTTTTGACTGGAATAATGAAATGTGTAATGAAGTAATCCTCGGTTTTCCCGGTTCTTATGGACTGACTAGCTGGCATCTGAAAAATGATAAGAGAACAGTTTACGGGCGGGCCCTTCCTTATGGTTGTGAGAAATACCTGAAAATTGAAGGAGATGGCAGCCGAAATCCCAAATATGCACTTTCGCCAAGTTATAATAACCAGCAACCACGTGCATTGTTTGATTATGAATTGGGCATGGTTACGCAGAAATTCGCCAAGTATGCGGGCGATAAACGTTATAAACAATATGTAAATACGAGTAATAATACACGGGAAGGTATGTTCTTCATGGAAGGGAAAATAGCTAATTCCAGTATTAGTGGGGGATATGCCAAGAATCCGGATAATCAATATGTCCTTTACCTACTTGATCAAGTGGGACGTTTTGAAGGTAACGCAGAATCCGGTTATATTGCCAACCCGAATTATCAGGAGTCTAAACTGGGAAACGGAGATTTCAACTCGGGGCTTTACTGTGTGAAGTATCCTTTCTATCCGTTTGATGGAGGATATTTTATAGAGTCGGATTATACGGAAATCCGTTTGGCGGAGATTATTTATTCGCAGGCGGAATGCCTTCTTCGTCTCGGACAGGCAGGCGAGGCCGGCAAGCTGTTGAACAGCGTGCGTAAACGCAACTATGAAAACTTTACTGCAGATATCGCTTATCAGCCGGAAGGTAACGTGGTACTTGATCTAAAAGAAATGCTTGATGAATGGGGGCGGGAATTTCTTGCGGAGAGCCGTCGTCGTACGGATTTGATCCGCTTCGGAAGATTTCAGGATGCATGGTGGGACAAGAAACGGGATGCAGATACTCATTATGAATTGTTCCCGTTTTCACAGACCCAATTGGAGCAGAATGAATATCTGAAACAGAATCCCGGTTATCCGGATATTGCCCGTTAAGCGGTGAACTGTAATTATTTCAATTTAGTGTACAAGTTTAAAATGAAGAAAAATGAAAAATAAGTTGCTCACAATATCAAAGATTGGGCTTTTGGCCTTCACTATTTTAGTGAGCCAGGCGTGTCAGGAAGATTATGAGATGGTTGATCCTCCGATGATTACTGATTATGATGATGATCTGGATGAAGAAGTTGTCTTGCAAAAAGGACTGGAAAGTTATTTTGTAACTCAATTCGGTGAAGGGGACATGGATGGTACTTCATGGGATCAGGCAATGGATGTAGCTGGTTTTCGCAAATTATTGAGTGGATCTATCGATCTGTCCAAGAGTACTATTTACATGAGCCAGGGAAAATATGTGATGTCCGAGACCGGAGGACTCGGGGTGATTATCCGCAAAGACATTAAAGCGATCAAAGGAGGATATAGTTTGTTGAGCGAAGGGACAGATCTGACTAATCGTCGTATTGATACGTATAAGACAGTGATCAGCGGAGATGTAAACGGTAATAATCAGGCTGATTCCGGTGATTGCGGACTATTGTTGGTGAAAGGAGGGATTATTGGGATTGAAGGAGTTACTTTTCAATATGGGTACCTTTCTAATAATGATGCCAAGTCTAACGAGTGTGGTAGCGGAATTTATATCAATGGTAACGTCAATAGCACCTCTGTCGAATTAACGGATTGTATTATCAGGGATTGTAAAACGGAAGCTGTCAACGGGCAAGGAGGAGTAGCGGGAGGTACAGCTATTCTTATTGCTTCCGGGAGCTCGAAACTGAACAATGTGAAGTTTCTGGATAATGCGGCGGATAGCCGTGGCGGAGCAATACGGTGTAACAGCAATAAGGCTGTTGTGTTTATGAATAATTGCCTGATAACTGGCAATTCAGTAAGAGAACTTTTTGGGGTCGGTATTCAGATATCATCGGGACATATTTGTATGAATAACACAACCATTGTCGGAAATCCGGGAAAAGGTGCTGCTTTAAACGGGGGAGGTAGTTTCATGCTCGCTAATAGTACGATTGTAGGGCATGATATTGATCAGGAGTATGGCGCCTTTCGATGTGAAACCTCTATTGATGGTGATACTAAGTTTATTAATAACCTGTTGATTTCCGAGAATTCTACCGCTCCAAGCTTCATTTTGAATGGAGCGAATAAAGAAGCTTACTCCATGGGATATAACTTGTATCAGCGAGTTAATAATTTCACAATGGACGTTTCTGATACTGCTTATCCTACCCTTGTGAATGGCAACCTGACGGAAGAGGGTGTTTATAAGTGGAATATTGACCAGATCGGACAGGTGGGTGGTTATGCTACCAAACAAGCTGTAATCAATGCTGTGAAAAGTTTCAATCCTGCTGCTTCTCCTATGGTTAATTTAGGTGAGGTATTCGTGGAATGGATGGGTGAAGATGCTTTCGGATTGGATCAGCGTGGCGTGACACGCAATCCTGATAAGATGCAAATGGGAGCTTATGATGCTGTATTGTCCAACTGAATCTTTAAAAAGTAATTGTGATATGAAAAACAAATTTTATATAATGACCGCTTTGGTCATTAGTCTGACAGGCTGTTCAAACATTGAAGACGGGACGCAGCCGACCGGCAACTTTCCCGAAGATCATATAATCCGTATTGTGACAGAAGTGAATGCGCCTGTGTCGCGTGCCGGATATGATGCAAGTAATCTGGAGAGTTTTGGACTGATCATTCATAACAGTGAAAACATTGCTTATGATTATAATTCGCAAATGGTAAAATCTAATAATGACTGGAATACGGCGGACGGGCAACAAATGCTTTGGGATAATGCAAGAACTCCGGTAACAGTAGTGGCGTATGCTCCTTACATTTCGGAAGCTAGTTTAGACACTCCGTTAGCTATCAACATACAAAGCAACCAAACTACTGAAGAAAATGTGATTGCTTCTGATTTCCTGTTGACTAAATCAATAGTTGATCCGAAACAGGATCTCACCGCAGATGGTAGATTGAAAGTTACTTTGGATCATGCCATGAGCAAGCTGATTATAAAAGTGACGGTAAATAATGGTATGGAAGATGCGGCGATCAGTAAACTGGGCGATATGGCTGTAAATGGTACAATAGCGGGTGGTATTTGTGATTTGTCAGTGCCGGAACCGGTAGTCATTCCACGGGAAGATGCTGTAGCTACAACTATCGCCCCCTATAAGGGTACGGATGGGTATGAATGCATTCTTCTCCCGCAAACAATAATAGAAGGCTTTTCTGTCAATTTCAGTTATGACGGAAAATTGTATATATGGACTGCCGAAGAGCCCATTGAGTTGCAAAAGGGAGTAGAGCATACGCTGACACTGAATGTAAATGAAACGGCACGGTTGGCTACCATGCAAATGAAATATCGGGCAACCGGTCAGATTATCGATCAGAAATAAAAAGGAGGAGATGAGTTATGAAAATTACTAAACATATATTGGCTGCATGTATATTAACGGGTATGGCAGCTTGTGATACGGATAAAGAGATAGCCGTGTTCAATGAAGACTCCGGTGCAATCAAGATCAATGCTGTTATTGATGCTGCATATACCCGTAGTAATCCTACAGGAACAAATGAACAGCAAATGCAATTTAATAATGGAGACCAGATTCTGTTGAGTTGCGAAGATGGTAGTGTGACTTATATGTTGTCTGGAGGGCAATGGGCTCCTACGGATAACTATTATCTTAGGTGGGGAAATGAACCTGTTACTTATTCTGCCTTTTATCCGGTGACTGAAGGAACAAGCGTAGCCAACTTCTCTCTTCCTATTAATCAGCAGAGTTTGGAAAATCTGGCGAGCGCAGACTACATGACTTGCACAGTAGAAGATGCTATAAATGAGGGATCAGGTGTCCTTCATCTGAATATGAACCGGAGAATGGCGAAAGTTATCATGACATTGGACGATATAGACTCACAAAGTAAAGCTCTAGGAGTTAAAATCGGTTCCTATCAGGGATATACGGACGGAAATGTTTCATCGGGAACTGCACTTGTTTCACCGTATGTCACCATTCCTGAAGGAGGGAAAGCCGGACAAAGCGGATGTAAATATACGGCGATCGTAGCTCCGGGAACTGCAAATCCTAATAGTACTTTCGTTTCTTTAAATTACAAGGGGGAAGATCTGGTATTGCCGGGCATTCCTGCAATAAAGGCCGGATTTTGTTATGAATTTACTTTGAAAGTAGAAGGTTCGGTCATTAGATTGAGTGAACCGATTGTCACTCCATGGGAGACTGGTACAATCAATGGGGGAGATGCAACGGAATTGCAATTGGACGCTTATTATGTGAAAGAGCATGCTACAGGGAATGCTACCGGTATGGATTGGGATAATGCAATGGGAGTAGACGGGTTACGCAATCTATTGAGAACTAACACTAACAGTGCGATCACGACTGCGAATGCTAAGAAATTGGATGGTAAGAATATCTATGTGGCAGGCGGTACCTATTTGATAGCAGATCAGGAAGCCGGTCTGAAAATAGAGTATAGCGGATATAGTAAACAAGTCGAAATAAAGGTTGTGTGTGGATATGATCCTCAAAGTACCCGGAAGGATTTAAGCAAGCGTGATCCTGTCCGGTATCTGACTACTTTCACAGGAGATGCAAATAATAACGGCATTGCGGATGCGGGTGATTATTCCTTGTTTACATTAGGAAACCAGATAGATATTACATTTGAAGGTTGTACGTTCTCTTGCGGTTATCATCCCAATGAGAAAATAAATGGCTATAGTGGTGGATTCCTGATTGCGAATGGTAGCAGTGGCAATGCAACATTACAGTTGAATCATTGTATCATTGAAAAGTGCTATAATGCGGGAGTAAATGGTTCAGGTGAGGCTGGTGGTTCCGGTATATTCATGTATAAGGGGACAGCCAAACTAAATCATGTGCAGTTGAGAAACAACAAGGCATCTTCGCGTGGAGGCGCAATTCGTGTCAATGACAGTGGGAGTATTCTTTTTATGAATAATTGCTCCATTACAGGCAATGAAGGCGGACAGTTCGGTTATGCTATTCAAATGTCAAACGGTCATTTATGTATGAATAATACAACTGTTACCAATAATAGTGGTAGAGATGGAACCATTAACGGCGCGGGGAGTATGTTGATTGTAAACTCTACCATTATCGAGGATGGTGCTCAAAATAGCGGGGCTGTTATTCGTTGTGAATCCTGGCCGGCCCGGCAATCATTCTTGATGAATAATATCATCCTGAATAAAAATGCAGCTAATCCGGTTGTTGAAATGTCCGGTGATGATACTCGCCATTTGACATCCAAAGGGTATAATCTGATGGGCGGTACGATCATGCCTGCATCAACCAACAAGTTTACAACATCAGAGTTTGATAAGTATAACAGTACGATTAGCTCTTTAAATGTCGTATGGGATGCCAATCGTTCTGTCTATACTTGGGACGGGAATGTGAATGAGTTTACCCGGACTGCTGCCGACGCTGTTAAGAATGCGATCACAACCGGCTTTAAACCGGATAGTTGTCCTTTCCAGAATTTAGGTGAGGAGTTTGGAAAATGGTTGGATGAGATGGATGCTTTTTCCACTGACCAGTTGGGGAATCCGCGTGATAAAAATGCGATGTGGCCGGGAGCTTATCAAGAATAATGATACAATTTATTTAAACGAATGACAATGAAAAACTACAAACTGATATGGTTAGGGATATTCTGTTGTTTGCAACCTCTTATATTGTTTGCGCAACGGGGAGAAATGATCCGTAAGGCATTTTTAGATCCGAAGTCCGATCAGGTGTTAGTCGTGGCACACCGGGGGAACTGGCGGAGTGCACCGGAAAATTCCGTAGCGGCAATTGATAGTGCCATACAAATGGGAGTGGATATTGTGGAGATTGATATTCACAAGACTAAAGACGGACAATTAATATTGATGCACGATGACCGTGTAGACCGGACAACCAATGGTAAAGGATTGATTAAGGATTATACATTGGCAGAAATCAAGAAGTTGAAACTGAAAGATAAGGATGGAAATCTGACAGAACATATTGTTCCAACATTGGAAGAGGCATTGTTGGCAGGCAAAGGTCAGATTATGTTTAACTTGGATAAGGCGTATTCTGTGTTTGACGAGGTATACGCTGTGCTCGAGAAAACCGGAACTGCCAGTTTGGTGATAATGAAAGGAGGCCAGCCGGTGGAAACTGTCAAAAGTGAGTTTGGAGATTATCTGGATAAAGTGATTTACATACCGGTGATAGGACTTGACGGAAAGGATGGCGAAAAGAAGGTCAGGGACTATATGACACAGCTGCATCCTGCTGCCTTCGAATTGGTTTATTCGGATTCTTCCAGTCCTTTGCCTCGAAAAGTGAAATTGATTATTCTGGGAAAGAGTCGGATTTGGTACAATACGTTGTGGGCTTCTCTTGCGGGAGGGCATGAAGACGATCAGGCTTTAAAAGATCCGGATGGAAACTATGGATATCTGATTGAAGAGCTGGGGGCACGGATTCTCCAGACTGATCGTCCGGGGTTCATGCTGGATTATTTGAGAAAAAAGGGATTACACGATTAATTGTCTGAAGACAATGAGGTAAATGTATTGTTTGGCACACAGATAACGTCGATGAGATCAATAGACGTTATCTGTGTTGTTTTTATCTATTCTCCAAGTGAAAATAATTTTGAGATTTGGCTTGGGTTACTAAAATAGCTATATTTGACTCGCTGAATCGACATGGGTATATAATATGAAAAAAGCAATAATAGCATTTATCAGTCTTATTATTTTTTGTATTGAGCCATTAATGGCATCTGCAGAGTTTTCTTTTAAGAAATATCAAGTAGAAAACGGATTGTCTCATAACACAACTTGGTGTGCAATTCAAGATAGTTATGGCTTTTTATGGATAGGTACGAGTAATGGGTTGAACTGCTATTATGGTAGCGGAAATAAAATTTATCGGAATGTTCTAAATGACAAATATTCTTTAGGGAACAACTTTGTCGGTTCTTTGATGGAAGAGGGTGAAGACCTTTGGATAGGAACAAGTTCCGGGCTATACATTTATGATCGCTCTGACGATCATTTCTTGTATTTTGATAAGACAACTAAATATGGAGTATTCATTAGTTGCGAAGTCAAGAAAATCGTAAAAACTAAAAATGGTTTGATTTGGATAGCTACTTTGGGACAAGGCATCTTTATTTATGATCCGGTAAAAGACGTTCTGACTCAAAATAGTATCCGGACTTTTTTTGCCTGGGATATTTGCCAAGGTACGGATTCTCTTGTCTATGTCTCTTCTATGCAGGAGGGATTATTGTGCTTTGATGAACAAGGAACTTTTCTGCAAAGTTATCCGGTTTCATTCGAATTGAATATTGGCAATCAGAGGATTAACTGTCTCCATAGTATTGATCATGAAATTTGGTGCGGTGTGGGGACGAATTCGTTAGGGTGCTATCAGGAAGGAAGTCAGGAATTAAAAATATATAATACGTCTGCAGAGAGTTTCAGTTCTATTCTTTGTCTGATGGACTATAACGGGAAAGAAATGCTGGTTGGTACAGACAATGGCATTTATTTATTTGACCGTGAGCGTAAGACATTTCGTAGGGGAGACTCTCCGTTTGGTTTATGGGCTTTGAGCGATCCGACTGTACACGCGATGATGCGGGATAATGAAGGTACACTTTGGGTAATGACTAATTCCGGTGGAATAAATTACATGTCTAAACAGTCGAAGCGTTTTTCTACTTATTCTCTGTCTTTGACGGGGATGGAAAAAGCAGATAAGGAGATAGGACCTTTCTGTGAAGATCGGGAGAAGAATGTTTGGGTGGGAACCCGGAATGGATTGTGGTTTTTCAATTCACAAACTCATTCTTTTCATGAGTATTTTTTGAAGAAATCAAATATAAAATACGATATACGTAGTTTGTTGTTGGAGGGCGATAATCTTTGGGTAGGAACTTATGCTGAAGGATTGCATGTGTTAAATCTGAAGACAGGGAATATTAAAAGTTATACTTATTCCCGTGATATTCCGAATACACTTTGCAGTAATGATGTATTAAGCCTTTTTAAAGATCGTAAAGGAGAAATCTTTGTCGGAACAAGCTGGGGATTATGTCGTTATAATCCACAATCGGATAATTTTATAACTGTGATAAATGTCGGTGCTATGGCTTCTGTAACTGACATCTATGAGGATATGTACAATAATCTTTGGATTGCGACTTCAAATCGCGGCGTTTTCTGTTATAATACAGTTGGTGAAGAGTGGAAACATTTTGAACATATCCGGGAGGACCTGACTACTATTACGAGTAACTCCGTGATAACATTATTTGAAGATAGGAAAGGTACGATGTGGTTTGGGACCAATGGTGGAGGATTATGCTCTTTTTCCAAAGAAACAGAAACTTTTGTTGATTTTGATCCGGAAAATATATGGTTACCGGATAAGGTTATTTATTCGATAGAGCAGGATCTGGCCGGCAACTTTTGGATTTCCTGTAATTCCGGGTTATATCAGTTTAATCCTGCAGATAAGAATAAGAACTGTCTTTTTACTATAAATGACGGTTTGCAGGGGAATCAGTTCACAGCGCAATCTTCATTAGCTTCATCGACTGGAAAGATGTATTTTGGAGGAGTGAACGGATTTAATGTTTTTGAACCGAAAGAATTTACAGATAACACCTATCTTCCTCCTGTTTATGTTATAAATATCAGTTTCCCTAATTTGAATAATGAGCGGGAAGTGAGGCGGTTGCTCCGGTTGGATAAGCCTTTTTATACTGTTGATAAAATAAAATTACCTTATGAGAATAACAGTTTTACAATTCGTTTTGCGATACTTAGCTATGAAGATCCTCTTAGAAATCGTTATGCGTATATCTTGAACGGAGTAGATAAGGAATGGATTAACAACTCTTCTAATAATACAGCTTCCTATACCAACCTTCCTCCGGGAGAATATGAGTTTTTGGTTCGTGGTTCAAATAATGACCATTATTGGACTGAAAAGGCAATTTCTTTATGGATTGTGGTTACTCCTCCCTGGTGGCGGACTACTATTGCTTATGTGGTATATGCATTGTTGTTACTTGCTGCTATCGTATTTCTTGGTTGGCGTTGGAATTTGTATGTCAGGCGTAAGTATAAACGTCGGATGGAGGAGTATCAGACTACCAAAGAAAAAGAAATGTATAAATCGAAAATCAATTTCTTTATTAATTTGGTACATGAAATACGAACTCCGCTAAGTTTGATTCGTTTGCCGTTGGAGAAATTGAGAGAAGAGGAAATCAAAGGGAAAGAGAATAAGTATATTTCTGTAATAGAAAAGAATGTAGATTATCTATTGGGAATCATCAATCAGTTACTTGATTTTCAGAAGTTGGAAAGTAGTGCTTTGCAGTTGAATTTGAAGAAATGCAATGTTAATGCATTGGTCAGTGATATTTTTAATCAATTCTGCGGTTCTGCGGAGTTGAGAGGACTGACATTACATCTTTGTTTGCCTCATGAAGAGATTAACATGATGATTGATTCGGAAAAGATGAGTAAGATTCTGGTAAATTTGATAGGGAATGCGATGAAATATGCGAAATCCAGAATTGAATTGAAGGTATTATCAGTAGATGACGAGGTGAGGATAGAGGTCACTGATGATGGTCCCGGTATTCCGGAGGACCAACGCGATAAAATATTTCAAGCTTTTTATCAATTGCCTGATGATCCTGTGGCATCATCTAAGGGTACTGGGATTGGTTTGGCATTTGCAAGGTCTTTGGCAGAAGCCCATCATGGAAGTTTGTTTCTGGAAAATAGTTCCGAGGGCGGTGCTTCATTTGTATTATCTTTACCATTGGGAACTGTAGAAACAGAAGATGTATCTGATGAATTGACTGAAACGGATGCTGTAGATGTTGGAGAAGAGGTGACTTCTGTTTCTGAATTTGCTAATAGGAGATTCACTGTTTTATTGGTGGAGGATAATCTTGAATTGTTAAATCTAACTCGGGAAGCTTTAAGTACTTGGTTTAGGGTGATACGTGCCGGTAATGGAAAAGAAGCATTGGAAATACTCACACGCCAGAGTGTGGATGTTATTGTCAGTGATGTTATGATGCCTGAAATGGATGGACTTGAACTTTGTAATCATGTAAAATCCGATATGGCTTATTCTCATATTCCTGTTATTTTGCTGACTGCAAAAACGACATTGGAATCTAAAGTGGAAGGACTTGAAAGTGGTGCTGATGTATATCTTGAGAAACCGTTTTCTGTTAAGCAGCTCTATAAACAGATCGAGAATTTATTAAAACTGCGATTGGCGTTTCATAAACAGATGACGGACATCACAATTGGTTCATCTTCTTCACTTTCGGATTTTGCTATTTCTCAAAAAGATGTAGAATTTATAGACAAGATCAATGCAATTTTATCGGAGCAGGTTATTAATGAAAATTATTCAATTGATATATTGGCAGATCAAATGAATATGAGTCATTCTAATCTTTACCGGAAGATGAAAGGTTTGTTTGGTATGCCTCCTAATAACTATGTGAAGAACTTCCGCTTAAACAAAGCAGCTGAATTAATTGCAAATGGTGTTCGCATAGCTGAGGCAGCAGAACGGTTAGGCTTTGCTTCTTCTTCCCATTTTGCAAAATGTTTTAAAGAGAAGTTCGGAATGTTGCCAAAAGATTATAAATAACAAGTCTTTTCATGATGGGAAAAATGATGGGAGGGTAGATGAAGTTTAAAAATGCAAGAAGTATACCGTAGTAATATTTTTTATCCATTCGTTTTATATTCTTGACTCCGGGAAAATCGTAATTGCACATAAACCAGTCACTTTCGCCCCTCGAATTTGCAGCGTTTTTGAATCTCCCGCATCTAAACTAGTCGCCCCTTAGAATGTGCTTTTACGCCTAATAATCAACATATTAATATATAA
>ENA-OVFW01000463-OVFW01000463.1-human-gut-metagenome-genome-assembly--contig:-NODE-463-length-19776-cov-3.234826_pt1 | contig 19776 bp, 14 predicted proteins | sample MGYA00237765_ERZ505409 | MGnify/ENA primary metagenome ERZ505409 (study PRJEB26158, sample SAMN06016413) | human gut metagenome | biome: human gut; feature: ankylosing spondylitis patient; material... | reverse complement strand
GAACCTACACACCCTCCCTCGATGGAGAATTGAACAAGGAGGTCTTACCATGAAAAAATTTGTTGAAAAAGATGTCATAGAGAATCCTCTGTACCATGATACCTGGAAACTGCTGAAAAAATACCGCGATGTGGTTTGGAGCTTGGAGATTTCCGTCCAGCATGTGCGGGCCAAGTTCGAGATTGAATACGGCACCTCCATCGAAGAATTTCTGGATTCCGTCTATCTTGCCGGCGCTGACCTGAACGGGAGCAACATTGAGCACCATGCCAAGTGCATTGAGCGCAGCCACAAGATGCTGAAGCTCCTGGATTCGGCAGTCGAATTGCTCCGTACCCGGCATAAGAACGGCGAGGCATATTACTGGCTGCTGTACTACTCCTTCCTCTCCCCTCAGCAGCTGAAGAATGTGGAGGAAATCATCGAGAACCTGCGTCCGCACATCCGGGACATCTCCTTCCGCACCTACTACCGCAAGCGGCGGGAGGCCATTGACGCCCTCAGTTCAGTGCTGTGGGGCTACACCTCCAAGGACAGTCTGGATGTGCTGGAACAGTTCTTCCCGGGCACAAAGCCTGCCGGGAATCGTGCAGACAACCGTTAACTTAGAGCTAATTTGATTCGCGTCCCCAAAATATATTTAGCAGCGCCTGTGGAGTGACAATTCGCTGCTCCACAGGCTTGTTTTTTCTCATTGACCTTTTGGGGGTATACATTATATATTTTTCCATAACAAGTTGTTTTTTAGTTCTCCCGTCTAAGATTTTATCTTTTGTTTGCGTTGTTTTTTCACAAAAAGTGGGTTATAATTGGTAAAACCTTGGTATTGGGATGTTACTTATGCTGATTCAATTTAGTGTAGAGAATTTTCTATCTATTAAAGAAAAAGTTGTACTATCCCTGCTGGCCAGCAAGGATAATGAGCATCCAAATCATCTTATCGCAGATGAAACCAACCGCTATTTGAAGTCTGCTGTCATTTATGGGGCCAATGCTTCAGGGAAGTCCAATGTTCTGAACGCATTTTGTTTTATGGTAAACTATGTGCTGACTTCACATAACCAGCAGATTCATAAGGCCATTGATCGTTCACCCTTCAAGTTTGATCCGGAAACACCCACGCGCCCCAGCAGTTTTGAGGTCATCTTTACCACCAAAGGCATTCGATATGCGTATGGCTTTTCTGTAACAGATAGGGCTGTTACAGAAGAATACCTATATTACTATCCTAACGGCAGAAAGGCGCTTATTTTTGAGCGAAAAAGCACCAAAGATTTTCGTTTTACGGTGGATATAGATGAGCAAAACACGCTCAAGGAGCGCACCTCTGCGAACAAGCTCTACCTGTCGGTTGCATCAAACTGGAGTTATACCAAAGTGATCCCGGTTTTGGAGTGGTTTGCTTCCTGCCAAATCATCACGAAGAATTCCGTGGCGGATGCTTACATGCTTGAGGCAGAACAGCTGAAAGATGCTGATTACCTGCGTGCGATCTCCTCTATGCTGCGCGCTGCAGGTTTTGGGATACAGGCTCTACAAATGCGCGATTCAGGTCTTGCTCTCTCTCAACACAGTGACATCTTTACAAATATCGAGGCCATTCACACGGTACGAGACACCAACGGGAATACATTTGTCTATGCGTTAAATATGGCAGAGGAATCCGACGGCACCAACAGTTATTTCAAACTGATCGGCGTTGTGAAAAAGACTTTAGACCAGGGAACGCTTCTTGTGACTGATGATATGGATGCACACCTGCATCCTCTCTTGGCCAGGCATCTTGTTTCCCTATTTGACAGCGCAGAATTTAATCCCAAAGGTGCTCAGTTAATTTTCACATCTCACAGCACCAATCTTCTTGATCTGGATTTGTTGAGAAGAGATCAAATTTGGTTCACAGAAAAAGGCGAACAGACAGCGGCCACCGATTTATTCTCCCTTTACGATTTTTCCGTTCGCAAAGATATGAAAGTAGAGAAGGGATATTTAATCGGTCGTTTTGGTGCGATTCCCTTTATCAAGGGAGATCTGCAAAATAGTACGCGGACAGCAACGCAGAAAATGAAAACCTGCGATATAGAGGCCCTATGAGATCAGAAAATCTCATGGGGCCTTTTCAGCTGGCTTCAAGATTTCCACCTAAATCCATGCCATAGATGAGTATTCTCAGCCATGGTCGCTGTACTCTCTTCTCCATCTGTGATATGTTTGACTTGTTAGAGAATGAATTTTTTATTCAATCAGATTTTTCTTTCCTTGCTGCAGAATTTTCAGAAGTTTTTCCTATTTACTGGTTGAAGTAATCATTCCAGTCTTACTACAATCAGGAGGTACTTTATGGCAAAAGTCAGAAAAGATAAACGTGGACGTAACCTTCACAAAGGAGAATACCAGCGCTCGGATGGGCGCTATGCCTATGCGTACAGATACAATGGAAAAAGGGTGTTTATCTACGATACGGATCTCGCCAGCCTAAGGAAGAAAGAACAGCAGATCCAGGCTGATTTGATAGACGGAATCCGGACATATGAGAGTTCCCGTCTCACATTAAATGATCTCTTCCAGGTATATATGGAAACAAAGACCAATTTGAAAGAATCCACGGAGTCCAACTACCGCTATCTCTGGGAGCACTATATCCAACACGAATCTATCGCAGAAAAGGCGCTTTCCAAGATCCATAAAAGCGATGTCAAATTGCTGTACGCCAAACTGCTGCAGGAGGGCTTTGCCTCCAATTCCTTGGAAAGCATCAACAATCTGATCCATCCGGTTTTGGAGCTTGCTGTGGATGACGATTTGATCCGCAAAAATCCAAGCAACGGTGTCTACCGTGAGATGAAAACAAACGCTCCTGTGCAGCGTATCGCTCTCACTTCGGAACAGGCAAAGCACTTTCTCCAATACATAGAATCCTCGCCACAGTACTGCAGCTGGTTACCGCTTTTTGTAACCCTGTTAGGCACCGGGATGAGGGCATCCGAATGTACCGGTCTGGTGTGGGATGATATCGATTTTGAGAATAACTGTATCCATGTGGATCATGCGCTGATCTATCGCTCCATTCACGGGAATGCGAAGTGGTATATATCCACGCTTAAAACCAGAAACTCGGTACGCACGATTCCTATGATTTCCGCTGTTGCCCAGCAACTAAACTTTCTTTATGAAAAGCATATCGGCAAGCATGCAAAGCCTGGCCCCACATTGGATGGATACCACGACTTCGTGTTTCTCAATCGGTTTGGCCAGTTAATCAATGCTCATGGGATCGACCGCGCTATTGAGCGCATTCGTACAAGTTATAATGACGTGGAATCCACGCGGGCAAAAGAATACGACCGCAAACCAGAGCTGCTTCCGCATTTTACCGCCCACTGCTTACGCCATACCTTTTGCACAAGACTATGTGAGTGTGAGAAGGACCTCGCCGTAATCCAGCATTTGATGGGGCACTCTGATATTGAGACAACATTGACCGTCTATGACCATGTTTCCCCGAATCGGTTAAGGAAGGCAATGAATTCGTTAGATCAAGCGTATGTGTTTGGCCTTCTATAACGATGTTTGCATTCTTTCGTCCTCAATAACCTGAGTGCAGATGTTTTTAGGCGTTGATCATAGATTTCTCCATCTCTTCCGCTTAATTTTTCCGTAGCTTTTTTTACAACTCTCGCCTTATCGAAAACAGGTGTGTTCGCGCCAAACCCTTTCATTTAGTTCATTTAGATCCCGAAGTATCGGCCGAAGCCGCTAAAACATTATACAGATTGCGGCCGAATTTTGAATTTACTCGATTTGATGTTTCAAAAGTACTCATATATTCCAGTATGGTAATTACCAGAGTCGAGCTAACCACAAATGGAGCAAAATCCAGTACACTCCCAGCAAGAAGAAAATAAAACCGCTGTCCGGAAAGACTTGGAATGTAGGTCCTTCCGGACAGCGATCATTTGAGAGGAAATTTCTGTTTAAAATATGCTTACGTTTAGAATATTGGTGAACTGCCCAGAATAAATGAAATACAGGAGCTAATGCCGAATGCTGTGACAGCCGCCGGTAAAAGAACCCTTAAAAGCAATCATAGCCGACTAGTCGGAAAGGACGCTTGCATGAAAGTTTGGATCTATGGACGCGATGAACGGGAAATCTGCGCCATGTTCGCGTACTGCGTGGGCAATTCAGATACAATAATTGGATTTTCCGTTCAGAAAAGCGTTATGAGCTTTTTCCCTCAAGGGGGACTGACACAGCCTATGCAGGCTGCGATCCGCGGAGATCTCGATCAACTGCTGCTGTCCGATCTCACGCTGCTCGGAGACAGCACAGAGGAGATCCGTAAGCAGGAAACCGTATTTCGTTCTTATCAAGTTTCCATTAAGTCTGCTTGCAACTGAGACAGCAGCAGCTCCTGATACCCATCACAGCCGCTATGTCCGACTGCCTCGGCTGCCGGAGCAAGAACCGTGCCTGCACAGTTCCGGAGCAGTGCGCGGCTTTTTTCACTTAGCCGGACCTCTGAGCGGCACTGCGCATAATCTGCCGCCGTCATATGCCACAGATGCAGGCGATCCGAGTAGCGCGCCAGAAGCTGCTGGGCAATGGACAGGCCTTTCCCGTCAAAGTCTCCCGAGTAGAACAGTTCTGTCCCGCTGGAAACAAGCAGATCCAGCAGACGGATCACAGCGATCGTTAGCTGTCCGGAGGTACAAATCAGCGGGGAATGAAAATGAGCGGCCTGATCGCACAGCTGGGTGAACACCATCTGATTTTCCACCAGGTAGGCTTTTCCTGAGGGACTGTCTCCCGCTGTTAAGCCAGCCAGATTGGTGAGCGTGAGGGTACCAGCCTCATTCCGCAGGCGAAACGCGCGATAAGCCGGATGTTCTTCCGCGTCTGTATACAAACGGACTCCCACTTGTGTGACGAGACTCGATATGCTGTCGCACAAAATTCCACAGTTATAGTAGAGGGCGGCCCGTTCCTCAGCCCCAGTGGGAAGCTCAACGCCCGCCTGCATGGACAGGAGATGCAGAAACAGCTTTCCGCCCAGGGTGTTGGTATCCAGCGCATGTGGATCTGACGTTGCGTAAGCGCTGAGAACGGCCAGACGGATCCTCTCATCCGGGTGGCGTTCCAGCCAATCTATGCTTTTACACGCCTGAAGGACGGCCCGCCGTACCGCATCCCCATCTTCGGGCAGGGCTTTCCGGATCAGCCGGTACCCTTCTCCGCACCGATGGGACAACTCATCCAGCCACCGGCGGCACAGCCGGCTCTGCACAGCGGCGGTGGCCTCATTGGTCACTCGCAGGATGCAGGCATCTATCTGGTCCCGGACTTCACGCTTGGTTTGGATCGTGGTGTCAAAATAACACTCTAGTACATCTTTCAAAACCGCGCCGCGATAGGGCGTACCCTGGAGCGCGGCCTCAAAGTCCGCGGTTTTGATGAGAAGCGGCGGGGAGAAGGAGCGGCCAAACAGGCCGCGGACAGCATCGCATTCCTCCGGCGTCGCGTCGGGCAAGCAGATCGTCCCCGCCGGACGGCCGTAGCTGCGGTACTTTCGGAGAAGCAGCTCCAGAATCCGACGGTATGCGGGACGTTCGTGAAAAAAGGATGCGCAGTCGGCTGTCACTTGATTCATCGGCCATCCCCCTCCAATACCCGCTGAGCACCATTCCAGTGGTAATGCAGGATCGTGACCACCGAGGCGTTGCCAGGGCGGTGCAGCTCTGCAATATCCAGGCTTTTGACGTTGGCATAGCAGCCCCAAAGCGCCTGAGAATTCATGATGTAGTCAAAGTCCAAAACTCCAACCAGCTCAAACATGGCGCTGATGTTCCGCTCATCCACGCCTGCGAACGCCTCATCCAGAGCCAAAAGCATGGGACAGTGGGGGCCGCCCTTTTGATATTGGGCGGAAACCGCCGCGAAGAGGGGAACATACATGGCCATGGCCTTTTCTCCGCCGCTGAATTTGTTAAAAGCGCGGTCCGTCAGCTCTTTTCTCGGCTCCCCATCCCGTTCATACAGCAGATGAAATTCATACCAGGCCCGATAATCCAGCACGTCCCGGATCAGATCCGCGTAACTGACCATCTGGCCCTCAAGCGCCGCATCCTGCCTGGCCTGCTTGACCTTCGCGCGAAAATGCATGGATACTCGCTGACTATCCTCCCGGGTCAGGAGCGCCCGGTCCTTATTCAACAGCCGGACTAGCTGCTCGGTGTCCAGCTGCGACTCCCCTTCCGCTTTTTTGGCCTTCCAGTCCAGACGGAAGGTCAATCCCATCGAAGTTTTCAGCGTCCCCATCAGGTCGGTCATATTCTTGGTCCACTGCTGGCTCTCCTCAATACGAGCCCGCAGTTTATGACTGATGGTCTCCGCCAGGATGTTTTCAAACAGCTCCCGGTCTTTTTCCTCCAACAGTGCAGCCGTCAGTTCGATCTTTGTCTGCAGCTCCTGGATAAAGCCGTAGAGTGAGAGTTCCTTCCCCTCCCACTGCAGGCTGATGCACAGGCGCTGACGGAGCATTCCGGGCCTGGCCGCGTCGTCAAACACCAGCTCAATCTTAGGCTGATACTTCAAAAGCGTATTATTGTGCTGCTGATAGTTGTTGCGGAGCGCCTCGCCCATGCGTTCGGGTGTGCGTTCCCGATCCTCCGGGCGGACTTTTCCATACGCTTCTTCGGCCTGCTGTTCCAGGGGCCCATTCGATACGGAACACAGGCTCAGGCGCAGATCCTCCCCAAAATACTTCTCGAGGTCATCCTCTTCTATCACCGCGCCGCGCAGAAGTTCGTTGCGCTGCTGAAGCTGCTCCCGCTTGCCGCGCTGTTCTGCCTCCAGGGCGGCGCACCGCTTTCCCGCGTCGCTCATCCGCTTCTGCTGGTCCTCCATCTCCCGATCCAGCTCAGCGCGCCGCTGTGCCCTGGCTCTGTTTTCCGGTCGGCTCAAGAACTCCTGGATCACCCGGACCCGCGCCTGAGAGACCTCCATCTGTTTCCGAGTCTGGGCATTGGTCCTGCTCTGCGTGTCTGCCTGGTCGCGGAGCTCGGCAATGCGGTCCTCCGTCCACTCAACCGCGTCGGCCGCATGGAGCAAATCGCTGTAGCTAATTCCCAGCGAGCCCAGCAGCGCCTGATAAGATTCCGCGGCGTTCAGCGGCTCCTCATAGGCTTCTTCTGTCCGCATGTAGGGAAGTCCGCGGCTCAATTCACGGCTCTGCTGTTCAAGGAGAGCAACGACCTGCTTAGCTGACCGCTCCTGATCCAGGCACCGCTCCTTTCTGGCTTCCGCTTCAGACAATTCCTCCTGCGCCTGTGCCAGCATTTCCAGGGCGTGTTCCAGATCCACCACCGCAGGCAGCTGTTCCAGCTCCTCCTTCAGCCTCGCCAGCCGGCGTTCTAGCGCTTCCACTTCGGCTTTCTTCTCTCGCTCCAGCGCCTCCGCCCGCTCCAGACGCTCCTCCCACTCCCGGATCTGACGCTCCCGGTTGGCGCGGCGCGCCGCGGCGCCAACAAAACCGGCAGGCCCTTCCGCACAGCTGTGTCCATGGACGGTGCCGCAGCGAAATCTCCCATCCGGCAGCAGGGCAGTCCCCGCCCGCAGATCGGACCGGGAGATGCCGCGCAGGCAGGCAAGGACCGTTTCCCGGAAGCGCGGATCCCCATCCGGGAGCAGGCTGGCTATGGGATCGCCCACCGGCGGTTCCGGAGACAGAAACCGGTCCGGATATTCCCGGAGCAGTTCCCGGATCTCCTCCATATGCTCCTGCGGAACCACCAGCGCGTCCAGGATCCCAGCGTCGGTAAGTTGCGCTTCTAGGAGATCCCGCTCCTGTTGCCCCAGTTCCGGCGCAAAGTCAACGACCTCATAGAATGCCGCATGCGGGATGCCCCGCATCACCAGCTGAATGCGGGTCGCTTGGATCTGATCACTGCGGGGCGGTACAGGTTCCAGCTGCTCCCGAAGCCGCGTCAAGTTCCTCTGGATCTCGTCCCGTGCCTGAACCAGGTTTTTCAGTTCAATGTCTCCCCTGTTTTTTTCATTCTGAATCTGGCCAAGCCGGTCCAGATAACAGGAGTTGATCGAGTGGTTGACCGCTGTCCAGTCCGCGGGGGAGCGGTACTGCGCAAGCATCCTTTTTAAGCGCATCATGTCTTCCTGGGGAAAGCGGAGCTCCTGATTGCTCTCCTGCCGGCGCGAGAACGCTTCCAAAAGCTGATCCCGCTCCTGTTGTTCCTGCTGCTGCGCGTCGCGCAGCGCGCCCTTTGCTTGGACTTCCGCCGTATTTGCCAGATCCAACGCCTGGCAGGCGGCGTCATATGTATCTTTGGCCTGGGACAGCTCCCGAAAACACGTCAGCATTTGTCCGATCTGCTTTTTCCTCTGCAGGAGGGCGGCGGACAGGGTCCGGCTGTCGGCCTTTGGGTCCTTTACCCGCAGCGCCTGTACATATTGATCGTGCTCCCCTCCCAGCAACAGAAGTTCATTCTGCTCGTTAAGATCTCGGATCCCAGCGTCCACCCGGTCCCGCGCGTCGGACATCTGGTGCGCCTTCTGCCGCAAGTCCACCTCATTTCGGGAAATGCTGTGCTGGAGGTTTTCTATCTGACGCTCCCCCTCGGCCAGCTGTTCTGCAAACTGCTGGCAGGCAGCCTCTTCCTCCTCCATCCGTTTCCGCTGGGCCTCCAGATCATCTTCGCCCAGGGCCGCATACTGGGCCTTTGCCTTTCGGAACCGGGCCTCCGCATCTTCCTGCTTCTGGGCTTGATCACGGAGCTCCTGCTCCAGTTTTTCCAGATCCATTTTCACATCCTGAAGCTGGTTTTGGAGCTGCAGTGTTTTGGCATGCGCTCTCAGGTAGGCCCGTCCCTTCATGCCCAGCATATACTGATTATAGCGGCTGTACTCATTACGGATGATCGCGGCATCCCGCATGGCCGCCTGAAAATCCCGCAGCGTGTCCTCCAGGGCATCCATGCGCTCCATGGTGCTGACCATGGCGGAGAGATCCTCATCTGTCAACACCTGAAGCGATTCGTTCAAAATTTTCTTCACTTCAGATGGGCGGAAAGCCTCTTTGGACAGCTTTGGAGTGCGCACCTTGATGAGAAGCTGAATCAGCTGTTCATATTGGCGGATATCCCGGAACTGAAACACCCGGTCATTGACCAGCTGCTTATAGGTACCGGGTGCTTCTGCCCAGTTGTTTTCATCGCCAATCAGATTGCGGAGCTTCTGCTTGCTCAGAGGAAGCATCTGACCCCCGATTTTTTCGTAGAGCGAGACGCCGCCTGTCCCAATGCGGCGCCCATCACACAGGCAAAATCCCCAGAAATCGATCCCTTTCCCCTTCTGTGCCCGCATCCCAACGCCGATGGTGAGATATTCTTCTGTATCGGCTTTTTTGAACTCCAAATAGAGGTAGCCGGTGGATTCTTCCCGCTCCCCGTCTCCCAGGAGATAGAACTCCATCTTACGGTCTCTGGAGCCAAAGGGATCCAGGCGTTCCGGGCTTTTATTGCCATCCAGGAGAAATGGTATAAAGCTCTGGGTTGTGATGGATTTTCCGGAGGCGTTATCGCCGCGCAGCAGGATATGTCCAGCCTTGATTTGGAATTCCTCATGGTCATACAGCCAGAAATTCACAAATCCCAGTTTATTCATCTTCCAGCGGTTCATCCCCAGCCTCCTCTCCAGGCCCGCCCTGATACCGGGCGGGATAGTGTCCTGTCCATTTTCCCACAGCGGGGCAGAGCACAACGCCTTCGGCCCGCTCCTCCAAAAGCATCCAGCCCGCCATGTAGGCGGTCAGCTCCTGGACCAGCTTTTCCAGCGGAAGCTCCCGCAGGCGGCGGCCCCACCCATCTCCATACTGCCCACGGCATTGGACCAGTTCGTGCTGAAATTCCCGCCGGGTCAGGAAAACGGTATCATCTTCCCCGCGGGGATAGACGCCCGCCGTGATCTGATCCCGCAGCTGCGCGCACAACAGCAGCGCTGCGTCCGGGATGGCCGCATCACGCGGATGGACCGATCCAAAGCGGTTTTCCTCATCCTGCACAAAAAACGCGCCGTTTTTGTGGATCTGAAGTTCTCCGCCCAGTGCTTCTCCCAGATACCGGTTCAGCCATGAGCGCTGGTTTTTCACATAGTCGTAATCGCTGTGGTTTTGTTCAGACCAATAGAGCGCTGGCGCCAGCGTCAGCTGCCGGTATACCCGCTGGATCCGTTGACGTCCGCGTTCCGCTTCCTCTCCCTCCCACGAGAAGGCCTCGAAATCCTCAATGGATCTGCACTTCATGATATCACGGCCAAAATGGACGGGGAAGTGGCGGGATAGTCCCGTATTCTCATAAAGGACCTCCTGTGTCTGATCGTTTCCAAATCCCTCGCTTACGCCATCATAGGCCAAAAGCATCCCGGTCCGCTGTGCGTACTGGAGAACCCGCACCAGGGCTTTTCTATGGGGAAACCGGGTCCAATCCACCGGCTGCACCTCCGCGAGGATCGCTTCCAAAGCTTCGGTCAAAGAGGAGAGCAGGAACTGCTCTCCATCATCCAGATCGGACAAGAAAAGCAGCATACCGCACAGCAGGCAATAATCCAGCTTTTCCTGGAATTCCTGTATCCCCATCCAGGCCATTGCCTTCGGCGGCACCTTTTCCAGTTTTATCACCGATTCATTGACGATCAGATTCCAGCCCAGCTGTTCGTTCACAAGGCGGCGGTAATTGGGCAGCGCCCGCTTGACGGAAAAATACAATCCCTTGTGATCCGCGCGTGTCACCCAGAACCGGTCCAGCAAATACCGAAACTCATACATATCCATTTCCCTCAAACACCAGCGTACAGTCCGGCATGGTCAGTGTGCCATCCGTACAGATCAGGTCACATGTGCCCTTCCCCCGCTTTTGCAGCGAAAAACGCTGTCCGTACTGCGTATGCCCGCAACCATCCGGCGCGAGATTCGCCATGGCCACCCACGAGAGAAATACCGTCCGCACTTCAGGCGGGACAGGATCGGACAGGGCGGAAAAGTCCAGCCTTCCATCCCGAATATACCCCATGACCTTTTCCTGGAGCCGGCGCTCTTCCTCCAGGATCTTCTGCCGCTGCGCCGCTTTTTCCGCACTTTTATCTGCGAATCCGCTGCGGTCCATGCGGGGCTTATAGGTCCGCACTCTTGGCTGCAGGGCGTAGTCCATGGGCGGTTCTTCATAGGTGCTCAAGTCGATGCGCTCTGTCTCACGCTCTGCGTTTACGGTAAAGTGCCTGCACTGCTGGGCACCGAATACCAGGGCCGAGAGCCTATGCGCGTCCTCGATGGACGCGGCACTCGCAAACAGCGTCATCAGATGGCGCAATTCCGCTTTGTTGCTAACGCCCATGTTCTGCATTTGGACTAGGATCGCCGCGTTTTGAACCACTCTGCGGATCACTTCATTCGTGACATCCATGACCTGTCTGGCTGTTGAATCTTTTCCGGTGAACCAGCCCATCAACGACTGCCATACGCCCTGCTCCTTCTGCCAGAGTTCTTCCTGCCAGAGAGGGGTCTGCTCAGAGTGCGGGCGTGGAATCTCCAACGCGCTTTGATGGACGAGCGTGAGAATACGGTTGACCTGATCCCCTGTAAACGATTCCAGCAGCGCGCCGATCTGTGCCGCGCTGCTCTGAAGGTCCTGAATAAAATCCTCCAGGTAGTGGATCAGATGCTGCTTATAGGCAATGAACTCCGCCGATTTCATCTGTTTTTCCGCGTTAGGACCGTAAAATTCCCGCAGGTAATCCTGATGATTCTGGCGAAGACGGCGGAAATCCTCCTGCAGCTCCTGCCACCATTCCCCGATCTCTTTCAGGGACATCCCTTCCAGATGTTCAGCCGTATGCAGAGCCGCCTGGAGACGGCGGAACGCGCTGGAGGAAAGTCCTGTCGTCCGCGTATACAGGTTTTCCAGCGTGATTGTCATACGCTCCACTTCCAACGCGGCCTCCGTCATCATGTACTGAAACTGTCGGTTTTTAAAATCCGTGATCGTGTATGCCTTGTGGGGGTCCTGAATCGGCGTCAGGTTTTTCCATTTTGCCAGCTGATCCAGGTCTGATATGAGCTGCTCCGCAGTATATTCGACGAAAAGAGGATCTTTGTGCAACAGGGTCAAAATGGTGTCCTTATCCAGCTGATAGTGCATTTTTTGATATTCCAGGTAAAATGTACGCATGATGGCCCGGTAGGAAATGTAGCTCTCCGCGGACAAATATCTTGTCTGCGGGATGCTCTCCAGCAAATCTGCCTGCAATGCCATCCGCATTCCTCCCATCGTGATACTCGTCATGTGAAACGACGCTTTTAAGAAATGTTAAATATAGTATATATGACTCGCCTGTATTTCGCAATCGTGATCGCTCCTGAATGGTATCTCATATGACGAACACCCGCAGCAACACGGCGATGTCTAACCAACAGCTGCGGCCGCCTCATCAAAACATTTTCCCCTTAACCTACACTTAATTGTAAGGGAAAGGCTGAGGGAATTATTTTAACCTGTAATAGCAAGTGTTCTTTCCGGCGCCCTCCCGTTTCAGTTCGCCGGAAGCCACTAATTTCCGCAGCGCCCCTTCGATGGAGCTGATACTGAGCGAAGGGCAAAGCTCACGGATGTCCTGCTTCGTAAACCGGCCGATTTTCTCCATGGTGGCCCGGCGCACGGTCTCCAGGGCAGGGAGTTTAGTCTCTACCAGAGCAAAACGATCTTCAAAATCCTTGTAGGCGGAAAGAATGGTCCCCAGCAGATACTTGATGAACGGAACCATATCTTCGGTACCTTCATGCCATCCGATCTGCGCCTGGCCCAGGACATCATAATAGAGGTCCTTATTTTTTGCGATCTTGGCCTCCAGCGAGATATACTTGCCCACATAGAACCCGCTGCGGTAGAGCAGCAACGTGGTCAGCAGGCGGCTCATTCTGCCGTTTCCATCATTGAAGGGATGAATGCAGAGAAAGTCGTGGATGAACACAGGAATGACGATCAGTGGCTCCACTTCCATGTTCCCAATGACCCGGTTGTATTCCTCGCAGATCCTGTCCAGAGCCTCCGGGGTTTCATAGGGGGCCATGGGCGTGAACAAGGTCTCCACATGGCCGTCGGGATAGGTGGCGCTGATGTAGTTCTGCACGTTTTTGGTCCTGCCCGCCATGGGGTTGTTCATGTGGCTGTAGAGGATCTTGTGGAGCTGCAGGATGTAGTTCTGGGTGATGGGGATGGCGTCGAAGTTCTCGTGAATGAGGTTCAACACGTCCCGGTAACCAGCGATCTCCTGTTCATCCCGGTTTCTCGGCATCGTTTTCTCCTCCACAAGCTGTCGGATACGGGTGTTTGTGGTCACGATGCCCTCAATGGCATTGGATGCCTCGGTGCTCTGCACCTTTGCGATCTCTACCAGTTTCTCCAATTCCTCTGGCCGCTGTTTCAGGTACAGTTCCTGCTTTCCGGCTTCTTTATAGATCGCCGCAACTAGGCCCAAGATCTCCGAATCCCACTTCTGTTCCCGGATCGCAGAGTAGTTGAATGTACGCATACCCTTATCCCCCCTTTATTCCCTTAAATTTTACCATATAATAAGGGAAAGTTCAACTCTAGGAGAAAACTTTCCCTTATCAGTATATCAATTTTAAGGGATACTATACGTCTGTAAGGGAAACCAATCCTGTTTCCGCCATAGGTCTGCGCCTTTGGTGTATTTCATGTTCCACAGTCTTTTGAACTCAATAATCGCTCCGATTCTCCTCTGTCGCAATCTTCCAATGGAGGTCCAGCAACTCCTGCTTCATCTGCTCTCCGGTCAATTTCCCTCGGACCCACTTCTCTGACAGGAGCTTTGCATCCGCAGAAACCGGTACACCATTGATTGCGCTGATCGCATCCGCGGTTTTGAGGGCCACAAGCCTTTTATGGAAATCCGCTTTCATTTTTGTTTCACTCCATATCATGATAGCAGAACGGGACCGCCAGCGTACCGGCGGTCCCGTGTCTTTTCAGCCAAGGATTTTCATTTGTAGTAAAATTGTTGTAACTGTAGTAAACCTGATTCCTCACAAACCCAGGTTTCATGCGGGTTTGCGGGCTGTCCGTCAATCCAAAGGCTTCATCGTGGGGAAGAGAATGACTTCCCGAATGGTGTCGGAGTTGGTCAGCAGCATGACGCAGCGGTCGATGCCGATTCCAAGGCCGCCGGTGGGGGGCAGGCCGTACTCCAGGGCGTTGATATAGTCCTCGTCCATCATGCCAGCCTCGCTGTCGCCCTTGGCCCGCAGCTCCACCTGCTTCTGGAACCGCTGCTTCTGGTCGATAGGGTCGTTCAGCTCGGAGAAGGCGTTGCCCATCTCGCTGCGGCAGATGAACAGCTCGAACCGCTCCGTCAGCCGGGGATCCTGCGGGGAACGCTTGGCCAGAGGGCTCACATCCACTGGGTGCATAGTGATGAAGGTGGGCTGTACCAGCTTCTCCTCCACCTTCTGATCGAAGGTCTCATACAGGGCATTGCCCCAGGTGGAGTCCGCCGTCTCCGGCAGCTCCACGCCGATGGCCTTGGCAGCGGCCACCGCCTCCTCATCAGATGAGATAGCCATGAAGTCGATGCCGGTGTACTGTTTCACGGCCTCATGCATGGTCAGCCGGGGCCAGCCGGGGGTCAGGTCGATCTGCTCGCCCTGCCACTCCACCTGATAGGTGCCCAGGATCTTCTGGGCGGCAGAGGACAGCAGGTCCTCAAACAGATCCATCATGCCGTTGAAGTCCGTGTAGGCCTGATACAGCTCCACAGTGGTAAACTCCGGGTTGTGCTTGGGGTCCATACCCTCGTTGCGGAAGATGCGGCCGATCTCATACACCCGGTCCAGGCCGCCCACAATCAGCCGCTTCAGGGGCAGCTCTGTGGCGATACGCATATACATATCGATGTCCAGAGTGTTGTGGTGGGTGATGAAGGGCCGGGCAGTGGCGCCGCCGGAAATGGTGTTCAGCACCGGCGTCTCCACCTCCATATAGCCCCGTTCATCCAGGAAGTCCCGGACGTGCTTGATGAACTTGGACCGGATGACGAAGTTTCGCTTCACCTCCGGGTTCACGATCAAATCCACATACCGCTGGCGGTACCGGAGCTCCAGATCTGTCAGGCCGTGGAACTTCTCCGGCAGGGGCAGCAGCGCCTTGCTCAACAGCGTGATGTTCTTGGCCCGGACACTCATCTCGCCCCGCTGGGTGCGGAACACCTCACCCTCGACGCCCACGATGTCACCGATGTCGAACTTCTTGAACTTCTTATAGACCGCCTCATCCATCTCGTCCTGGCGGGCGTACAGCTGGATGCGGCCGTCCCGGTCCTGCAGGTCACAGAAGCTGACCTTGCCCATGCCCCGCTTGCTCATCAGGCGGCCGGCCACCTTCACGGCCCTGCCCTCCATCTGGTCAAAGTGCTCCTTGATCTGTGCAGAGGTGGCGTCCCAGTCGAACCGGGTCTGCTGGAAGGGATCCTCGCCTGCGGCCTGAAGGGCCGCCAGCTTCTCCCGCCGGACGCGGCGCTGCTCACTCAGCTCCTGCTCCGGCTGCTGGGTTGTCTTCTGTTCAGACATGTCCGCTCTCCTTTACCGCTCGATCTTCTGCACCGTGTAGACGATGGCGCCGCTGGGGGCCTCCACCGTAACGGTGTCCCCCTCCTTGGCTCCGACCAGGGCCTTGCCGAAGGGAGACTCCTCGGAAATGATGCCGTTCATGGGGTCGGACTCCTGAGAGCCCACGATGCGGTAGGCGGGCATGGTGTTGCCGTTCTTGTCCGCCACCGTCACCTTGCAGCCGATGGTCACCACGTTGGTGGGGGCGTTGCTCTCGTCCACGATCACCACGTGCTGCAGGATCTCCTCCAGCTCTGCGATGCGGGAATACAGCTTGCCCTGCTCGTTCTTTGCCTCGTCGTACTCGCTGTTCTCGCTCAAATCGCCGAAGCCCCGGGCCACCTTGATCTGCTCCGCCACCTCGTCAGACCGGGTGGTCTTCAAATAGTTCAGCTCTTCCTTCAGTTCCTGGGCGCGGGCCGCGCTCATCTTGTACTCTCTTTCCATGTGGACCGTATCTCTCCTATCCTTTGGCAGGGCGGCCGATGCGGCCGCCCCTGCACATAATGATGCTATATTATCATAGAGTAGTATTATAGTGTGTGGATTTGAGAATGTCAAGCGATGCCGCCTGCGGTTTTGCAAAATTCTCTGCGGTGTCACGCCCTGCAGCCCCGTGAGCCCGAACACGGACGTCAGCACCGGCGGCAGCAGCAGCGGCGGCAGAGGCGCCGCCTCATCATACAGCCGCAGCACTGCCGGGTCCCGCCGTCGCAGGTCCGTCCGGGCCGCGAACAGCACCAGCACATCCGCCTCTTCCATCTGCTGCCGGGTGGGGGACAGCAGCAGGGAAACGCCGTACTCCCGCCGCAGCTGATTGGCCAGAGTGTCGCCGCCGTAGGGCACATCCAGCAGCACGTAACGGTTTCCCAGCGCCAGCTCCGTCACGGTCCGCACCAGCTCGCCGGAGAGCTGGTCTCCCGCCACCGCCAGCCGTGCGCTGCCGCCGGAGAGGTTCCGCCCTGCCATGACCGCCCGTGCCAGATCCGCCGCCAGCGCCCGCCGCAGAGGCAGCGTGGACACCGGCGCCACGCCGACCTTCTCCAGCTGTTCCCCATAGGCAAACGCCTCCGGCACCACCAGACGGGTGACACCGGCCTTCCGCAGCCGCTTGGCGGCCGTCAGCACCCGCCGCCGCACCAGGGCCTCCGGTGTCCGGGGGCCCCTGGCCACCGACGCCCAGGCCACCCGCAGGTGGAGCAGGGCCCGCGTCTCCAGAGCCACGCTCTTTTGCCGGACGCCGCCCGCAGGGGGCGTCCAAGTCATCATACCGATCATAAAATCACTCCCGCCCCATCCTACGGGGCGGGAGCGGTGTTTATGCACTTTTTGAAAGGGTATAGCCGGTGAGATATCCCATCTTGGGCTCTGCGCCGTCGTTCAGTGGATTCACCCGGACGCCGTTCTCCGTCACCTCAAAGTGCAGGTGCGGTCCGGTGGAGTTGCCGGTGGAGCCGGTGATGCCGATCACGTCTCCCTGGTTCACATACTGGCCCACAGACACCTTCCGGCTGGACATGTGGGCATACAGTGTGGTATTGCCGCTGCCGTGGGAGATGACCACGTAGTTGCCGTAGGAGCTACTGTACTGGGACACGATAACCGTGCCGGACTTGGCGGCGTAAATAGAGCTGGTGTAACCCACCCGGCCGATGTCCGTACCCTTGTGGTTGGTGGAGCCGATACCGCCGGGAGATGCCCGGCCGCCTACCGTGGAAGTGATGTACCGGCTGTTCACCGGCCAGATGTAGCCGCCTGGATTGGACTCTGTGGACTGGCCGTTGGCGGCCTGCTGGGCCACCAGCTGGTCGCTGAGGCGCTGGGCCTCCGCCCACAGGGCGTCCTGCTCCGCCTCCAGATCTGCCAGTGCGGCCTCCGTCTCGTTCTCGTTGGCGGACAGCTGCTGGATGACGGCGTTGGCCTGGCTGCGCTGGGTGTTCAGCTCATTCTCCTTGCTGACCAGCTCCGCCTTGGCGGCCTCGGTCTCAGCCTTGCTGCTCTCCAGCGTGGCCTTCTTCTCCTCGATCTCCGCCTGAAGGGCCTTGAGGTCGTCGATGACGCCCTGGTCGTACTTCATGATCTCGTTGATGGCGTCCAGCCGGCCCAACAGGTCGGTAAAGCTGCTGGCCCGGAACAGCACCGCCCAGTAGCTGACCTCGTCCTGCTTCTCCATCTCTCGGACCCGGCTGCAGAACAGCTCGTACTGGGCCGCCTCTTTTTCCTCAGCCTCTACCAGCTCCGCCTCCGTCTGGGTGATGAGGGCGGCATACCGGTCGATCTGGGCCTGCGTATTGGCGATCTGTGCCTCCGTATTGGCGATCTGCTGGTCCAGCAGCTCTTTCCGGGCCACAGCCTGGCTCTTGTCGTCCGCCAGGGCATCCAGCTTGGCCTGGAGCTCCTTTTTCTCCGCGTCCAGGCCGTTGGCCTCATCCTTCAATTCATTCACGTCCGCCCAGGTGACGGCCGCCGCCGGAGCCAGATTGGCGCCGGTGATAGCCAAGGCCAGCGCCGCTGCGAACACGGCGCGGAAGATGCGGTGGAATCGCCTGCCAGCTTTCTTCATGCCCGTCACCTCACACCTGCAAAAATTTCCGGATGGCGGAGAGGCTGCCTCCCACGCCGATCACAATGCCCGCCAGAGCGAACACCGCCGCCACTGGCGCCCAGAGCTCCGAGAAGGGCATCACCTGGATCAGCTGCAGCGTGTCGTTGCTGTCCACACCCCGGGCCACTGCCGCATACAGCGCCCACTGGAGGAAGAAGGCGATCACCGCGCCCAGCAGGCCCAGCATGAAGCCCTCATACACAAAGGGCCAGCGGATGAAGCCGTTGGTGGCGCCCACCATCCGCATGATGGCGATCTCCTCCCGCCGGTCAAAGGTGGTGAGCTTGATGGTGTTGGAGATGATGAACACCGACACTACGAACAAGATGGCGATCAGTGCCACGCATACCACCGTGGCTACGTTCCGCACAGTGACAAAACCGCCGGCGATCTCCTCGTAGTGGCTGACATCGGAGATGCCGGTGAGGGCCTGCACCGCCTCCACGGTCTCGCTCTGCGCCTCCAGATCCACCAGCTTGATGGCGTAGCGGTCCTCCAGAATCTCCGGGTCCAGGTCCTGGAACAGCTCCTCATCCGGGTACTGGGCCTTGAAGTCCTCCATGGCCTCATCCCTGGAAATGAAGGTGACGGAGGCCACATTGGGAATGGCCTCCAGCCGGGACTTGAGGGCCCGGGCCTGGGTCTCGGTGTAGCTGTCATCCACATAGGCCAGGATCTCATTCTCCTGTTCCAGGGTGGTCAGCAGCTCATTGGCGTTTACCGCCACCAGGGTAAAGGTACCCATAATCAGCAGGCAGGCCACCGTGATGCCGATGGCGGCAAAGGACATGAAGCCGTGGCTGAACATATTGCTCAGTCCCTCGTGGAAAAAATAGCTGAAATCGTGACGTTTAGCCATGGATATGCCCCCCCACATAGCCGCCCACGCTGTCGTTGACGACATGGCCGGAATCGATGGTGACCACCCGCTTGCCGAAGCGGTCCACCAGGTCCTTCTCGTGGGTCACCACCACCACGGTGGTGCCCAGCTCGTTGATCTTCACCAGCAGGCTCATCAGCTCCAGGGACCGCTCCGGGTCCAGGTTTCCGGTGGGCTCGTCGGCGATGATGGTGTTGGGGTTGTTCACCAGGGCCCGGGCAATGGCTACCCGCTGCTGCTCGCCGCCGGAGAGCTCCGTGGGATAGCTGTCCGCCTTTTTCCCCAGGCCCACCAGCTCCAGCACATAGGGGATGCGCTTGCGGATCTCCTTGGGGCTGGCGCCCACTGCCCGCATGACAAAGGCCAGGTTGTCATAGACAGTCTTCTTCTCGATCAGCCGGAAATCCTGAAAAATCACTCCCAGAGTGCGGCGCATCAGGGGGATCTGCTTTTCTGAGATGTTGCTGACGGAAAAACCGTTGATCATAATGCGTCCGGCGCAGGGTTCCACCTCGCCGGTCAGCAGCTTGATGATGGTGGACTTGCCGGACCCCGAAGGGCCCACCAGAAACACGAATTCCCCGTCCTCGATCGTCAGGGTAA
>ENA-OVFW01000449-OVFW01000449.1-human-gut-metagenome-genome-assembly--contig:-NODE-449-length-20096-cov-7.685794_pt1 | contig 20096 bp, 18 predicted proteins | sample MGYA00237765_ERZ505409 | MGnify/ENA primary metagenome ERZ505409 (study PRJEB26158, sample SAMN06016413) | human gut metagenome | biome: human gut; feature: ankylosing spondylitis patient; material... | reverse complement strand
TTATCAGGATAGAGATGAAATAATCAATAGAGTCACCAGGCATGTGTCGGAAAATACCGGACATGGAAGAGTTGAGAAAAGAACCTGTACTGTAGTCAGTTATGGTTCTATAATGGAGAAAATGTTTAAGAAGAAACTTGTGGGGTTGAAGTCTATTGTAGGGATAAAGTCGGAGAGAACAATAGTAGCAACAGGAGAATATACTCAAGAGGTCAGATACTATGTAACTTCACTTGATAATACCAAACCGGAGGAGATTGCATCTGCCATCAGACAGCATTGGTCTATTGAGAATAATCTTCATTGGCAATTGGATGTTACCTTTCGAGAAGACTACAGTAAAAAGGTGAAAAATGCAGCCAGAAACTTTTCGGTGGCAACAAAGATGGCACTTACCATACTAAAGAAGGATAAAACAACAAAAGGAAGTATGAATCTGAAAAGACTAAAAGCCGGATGGGATGAAAAATATTTGTCACAACTTTTACAGAACAATAATTTTTAATGCGTCTGCCCTGATTCACGCTCCCTTCACTCCGGTGCACCACTCGGTGACAAAGCAATATTACCGTCAACTGTCTGCAGAGGAGGCTGCCGCCTTCGGATTCACCTCCCCTACTATACGCAAACAAGAAAGGAGGATTTCACAATGAGAGACACCATCATCATCCACTGTTCCGCCACTCGTGCGGGACAGGATTTTACCGCTGCCGACATCGACCGCTGGCATCGTCAACGCGGCTTCCGTTCTATCGGTTATCACTTCGTCGTCCGTCTCGACGGCACGGTTGAACCGGGAAGGGATGTTGCCCTCGACGGAGCACATTGCACGGGATGGAATCATCGGTCTATCGGTATCTGCTACATTGGCGGACTGGACAGGAACGGTCGGCCTGCCGACACACGAACGGAAGCGCAGCGTGAAGCACTTGTCCGGCTGGTAGAAGATTTGCGCCTTGTCTTCCCTTCTCTGCAACAGGTGATAGGACATCGGGACACCAGTCCCGACCTTAATGGAGACGGTATTATCTCACCGAACGAGTATATAAAATCCTGCCCCTGCTTCGATGTAAAAGCGGAGTTTATTCAATAATTATCAGTTATTTATTATCAATTATTTACAATCAGTAATTTATCATCATGGCCCGCATTTCCAAACCCGGATTAGATTATTTTCCCCTCGATGTCAATTTTCTGCAGGACAGAAAAGTACGCCGCATCTCCTGTCGCCACCATGCGGCAGGGATTGCTGCGCTCACTTCACTGCTTTGCCTCATTTATAAAGAGAAAGGTTATTATATTTCGTGGAACAAAGACACGCTCTTCGACATCGCCCAGGAAGCGTGTTGCGGGGAGGAGGAAATGCAGGCCATCATTGATGATTGCCTGGCGGTGGGACTGTTCGACGATCTTATATATAAGGAGTACGGTGTATTGACCTCACAGGCCATTCAGGAACAATATCATAAAATCATCACCGACAGCCGGAGAAAATACAAATTACCTCTGGAACATTTCTGGCTTATCAAGGAAGATTTTAAAGATGTAACAGAATCCCATGATTTTGCTACAACAATGCCACAAACAAAAGAGGAAACGGATACAGATATCAAAGGTAAACAGGAAATGGATATGGAAAATGAGAGCAAATCTGAAATCAAAAAAGACAAAGAGACAGAGAGACAAGGAAAATGCCCAAAAGAGAATGAGAGGATAATGCCGCCCGTTCCGTCAAACAGCGTTTTTCAGGCTTCGCCTGTCGTTGTAGAGGGTTTGTCTTTGGATAAATCGATTGGAAGAGAAAAAACGGAATCTACTGCGGAGACGGTTTCTGAAACAGCTTCGGGAACAGCCCCGGGAACAGTCTTAGAAACAGCTCCGAAAACGATTTCGGAAGGGATGCAAACGGGAGGGGGATCGGAAGCTATACTTCTACTAAATATGCAAACAATCGGTATCCGGAACGAACAGACAGTGAAAGCGATTGCCGCCCTTGCCCGACGTAAAGAACTGGGAGGTCCCGGCGGGATTTTATGGAAAATCCTTAGTTCCCAATACCGCCCTACCCTACTCAAAAAGAACGAACCGGGTGATTACATTCTTTGGGCGCTCAATCATCCGACGGAATTTGAAAACACATACAACGGGACACTGAAAAAGCTAATCAGGGGAAGATAAACCGGGAAAAAGTCTGAATATAAAAACGAAACATGCCATCATCATTCGTTTATATCATAAATTCAGGCAAAGAAAGATAGAAAACCAAGAACTATCGCATCTTTATCATACAAGGAAAAGGCCTCGACTTGTAGAGCCAGTATTTGTAACTCGAGAAACCAAAGAATAAAGTAAATCATAAAAAAGGAAGAAAAAGAACCTATCAATTTGTTATTCTAAAAAAGATTTGTACCTTTGTGGTACAAATTACCCCCCTTAGTTGAGAAATACTAAGGCTGACCCATCAATTAAAGATGGGTTTTTTTATATATAACGCTATGGAAGACAAAAAGAAAGTAATAGTCTATGTAGACGGTTTTAATTTCTATTACGGGCTGAAGTCCAAAAAATGGAAAATGTGTTATTGGCTGGATTTAGTCAGCTTCTTTAATAGTTTTCTAAAGCCCTATCAAGAATTGGTAGAAGTCAATTATTTTTCAGCTCGTCCAACAGATGCAGGCAAACACGATAGGCAAGATAAACTATTTCAAGCAAACAAATGTAACCCTAAATTTAACTTGATATTGGGTAAATACCTCAAAAAAGAGATTAAATGCCGTTATTGTGGTGGTATCATTCATTCTTTTGAAGAAAAAGAGACAGATGTACGAATAGCTACAAAGATTCTGTCGGACGCCTATAAAAAGCGCTGTGACATTGCTATCATTGTATCAGCAGACAGCGATTTAATACCACCTGTAGAGCTGATAAGAGAATTTAACCCGTTACAAAAGGTCTATGTATATTTTCCTCCTAACAGATATTCATCTAATTTATCGAACCTAAGTGATGGCACACGTAAACTTGATGGCGCTTTTAATATATTCAAGAAACATATATTGCCCCAAAAAGTGCAGCTACCAAACGGATATGTAATAGAACGCCCGGATGAGTGGAAATAAGATTTTAGATCGACCTATCTTGCCGTTCAAGGCACGAAAAGCTGTCTTCGAGAAATTGGAAGATATCGCCGATGTGGCTTCTATGTCTCCGGAAGACAGGGAGCGATACGACAATAGCGTCAAGGTGTACCGCGATTATTTGGTGACAATGGATGCAGCTGAACAAAAAGGGATGAAAGAAGGCGCCCAAAAAGCCCAACTACAAATAGCGCGGAACATGAAAGCCAAAGGGATAGACAACCAATCTATTGCCGAATGTACTGATTTACCTTTAAGCATGATCGAAGAGTTATAGAGTAATTAGACAAAAGAAGTTAAAAGCACTCATCAATCCACAATCAGCCACCCTCTCTTGCAAATATATTTGTTATTTTTGCGGAGTAATAACATTATTACGTTCCAAAACAGATATTTGGGGCATAGCTCTAAAGGAGACATTAATTATGGGAAACAGTTTAAAAAAACAGAAAGAAGCTTCATTGGCTGCTAACAACACCAAAAAGAGCAAAGGTGAGAGACTTGGATGGAAATCAATAAGCGAATATAAAACTGTGTCTCTCAAAAAAATTGTCGGAAACGGGAATCGTGTAAACGAAACAAATATTCCTGTAAATACAAGTATAAGACTTGTACCGTAATGCTGGATAATATAAGGCCTTATAAGATGATATTTATTCAAAAAGCGTCACCAAATGTTGGTGACGCTTTTGATTTTGCATATATTTATAAGTTCTACTCAAACAGAAAAGATATCTGTCAAAGACTAAAATACATTGTCAGGGTTGAAGTTACCAATGATATTTTTGCCATCAAGTTTTATGCTGCCAGAGACAAAAAGCTCGATAATAAATATAACCGAATTCTCAAAATGCACAACTATACAGAAACTCTACGTATATTTATGACTTGTGCCAGCATTGTCCCTCTCATTTTACAAAAATTCCCACTAGCTTCATTTGTGATAAATGGTGCTCAAAGTTTAGATTTAGAATCTAACAAAATAGAAGGAAGAGCCAACGATCAAAGGTTCAGATTATACAAAAACATGGCTACCCAATTATTTGGTAAAGAACGTTTTGAACATTACGAATTTATAGAAATCAGTTCTTACCTGATGGTAAACAAAAAAGAGTGTTCTGATATAGAGAGAAAAAAAGACAGAATTAAAGAAACCCTTCTTAACCTATATGACATAGACAGCTAAAACAAAAGAGGTGAGTTCCCCTTCACAGGGTAGCCCACCTCTTTCTCTTCATACACAAACATTCAAATGATCAGGTACCAGATGCTCGTCAATGTAACGGATGCCATCCATTTTAAACATACCTCCCTACATACGGCCGCCACCCAAAGCCTGATACAACGTAATCACACCCTGAATTTCGGTAAAGCGGTTCGCCACTTGTGACAGTTGCGCGTTGAGCAACGTCTGTTGTGCCGTCAGCACTTCCAGATAAGTGGTGTTGCCATGCTTCATCAACAGGCTTGTGCTCTTGGCGGCTGTTTGCAAAGAGGCTACCTGCTTGTCATAGTAGTCGGCTTTCTCGCGGGCAGTCTGATACTGTACCAGTGCCTCGTTCACTTCCACACCTGCATTCAGCAAGGTTTGCTCAAAGCTAAGGCGGGCTTCCTCCTGTTGGGCTTTCGCTATTTTCAGTTGGGCGATGTTGGCGCCTTTATTAAATAGAGGCTGCGTCAGAGAAGCTACGGCGGAAGCCAGAAACTTACCCGGATTGACAATCATGCTACCCGCACTGTTGGTCCAGCCTGCGCTGCCACTCAACGTGATGGAAGGATAGAAAGCGGCACGGGCGGCATTTGTGGTATAGAAAGCCTGCGCCAACGAGAATTCTGCGCTACGCACATCGGGACGGTTGGAAAGCATCTGCAAGGGAACACCTACGGAGAAGTTTTCCGGCAACTGCTAGTTTCCCAGTTTGCCACGCTGTATCTCATGGGGAGTTTCAGCCAGCAACAACGCCAGTGAATTTTCCGCCTGATTGATTTGTTCTTTCAGGTCGAGCACGGTGGTACATATATTATAATAAGTAGCCTCCGTCTGCGCCAGTCCCGCCTCGTTCACCATACCGGCTTTTTTCATGGCACGGGTGGCGTTCACGCTTTCCTTCCACGCAGCTTCGGTGGCAACGGCTATCTCATATTGCGAATCGAGCATCAACAAAGTGTAATAGGTGTTGGCAACGGATGCCACCAATTGTGTCTTTACGGCTTGTTCATATTCCTTGCTCTGCTCGTAAGCAGCTTTCGCACGACGTTTTGCGGTGGTCACTTTTCCGAAAATATCCAGTTCCCACGAAGCGGTCACGGGCAGAGAGTAAGTCTGCGTCGCCTTTCCACGGTCGAAGCTGCTGGCAGCTCCTTCCGGCGCAAGGAATAAAGAAGGCAGATAAGACAGTTTGGACGTCAGCAAGGTAGCTTCCGCTTCTTTCACACGCAAGTGGGCAGTCTGCATATCCGTGTTGCGCACGAGTGCCGAATCAATCAGGTTTTGCAAAGACGGATCGGTAAAGACCTCCTGCCACGAGAGGTTGCCGAAGTTTGCCGTATCGGCGGCGGCAACTGATTCGCTACCGTAAAGTCCTTCGGGGACTTCCGATACCGGTTTGTATTTATTATAGATACCGCAACTGCTCAAAACGAGTGTTGCTGCGGACAGAATTATTATTTTTCTCATTCAACTATAAATTTATGATATAAACTAATGATGGTGATATACTTATATTAATTACATCGATTATATGATTACATTAATTATATGACTACACCGACTTTATCTTTTGTACTTATGTTCTTCTGTCTAAAAATCAGAATTACTCTTTTCCAGCCTTGGACTTTTCTTCCTCGCTCACTTTGATTTCCTCTTCAATCTGCCAATCATGCGTAGGGGCACTCTGTACGGGACGGAGACGTTCCTGCAACCATTGAAAAGCAATGAACAAAGTCGGCACGATAAAGAGCAGTGCCAGCGTACCGATAGTCATACCGCCAACTACTCCCGTACCCAATGAACGGTTACCGTTAGCTCCTACTCCACTAGACATCATCAGCGGGAACAGACCGAAAATCATCGTCAAAGCCGTCATCAGAATCGGGCGCAGACGGGCTTTGGCTGCGCTGACAGCAGAAGCAATCAGTCCCATACCGGCCTTACGGCGTTCGGCAGCATATTCCGTCAGCAAGATAGCCGTTTTTGCCAGCAGACCGATCAACATAATCAGACCCGTTTGCAGGTAAATATTATTCTCCAGTCCGAATATCCGGGCAAAAAGGAAGCTACCCATCAATCCGCAAGGCACACTCAAAAGAACAGCGAACGGAATAATGAAGCTCTCGTAGAGCGCGCTTAGAATGAGGTAAATCATCAGGAAGCAAATACCGAAAATAATCATCGTCGTGCCGCTTTGCTGGTTTTCCTCACGGGTGATACCTCCGTAGTCATAGCCGTAACCTTTCGGAAGAGACTGTTCCGCCGTTTCCTGCACAGCCTTGATCGCGTCTCCCGTACTGTATCCATCGGCCGGCATCGCGTTCACCGCAATGGAGTTATACATATTGAAACGGCTCAACGACTCGGCACCATAGCTGCGGGTCAGCGTAACGAACTGGCTCAACGGAGCCATTTCACCATTGGACATACGCACAAAAGCGTTGTCGAGCGAAGTCTCGTCCAAACGGAACATCGGATCGGCCTGAATCATAACGCGGTACACTTTAGAGAAACGGTTGAAGTTGGACACATACTGACCACCGTAGTAGCCGGACAGCGTACTCAACACAGCGTCGGGCGTGATACCTGCACGCTTGCATTTAGCCGCATCCACCTCTACCGTCCATTGCGGATAGCGCACGTCGAACGTCGAATAAGCCATTGCTATTTCAGGCCGTTGGTTCAACGCGCCCAAATATTGCTGGGTAGTGGTAAAGAACTCATTGATATCACCGCCCATCTTGTCCTGCATGTGGAGCTCGAGCGCATTACCCATACCGTAGCCCGGAATCATACCCGGTGAGATGGCGAACACACTGGCATCTTTAATATCGGCCGTAAGGGCATACACCTGTCCGATCACCGACTGCACATTATCCGCGTCATCCGGTCGTTCGTCCCACGGTTTCAGCTTGAGAATCAACATACCGAACGAACTTCCCTGTCCGGCCAGCAAACCGTAACCGGCCACTTTCTGCACGTGCTTCAGTTGGGGGATTTCCATCAGGCGTTTTTCGATGCGTTCCATCACCTCATCCGTCGTAGTGAGCGAACTGCCTGCCGCCGTACTTACATTGACGAAGATCACACCCTGATCCTCATCCGGCACCAGACTGGTCTTTGTGGTATTCATCAGGAACACAAGCAACACTACGGAACAAGCCAGCAGCGACCATGTGAGCCATCTGCGCTTGATAAAGAGCAATACAATCGTCTTATATTTATCCACCATCACATCGAAAGCCGAATTGAAGGACTTACGGAAACGTGCTGCAAAGTTGTTCTTCTGCGTTCCGTCTTCATTGATGTAAGGCTTGAGCAGCAACGCGCACAAAGCCGGACTCAAGGTCAACGCATTGATGGCCGAAATACCTACTGCCACCGCCATCGTCAACCCGAACTGTGTATAGAACGTACCGGAAGTGCCGCCCATAAAGGACACCGGAATAAATACCGCCATAAACACCAGTGAAGAAGTGATAACGGCATTACTGATACCTTTCATCGCGTCGATACTTGCCATATAGGACGACCTGTACCCCACATCGAACCGCGCCTGCACCGCCTCGACGACAATAATGGCATCATCCACCACCGTACCGATCACCAGCACGAGCGCAAACAGTGTCAACAGGTTGATACTGAATCCCGCTATCGCCATGAAAGCGAACGTACCTACCAGCGACACAACGATTCCGACCAAAGGAATCAATGTGGAACGGAAGTCCTGCAAGAAAACGTACACTACGAGGATCACGAGGACAATTGCCTCGATCAACGTCTTCACCACCTCATGAATGGAAGCGAACAGGAAGTCGTTGGAGCTCATCATCTGTGTCAGCTCCACTCCTTTCGGAAGATCCTTGCGTGCCTCATCAAGGAGTTTGTCGATGTTCTGGTTTACTTCCGTCGCATTGGATCCTGCCGTCTGGAACACCATACAGGATATTCCCGGATGGCCGTCCATACCGCCGTGGTAAGCGTAGCTGTCCTGTCCCAGTTGTATGTCGGCAATATCTTTCAGTTTCAACACCTCGCCAGTATCGCTAGAACGGATGACGATGTCGCCAAATTCTTCGGGAGTAATCAGACGTCCCTTATACTTCATCGTATATTGGTACGTTTCATTCGAGTTCTCGCCAAACGAACCGGTTGCCGATTCGATATTCTGCTCGGCAAGCACGCCGGTAATGTCGGACGGAATCAGTTTGTACTGTGCCATCACATCCGGCTTCATCCATACACGCATACTATATTCACCACCCATAATCATCATATCACCCACACCGGAGATACGGAGAATCTGTGGTTTCAGGTTGATACTGATATAGTTGGACAGGAAGTTCTCGTCATAACTCTCGTCCGGACTGGACAAGGAGAACATCTGCAAGATACTCGTCTGCCGTTTGGAAGTGGTCACACCGACTTGGGTTACTTCCGCCGGAAGCTGTCCCGTAGCGCGCGACACACGGTTTTGCACGTTGACAGCCGCCATATCAGGATCAGTGCCCTGCTTAAAATAGACGGTGATGCTCACCGAACCGGCATTGGTGGCGGAAGATGTCATGTAGGTCATGTCCTCCACCCCATTGATCGCCTCTTCCAAAGGCGCGATTACACTCTTCTGCAACGTTTCCGCACTGGCGCCATAATAGGTGGTACTCACCATAATGGTAGGCGGAGCAATATCGGGGTACTGCTCAACAGGCAGACTGAACAGCCCGATGATACCCACTACAACAATCGTAATAGAAATGACTGCCGATAATACGGGGCGTTCTATAAAGGTTCTTAAATTCATGAATGATTCCTCCTTGGTTTAATTTTCAGTAGTTGTGGCCGAAGACGCTGTGGCTGTCTCTGCCGACAGAGATTGAGCGGTCGTCTCCGCTAATGAGGATTGGTTGATTGCCTCTGCTGATGAGGATTGATTGATTGTCTCTGCTGATGAAGATTGATTAGCCTTTGTCACTCCTGCCATTGAAGTTTGAGCAGCCTTCGCCTTGACCGGAGTACCTTCACGAAGCAATCCTACGCCTTCGGCCACAATCACATCTCCCGGTACCAGCCCTTCATCTACAATAAATTCCCGACCGCCGTTGACGCGAGTCACCTGTACCGGGCTTGATTGAGCTTTACCGTCCACAACTTTATACACATATCTCTTATCCTGTATTTCGAAAGTGGCAGCCTGCGGAATGGTCAATGCTCCCGTTTTCTGCACAGGAACAATCACGTTGCCCGCACCACCGCTATGCAACAATCCTTCCTTATTCGGAAAAACAGCACGCAGACTGACCGTACCTGTCGAACGGTCGATCACTCCACTAATCGACTCGATCTGTCCTTCCAAAGAAGAGGCGCTGAAAAATATGCCTGCCATCAATCTGCAACTGAACGATAAATCGGCTTATTCCGAACAACCGTATTGGCGGATGAGTCCCAGCAACTGGTTTTCCGTCATGGAGAAGTAAACATACATATCCGAATTGTCGGAAACCGTTGTCAGCGGTTGGGCAAGAGCGGAACTTACCAAAGCGCCTACGCGGTAAGGCAATGTACCCACCACACCGTCTGCCGGACTTTTCACAACCGTATAAGAAAGATTGTTGCGGGCACTCACTTCCTGCGCTTTTGCCTGCGCCAACTGTGCCTTGGCAGCCAGTAGGGAGTTTTTCGCGGTACTCAAATCGAAAGAGGAAACTACGTTCGCTTTATACAGTTCCTCTTTACTGTCATACGTCAGTTGTGCCGTAGCCAGAGAGGCTTTTGCCGACTCAACGTTTGCCACTGCCGTTTGCAAAGCAGCTTCATACGGCACCTGATCGATGATGAACAACGTCTGTCCGTTCTTCACGCGTTGACCTTCCGTCACACATACTTTAGTCAGCGTACCACTCACCTGGGGATAAATATCAATATCTTGGCGTCCGCGGATGGTTGCCGAGTAGGCGCTTGAAATCATCCGGTCGGCCGGAACAACGGTCATCACTTCGTATTCTGTTTCCATTTGTGCCGGGGGAGCCTGTTTACAGCCTGTCGCAGCAATCATACAGCAGAGCAACAATAATCCCTGCTTCATTTTACATACCTTTCTACTCATTTTCTGTTACCTATTAAATATTTTTGAACGCGGCAAAGGTAGACTGTTTTCTTCATTGAAAACTGGACTTAGTATCTTCAGTTTTGTTCATTTTAGGAACATTAAAACCGATATTTAGTGAAAAAGTGCTATTTTTGTACCCAAAATAAGAATAACAATGGAATCAAAAAACTCTAGCCTAGCCATATTTCGTGAACCGTTCGTAGCCGGAATGGACGAAAACCTGTCTCCAATTATGCAACGCCTGTGGAAACTGGAAGGGGGGGCCATCTATTTTTGCCGTAGCGGATGGGCACACGTCACGATCGACTTGAAAGACTATGAAATTGTCGAAAATACTCAAATCGTGCTCTTGCCGGGAACGATTATCCGCGTCAACGGCAGCAGCAGTGATTTCACAGCTTCTTTCTTCGGATTCCCCAAAGAAATGTTTCGCGAAGCCTGCCTCCGTTTCGAGCCGATCTTCTTCCGGTTCATCAAAGAAAAGCCGTGTTACGTACTTCCGGAAGAAAATACCGGAGCTATCAATGGGTTAATACGTGCCACGACCGCTATATACAACGACCGCGAAAATCGTTTCCGCAACCAAATTGCTAAAAATCACCTCCAGTCGTTTATGCTGGATATTTACGATAAGTGTTACCGCTACTTCGACCGGCAAGAAATAGAAGGAGGAAGTCGGCAGGATGAAATCTTCAAGAAATTCATCGCACTGGTGCACGAAAACTGCATCGCTGAAAGGGAAGTAACCTTCTACGCCAACAAGCTCTGTATCTCCACCAAATACCTGACAGGTATCTGCAAAAGCGTGACGGGTGAAGCTGCCAAAAAGCTTATTGACGACTTCTCCATCCTGGAGATAAAAGTGCTGCTTCAATCCACCGAACTGACGATTCAGGAAATAGCCGACCGGCTCGGTTTTCCCGATCAGTCGTATCTAGGCAGGTATTTCAAACGGCATGAAGGGATGTCGCCGAAGGAGTATCAGAGCAAATATTCTATCTAATAACCAAAATAGCAAGCTTTCAGGTCTTTTACCCATTGTATTAAAGCGATGTTCTATGACCAACTTTGCTGTTTTACCGGCAATACTATGGAAGCTTCCTGCAAATGCGCAACCGCTGGTTGCACATTTGTAAGTTGCTGATTATATTCATTATAGAAATGAACCATTACGGATGCACTATCCGATAAATTTGCCTGCCTTTTCCGTCATACCACCACTTTGTCACGAGTGCAAACTGATTCTTTAATTAGTGTTTACAATATAACACAATTTGTTAACAGATCTGTAATACTATCTTAATCTGCCTTGTCTTCCTTTGCACCGTGAAACAAAAACACTGGTGTTAACGACTTTATTGCATTTAATAAATTAAAAGAAGCAAGGTAAAAAGATTATGAAAAGTAACAAATGGCTGCTTTCTCTGGCAGTTGGATTTCTGTGCTGTGGCTCTGCATACGCACAGACAACAGTGAAAGGAACAATAACGAGTGAAAGCGGAGAACCGTTAATCGGGGCTACCATCACTGTAAAAAACTCGACAGACGGTACGGTGACCGACATTGACGGCAACTACTCCCTGAAAACTAAGAAAACATTAAGTTCCAAAGATTTGCTCCTATTTAGTTATGTGGGATATAAAACGCTACAAAAAAACTATACGGGCAACACGATGAACGTAAAACTGGCGGAAGAGTCGCAACAACTGAATGATGTGGTAGTGACCGCCCTGGGCATCAAACGTGAAGAAAAAGGGCTGGGATACGCCACGGAAACCGTGAAAGGAGACAAGATTACCAGCGCTCTGCCCTCCAACTGGTCGACGGCACTCAACGGTAAGGTAGCCGGATTGAGCGTTATCTCTTCCGGCGGTCCGCTCAATTCGAGCCGCATCTCTCTGCGAGGAGACGTCTCGCTGAATCAGAACGGGAACGATGCATTAGTGGTAGTGGACGGTGTACCGATGAGCAGCCCGATGACCAATCCGGGAGTCGCCTACGGTGCAGGTTCCAACAGTGAGCTTTCCGTAGACTACGGTAACGGATTCTCCGACATCAATCCGGATGATATCGAAAGCATACAAGTATTGAAAGGAGCCAGCGCGACGGCTCTGTACGGTACGCGTGCAGCCAACGGCGTGATTATGGTGACTACGAAATCGGGAGCCGGCGCACCCAAAGGTATCGGCGTATCTTATAGCGGTAACTTCAGCATAGACGATGTGATGAGGTGGCCGGATTATCAGTATGAATTCGGACAAGGACTGCCGAGTAACATCGGTCCGGCAGGGTCCATCTATGAGGGCGAACCATACTACTCCTACGGAAAAGCGGAAGACGGCAGCTACGCAAGCACCAGCGGAACGAGTAGCGCATACGGAGCACGTTTCGATGCCAACAGGAAATTCTACCAATATGATCCGGTGACACAGGGACGTGCCTCCGAAGCGACTCCCTGGGTAGCGTATAAAAACAACCGCAAGGATTTGTTCCAGACGGGCTACACAATTACCAACTCCGTAGCCCTGACCGGAAAATCCGACCGGGGCAGCGTGCGGGCTTCCATCACCCACACCAAAAACGAATGGATTCTTCCCAATACAGGTTTCCAGCGCATCACTGCCATGATTTCCGCCCAACAACAGATTTCGCGGGCACTGCGCATCAATTTTAAATCGAGCTATACCTACCGCAAGCTCAACAATACGCCTGCCCTGGGATATAACAGCAACTCCATCTCTTACTTCCTCATCTTCCAGAATCCGAATGTCAACCTCGACTGGCTGCGCCCGATGTGGCGTACCGGACAGGAAAATGTGAAACAGCTCCAGCCTTACAGTTCCTTCATCGGAAACCCGTATGTCATTCTATACGAATCTGAGAATCCGTCAGAGAAACATAGTAACGTCTCCTCCGTTTCCGCCAACCTGCGTATCAACAGCAAGTTCGATTTCATGATCCGGTCCGGTATCCAACTGTCCACCGACCAGCGCGAACAACACCGTCCTATCAGCGATGTGGTATTTGGCAACGGATTCTTCAAAAAACAGAATGTGTTCGATTATGAATTAAACAGCGACGCTTTATTTACGTACCATGATTCCTTCGCTAACGGATTGCACGTCAATGCTTCGGCGGGAGGAAACATGATGCAACAAAGCTATGATATGCTCGCCGCCTCGGTGATGGGACTAATTACGCCGGGAGTCTACAAACTGGCAAACGGTGTCTCCAACCCGAACGTGCAGACTGTCATCAAAAAGAAAGCATTGAACAGTCTCTATTTCACAGCCAACTTCGCATATAAGGATAAACTGTTTCTCGACGTCACCGGACGTAACGACTGGTCGTCTACCCTACCGAAGAGCAACCGTTCCTTCTTCTATCCGTCGGTCAGCGTCAGCGCAGTGATGAACGAACTGTTCCTAATGCCGGAACCAATCAATTTGTTGAAAGTAAGAGGTTCTTTCGCCCAGGTGGGTAACGACACAGACCCTTACAAAACATCGCCCTACTACGGCACGAGCGATTTCCCCGGATCGGCTGTCGTTGCTTCCACACTGTACAATCAGGACTTCAAACCGGAAATTTCAACCAACTACGAAGCCGGTTTCGACCTGCGTATGTTCCAAAACCGCATCGGACTCGATTTCACATTCTATTACAACCGCACCAAAAACCAAATTCTGGATGCTCCGATGGACCCGACTACAGGTTACAGCAAAGCGACTATCAATTCGGGATGTGTCCGCAACCGTGGTTATGAAATCCAATTGGACGTTACCCCGGTAGTCAGCAGAGATTTCCGCTGGAACGCCACTTTTACCTGGTCTAAAAACGAAAACAAGATTATCTCGCTGGCGGAAGGGGCAGACGAGAATCAGTTAATCAGCAGTATCGGCAACGTCTCCATCATCGGACGCGTGGGAGGTACGACAGGCGACCTCTGGGGCTACAAACTGGTGCGCGACCCGGAAGGAAACGTTGTCATCAACGACAACGGACTGCCCGAACGTTCGGGAGAGATTGAATACGTAGCCACAGCCTATCCGAAATGGAAAGCCGGACTGTATAACGAATTTTCCTACAAAAACTTTACTCTTAGCGTCCTGCTCGACGGACAAGTGGGAGGAAAAATGTATTCGCACTCTCACCACAAAATGACGGAACAGGGAAAACTGGCTCATACCCTGAACGGACGTCTGCCGGGAACGGAATTTTATATGTCGAAAGATGATCCGCGCATTGCCACCGCCGGACTTTCACCGCAGGACGGAATGTATATGATTGCCCCGGGTGTAGTGAAAAACGACGACGGTAGCTTCTCGAAAAACACTAAAGTGGTAACCGTGGAAAGCTATTATAAAGAGTACTATCGGATGGCAAACGTGGAGACGAACACTTTCAGCACCGATTTCCTCAAACTGCGTGAAATGAGACTGGAATATAAATTACCGGGCAGCACACTGAAGAAAACTCCTTTCAGCAAAGCATCGATAGCGTTTTATGCACGCAACTTGTTCTGCATCACGGATTATCCTTTATTTGACCCCGAATCTGCCGCCCTCAACGGAAGTTCGATGGTAACGGGTGTAGAAACAGGTTCACTGCCTACGGCACGTACTTTCGGATTGAATATTAACTTATCTTTTTAAACACTGACTCATGAAAACCTGTAATTTTTTAAAGAATATAGCAGGAGGAATAATAGTGTGCGGAACACTCTGTACAACCTCCTGTACCAGCTTCGACGAACTGAATACGGACCCCACCCGCATGGACGAGGTGAATCCCGGCACACTGCTCAACCCGATTCTCTACGAAACGTCTGTCTACAACTGGAAACTCTACAACAACTACACCTACGACCTGATGCAATGCGCTGTATCTACTTCCAGCACTAACGGTGTCGGATGGTGGTATATGACGGACAGCCAGGGAGACGGCACATGGACTACCTTTTATAAATGGATCAATAACGCCAAAGAGATGACGCGTCTCACCGAAAAACTCCCGGAGGCTTCCAAACAACCCAATTATGACGCCATCTCACTCACACTGCAAAGTTGGCTGTACCAGATTCTAACCGATGCTTTCGGTGACGTCCCGATGAGCGAAGCCTGCTCTGCCGATGAAGGAATACTCGCGCCGAAGTTCGACACCCAACAACAAGTGTACCGACAAATTATCGACAACCTGAAAACGGCAAACGAACTGTTTGACGAAGCTAACGGACTGATCTACAACCAATCGGGCGAAATGTTGTACAACACGTCTAAAGGAGATGCAACCGGTATAAAGAAATGGAAGAAGTTCTGCAACTCGCTCCGCCTGCGTGCATTGCTCCGCGTGATCGACGTTCCGGAGTTCAACGCGAAACAGGAATTGCGCGCGATGCTAACCGATCCCGCCACCTATCCGGTATTCGAATCGAACGATGACGCCGCCCTGCTTGCCATCAGCGGAACTTATCCGCAGGAAGCTCCGCTCACCCGGCCACAGGATTTCACTTCATACGTTCAGATTTCCGAGTTCTTTGTCGACCTGCTAAAAGGATGGAACGACCCTCGTCTGCAAGTGTATGCAACGCAGGTCACTCTGCCCGACCAGACAAAGGATTATGTAGGCTTGCCCAGCGGTTATCAGACGTTGCCCTCCATCACGGCTTCGGGACTGAATCAAGAAATGGCGAAAGCTCCCATGAAACTTGCCATGATGCCTTATGCCGAAGTTGAATTTATCAAAGCGGAACTACTGAAGAAAGGGGTGATCGACGGAGGAAGCAACGCTGCCAAAGAAGCGTATCAGAAAGGAGTGCAGGCAGCTATCGAACAGTGGGGACAGGTATTGCCCGACAATTACTTTGAGAATCCGGAAGCAGCTTATGACGATACTTTGGAACGTATCATGAACCAGAAATTCGTCGCACTGTTCTTCTGCGACTATCAGCAGTGGTTCGAATATAACCGTACCGGCTTTCCTGTGTTGCCCGTAGGACCCGGCATCGCGAATGCCAACAACCAAATGCCGAAACGTTTCAAATATCCGGCTGCCCTGCAACGTACCAACCTGAAAAACTATCAGGCTGCCAAGCAGAATATGGGAGGTGATGATTTTAATATTCGATTAATGTGGCAACAATAACGGAATATGGCAAATAAAGAAATGTATCAACCATAAATTTAAAATTCAATGTGTATGAAGAAAATTATCAGTATGGCTGTCATGTTATATATAACAATGACAGCAATGGCACAGAAAGGAGAACTTGCCATGAACGAAAATATCCGCGGAAAGGAAAATGTTTCAAGAAACGTTGCGGAGAATACGGTAGGAAATACAGCAGAAAATAGAGCAGAGAAAGAAGCGACTCCCGTAGGGAAGAAACCAAAAGCTACATTTATATTCGACGTATATGGAGAGATTCCGACAACTAAACCGGTGTTTGAAACGGAACATTATCTAGGTAGTGACATTACCGGAAAATGGAATACTTTCATCCAGAATTACACGCACGAGTATGATGTAACGATCGGATTCACTGATTCTTCCGTTGAGATTTTGAAGCCTTCCATTTACAAGGCAGTCAACAAGGTGAACAAATATTATAAAAAGGCACTGAAAAAGGAAGAAGTGAGCCGGGAAGTTGCTACATCCAACATGGCACACATTTTGGATTGTGCCAATGTGATGTGTTTCGACGATAACAGCAAGTCTTTCGAAGAGGCTGTAAAGTCGGCAGACGAACCGGAAGAGATTATCGCATTATTCAATCAAGTCACTCTAAGAAAGTTATAAGCAATGAAAAAAGTATATAATAGAAATATGCTGTTTGCGGCAATCTTATGTCTCCAGCTAAATGTTGTTGCCGCTTTTGGTCAGACTGTTGTGAAAGGCAGTGTGAAAGATAACACAGGTAAGCCTGTCAGCGGTGTAGTAGTAACTGACGGTGCGCATTTTAAAACAACCGACGCGCAAGGAAACTATGTTTTGAACACCGATCCGGCACGTTATCCGATGGTTTACATCTCTACTCCGGCAGACTATGAGCTTCCTTCCAAAGAGGGTGTAGCCGACGGCTTCTATCAATATTTGGATGCGAAGAAAAGCGAGAATCAGTGCAACTTCGTTCTGACCAAGCGGCAGAAGCCGGCGGATGAATTTGTATATATCGCCATTTCCGATCCGCAAGTGAGGAACGAGAAACAACTGAACCGCTTCCGCACAGAAACAGTGCCCGACCTGAAACAGACTGCCGACTCGCTAAAGAACTTCGAAATCGTTGGTATGGGACTGGGCGACCTTGTGTGGGATGCCATGAACTTATATGCTCCTTACCGGCAAGCCGTCTCTAATTTAGGTATCACAATGTTCCAACTAATGGGAAACCATGATTTCAACCTGCTCTACAAATCCATGACACAGACGGATCATCCGGCAGACGGATATGGGGAACAGAATTATTACCACTCGTTCGGTCCGGCCAACTATTCATTCAACATTGGAAAAATCCATGTAATCGCAATGAAAGACATCGACTACGATGGTAATAAGAAATACACGGAACGATTCACGCCGGAAGATCTGGACTGGTTGAGAAAAGATTTAAGTTATGTGCCCAAAGGAAGCACCGTATTCCTGAACGTACACGCTCCGGTAGCCAACAACACGGTGTCTGCCGGTGGAAATGCACGCAACGCCAACGCGCTTTTCCAACTATTAAGACCGTATCAGGTTCATATTTTTTCGGGACACACACATTTCTATGAGAATCAGCAACCTGCGCCTACTATTTATGAACATAATATCGGAGCTGCCTGCGGTGCATGGTGGGCAGGACACGTGAACCGTTGCGGAGCGCCGAACGGTTACCTGGTGGTAGAAGTGAAAGGTGACGATGTGAAGTGGCGTTACAAAGCGACAGGCTGTTCTCCCGATTATCAGTTCCGGCTCTACAAGCCGGGAGAATTTGAAAGCCAGAAAGACTATGTGGTAGCCAACATCTGGGATTGGGACAGAACATATACAATAAACTGGTACGAAGACGGAGTATTGAAAGGTGTCATGCAGGCTTTTGATGATGAAGACCAGGATTACATCAACATGGTGAAAGGAAAGAAAACCGGCTATCATACACGGCATCTTTTCCGGGCACAGCCTGCGAAAGGTACGAAGTCTGTCAAAGTGATGGTTAAGAATCGTTTCGGAGAAGTATTCACGAAAGAGGTAAGATTGTAGGTTTTTCCGGAGAAACATAAATAAGCATTCTTTGGCAGAAACTATTTGGAACTAAGGAAGAAATGGACTATCTTTGCAAGAGTATTCACGTAAAAAAGGAAAAAGTAATATGGCAAGACCAATTAAAGAAACCCCGATACTCTTTGGTGAAGATGCCAAACGTTTCCTGGCATCAATGCAGAATGTTAAACCTGCTTCCCAACAAGAAAAGCAGCGGGTCAAAGCTGCATATGAGAAATTAAAGAAAATAGCAACGTTTATGATGTGACTTCCTTGATGAGACTGATTAAGATTGAAGACACAGAGAATATAAAGCCATTCAATTGCGGAAACGACGATTTGAATGGCTTTTTGTTGGAAGACGCCCGCTTTTACCGAGAGAAGTTAATTGCCAATACCTTTATTATGGAAGATGATGATGAGACAATTGCTTTCTTCAGTTTGCTGAATGATAAAATATCCCAGACAACTATAGATAAAAACTATTGGAGAAAACTTCGCAAGGCATTTCCGCACAGAAAGCACCTTGGAAGTTATCCCGCTGTGAAAATCGGTAGATTAGGTGTAGCAACTTCCCATCGTGGTGAAGGAATTGGTACCGATATTATTTCTGCAGTAAAACAGATGCTTATCAATCGCCAGTCTGTATCAGCAACTCGTTTTCTTACAGTAGACGCATATCTGTCAGCAGTTCCTTTTTATGAAAGAAATGGCTTTCATCCCCTTATAAATCAACCTTGTGAGGACACTCTTCCTATGTATTTCGACCTTATACAACTTATCGAATAACCTCATATTCTCTCCAAGTTTCTCCTATCAGAAACACCTAACCGGAGCATTGGTAGACCTTCAAAACTACTCCGGTAGATATGAGGGTATTTACTATAACATTCATAATCAATCATTTAAATTCAGGGGCAAAGGTACACGTTTTCTATGGCTTACCAGTAGACTTAATCAGAACAAAACCGGCTCTTTTCAGAACAACCCTCTCTTTTCTTTGTATTAAAGTTCCATAACCTTGACAATCATGAATAACAGGGCATGCATATATGAACTTACGTTCATGGGATGAGACTACTTTCCTCTACCCAACATACCATTCGACAATCGTTAAAAAACATTATATTTAGACATCTATAAGGTTACAACTTACCTGTTTTTTTTCATAATTTCGCAAATCCAAAATAGAAAACAGGTATTAAGATGAAACTAAGATATTATCAAATCGACATTCGTTACAAGAACAAAATGCATGACTTTCACGGTTGGGGTGTGGCAGTGCAAATTTGATAATTCGGTCTTCACTACAGAGAATTTACCATAGAAAATTCAAACTTCTACTATTAATTAGTCGTCCCTTAAAAAGTACTCATCTGCGGGATATTGCAAGAAAACAGTGTCC
>ENA-OVFW01000366-OVFW01000366.1-human-gut-metagenome-genome-assembly--contig:-NODE-366-length-23528-cov-5.503855_pt1 | contig 23528 bp, 20 predicted proteins | sample MGYA00237765_ERZ505409 | MGnify/ENA primary metagenome ERZ505409 (study PRJEB26158, sample SAMN06016413) | human gut metagenome | biome: human gut; feature: ankylosing spondylitis patient; material... | reverse complement strand
AAGGGAGTGTTATCATAATTGATAAAGATGATAGAATAGTAAAAAAAATACGTATTCAAAGAGGGTGGGCAGAATTATTGTTCTCTAATTTTAAACCCATTTCTAGATTGCTAAGAATTGGGTTAAGAGCATCTATTGCCATTAGCGATAATGTTATACTTTTTAGTCGTGGCAATTCTCTTTATGAGCTTGATTTAATTGATGGAATAGTATCATCTGGATTTTATTTAGGTAGAGGTATTCGGCCTTTAAATTTTACGAAAATTGAAGGAATTAAAGGTTTTGAAGATGGTGTGGTATTTGGTGGCTACTTAATGAATTTCAAAAAAGAACCTGTTAGCATATATAAAAGATATTCTAGAGATAAATGGAAGATTGTATTTACTTTTGAAGATGGTGCTATAAATCATATCCATAATATTATTCCTGATCGATTTAGAAACTGCATTTGGGTATTAACAGGCGACTTTGGGGAAGCATCTGCAATATGGAAAATTTCAAATGATTTTTCAAAAGTTGAGAAAGTTTTGAGTAATAAACAAATGTATAGAAGTTGTGCTTGTTTTCCAATTAAAGAAGGTCTTTTGTATGCAACAGACGCACCATTTGCAAATAATTTCATTTACCTTTTAGATAATTCGTTAAATGTTTCTCCTATATCGGAACTGCTCGGATCTTGTATTTATGCTTGTCAAGTAGATAATCAGTTTGTATTTTCTACCACTGTAGAGCCTGATGGTAGAGATAATACGATTATAAATCTTTTGTCAAGAAAAAAACGAGGGGCTGGTATAAAGGATTCCTATGCACATATTTATGTTGGTAATTTAGATAAAGGTTTTATTGAAGTATATAAGGAGAAAAAGGATTTATGGCCTTATTTATTTCAGTTTGGGGCTTTCAGATTTCCTTGTGGAGATAACAAAACCCGTATATTGTATTTTCAACCTATCGCTACAAATATGCATGACTTGGATTTGCTATCTATGAAATTATAACAATAATTGAAAATAACTTATTATGAGTATTTTTACGAGAAAAACATTATTAATAACTGGAGGAACTGGTTCCTTTGGCAATGCAGTCCTACATCGTTTCCTTAATTTCGACATCAAAGAGATTCGCATATTTTCGAGAGATGAGAAAAAGCAGGATGACATGCGTCATCACTTGCAGAATCCCAAAGTGAAGTTTTACATCGGTGATGTACGTGACAAACGTTCAGTTGATGGTGTAATGACCGGCGTGGATTATATCTTCCATGCCGCTGCCTTGAAGCAAGTTCCCTCATGTGAGTTCTTTCCCACACAGGCCGTTCGTACCAATGTCCTTGGTACAGAGAATGTCCTTGATTCAGCCATTGAACATGGTGTAAAGAATGTAGTGGTCCTTTCCACAGACAAAGCCGCTTATCCTATCAACGCCATGGGTATCAGCAAAGCCATGATGGAAAAAGTCGCCATTGCCAAAGGTCGTCAATTGGGGGAGGATGGCGCTACTACCATCTGCTGTACCCGTTATGGTAATGTAATGGCCAGCCGTGGTTCTGTGATCCCTTTATGGGTGGAACAAATGAAGGAAGACAATCCTATTACTATAACGGACCCCAACATGACCCGTTTCATGATGACTCTGGATGATGCCGTAGACTTGGTACTGTATGCTTTTCAGCACGGCCATAACGGTGACCTTTTTGTCCAGAAGGCTCCTGCCGCTACACTGGATGTCCTGGCTGATGCGCTGAAAGAGTTGTACCATAGTACTGCTGAAGTCAAAGTCATCGGTACCCGCCACGGAGAGAAGCTGTATGAAACGCTGGTGACCCGTGAAGAGATGTCCAAGGCCATCGATATGGGTGATTACTACCGTATCCCCTGTGATACCCGCGACCTGAACTATGACAAATTCTTTGTGGAAGGCAGTGAGGAAGTCTCCCGTATAGAAGACTACCACTCCCATAACACCCACCGCTTGGATGTGGAAGGCATGAAGCAACTTCTCCTGAAGCTTTCCTTTATCCGCGAAGACCTTCATCTCTAATTCTTTCTCATTCTTAAAAAACTTAATGATTTTATGATACGAGTTGGCATAACGGGCCAGCCCGGCTTTGTAGGTACCCATCTCTACAATGAGTTCGGCCTGTTTCCTGATGAATTCCTGCGTGTCCCCTTTGAAGACTCCTATTTTCAGAGCGAGGATAAATTGCGTTCTTTTGTGCGTGAATGTGATGTTATCGTGCATCTGGCCGCTATGAACCGCCACCCGGATGCCCGTGTGCTTTATGATACGAACATCGGTCTGGTAAGCCAGTTGATATCCGCCATGGAAGCTGAGAAGGTAACTCCACATGTGCTATTCTCTTCTTCTACGCAGGAGGAACGCGATAATGAATACGGACGTTCCAAACGCGAAGGGCGTAGGCTGCTTGAAGAGTGGGCGGGACGGAACCGTGCCAGTTTTACCGGTATGGTCGTTCCCAATGTGTACGGTCCTTTTGGTCGTCCCAATTATAACTCTTTCATCGCTACTTTCTGCTATAAGTTGACTCATGGGGAAACTCCTGAGGTCCTTCAGGACAGTGTGGTGAATCTCATCTATGTGGGTAATCTCTGTAAACATATTATTGGGAAGATACGCGAAGCCGCTTCAAATGATGTTCAGGTGATTGAACGTGATTCAGTTCCTTATGACTTTGAGAAGAAAGTAACTACGATATTAGGTGTATTGGAAAACTTTAAATCTCTCTATTTCGATCAGGGTATCATTCCTGTCCTGAAGGATAAGAATGAAGTGAATCTTTTCAATACTTTCTGCGGTTATATTGACTTTGTTTCCGTCTATCCCCGTAAGCTGGTAAAACACGAAGACCCACGCGGTATGTTTGTGGAAACAGTTAAATTGGGTATTGGCGGACAAGTCTCTTTTTCCACTACAGTTCCCGGTATCACACGCGGCAATCATTACCATACCCGTAAGATTGAACGTTTTACCGTTATCCGCGGAAAAGCCCGTATTCAGTTACGTAAGATAGGTACGGATGAAGTCTTGAACTTCTATCTGGATGGCAATGAGCCTTGTTATGTGGATATGCCCGTCTGGTATACCCATAACATCACCAATATCGGGGATGAAGAACTCTATACCCAGTTCTGGATCAATGAATGGTATGATCCTTCTGACGGTGATACTTACTTTGACCCTTGTGATAACACTGAAAACTATAAATTGAAATGAGCAAGCTTAAATTGATGACTATTATAGGCACCCGTCCGGAGATTATCCGCCTGTCTGCCACTATCAAACGTTGTGACCAGTATTTCGATCAGGTACTGGTACATACGGGTCAGAATTATGATTACTCCCTGAATCAGGTGTTCTTTGAAGACCTGGGGCTTCGTGAACCTGACTATTATCTGAATGCTGTAGGGAAGGACCTTGGCGAGACTATCGGCAATATAATCGCAAAGTCTTACCAACTGATGGCAGAGATACTGCCTGATGCGGTTCTTGTCTTAGGTGATACCAATTCCTGCCTTTCCGTTATTGGCGCCAAGCGTCTTCATATCCCTATCTTCCACATGGAAGCTGGTAACCGCTGTTTTGATGAATGCCTTCCCGAAGAGACGAACCGTAGGATTGTCGATGTGACCGCTGACGTGAACCTTTGTTACTCCGAGCATGCCCGCCGTTACCTGAATGCTGCGGGTACTCCTAAGGAACGTACTTATGTGGTCGGTTCACCCATGGCTGAAGTTCTGCATAATAATCTGGAACAGATCAAGGGGAGTGATATTTTGGAAAAGCTTAAACTGGAAAAAGGAAAATATATTCTTCTGTCCGCCCATCGTGAGGAGAATATCGATACGGAGAAGAATTTCCTCAATCTGATGAATGCGGTTAATGAAATGGCAAAAAAATACGATATGCCTATTCTCTATTCTTGCCATCCGCGATCCAAGAAATTCATCGAACAGCGTGGCTTTGTATTTGACGAGCGGGTGATCCGTCATCAACCCTTGGGCTTTCATGATTATAACCATCTTCAGATGAATGCTTTTGCTGTAGTTTCAGATTCGGGCACCTTGCCTGAAGAGAGCAGCTATTTCCTTTCAATCGGTCATCCTTTCCCTGCTGTTTGTATCCGTACGAGTACGGAGCGTCCCGAGGCTTTGGACAAGGGTAACTTTATCTTGGCCGGTATTACAACTGAACAGGTGTTGCAGGCTGTTGATGTGGCGGTGGAGATGAATCGTGCTGGAGCTTTGGGTATCCCTGTCGATGACTATACGGATGAGAATGTTTCGGTTAAGGTTGTGAAACTGATTCAGAGCTACACCGGGGTAGTGGATAAGATGGTTTGGAGAAAATATTGATTTGGAAGGATGAATATTCTGTTTCTTACTTTACATCCTATTTCTGATATTTCTGAAAGAGGTATCTATACGGACCTGACGCGTGAGTTTATCCGCCATGGTCATCAGATATATATTGTGGTTCCTGCTGAACGCCGTTTTCATCTTCCCACAGGAATAAAAGAAAGTGACGGAGCTAAGATATTGAGTGTGAAAACTCTGAATATTCAGAAGACTAATCTTATAGAAAAAGGTCTTGGGACCTTGCTATTAGAATATCAGTATCAGCGTGCAATACGTAAATACTGGGAAAATATAAAGTTTGATCTGATACTGTATTCCACTCCTCCCATCACTTTCAACCGGGTGATTTCTTCTGTGAAGAGACGATGTGAAGCAAAAACGTATCTTTTGTTGAAGGACATATTCCCTCAGAATGCGGTTGACCTGGGAATGTTTTCAAAAGACAGCTTTGTATATAAGCTGTTCCGCAAGAAGGAGGAGAGACTTTATCAACTCTCCGACCATATTGGCTGTATGTCTCCCGCGAATGTGGAATATGTATTGAGACATAATCCTTCGATAACAGCAGAAAGAGTGGAGGTATGCCCTAACAGCATTGAATTGTACGGGAAGGAATCAGAATATAACAATGGCGGTTTGCTCCAAAAACTGAATATTCCAACGGATAAATTATTACTCATTTATGGCGGTAACTTGGGGCGTCCACAAGGAATTGATTTTCTGATGGATGTATTGGCTGCTAATGAGAAACGAACTGATACTTATTTTGTAGTAGTTGGTAACGGTACTGAATATGGGAAGATTTCTCAATGGTTTCGGAATAATACTCCTCATAATTCCTGCTTAATTCCGTCTCTTCCCAAGCAGGAATACGATGATTTGGTGAGTGCATGTAATGTAGGCCTGATTTTCCTGGACAATCGTTTCACAATTCCTAATTATCCTTCCAGATTACTATCTTATTTAGAAAACAGAATGCCCGTGCTGATGGCTACGGACATGAATACGGATATTGGTCCAATAGCCGAAAAGAATGGATATGGTTTATGGACGGAAAGTGGAAATCTGGAAACATTTATGGAGATGGTTGAGTTTGTTGCCGAGGACAGAGAAAGGTTAAAGTTAATGGGTGAGAAAGGGTATGATTACCTGAAGGAGAATTATACCATAGAGCGAACGTACAGGATTATTATGAAACATTTCCAATAACCCAAATCATGTATGTACATTTTGTAAAACGTCTGATTGATTTTATCATAGTCTTTTGTATATTAATGATTATCTGGCCGATATTATTACTAATTTCTATCTGGCTGCATTTTGCCAATAAAGGTACTGGTACATTCTTTATGCAGGAACGTCCGGGCAAGCATGGCAAAATTTTCAAAGTTATCAAATATAAGACTATGACAGATGAACGTGATGAAGATGGAAACCTGCTGCCGGATGAGAAGCGTTTGACAAAAATAGGAAAATTCATTCGTTCCACTTCTATTGATGAATTGCCACAATTGATTAATGTGCTGAAAGGCGATATGGCTTTGATAGGTCCCCGCCCTTTACTTCCCCAATACCTTCCTCTTTATTCCAAAGAACAGGCCCGTCGTCATGCAGTCCGGCCAGGCATTACAGGTTGGGCACAGGTGAATGGACGTAATGCCATTTCCTGGACAAAGAAGTTTGAACTGGATGTGTGGTACGTGGATCATTGTTCTTTCTTACTGGATTTGAGAATTATATTTCTTACAATAAAGAAGGTCTTTGTACGTGAAGGAATCAGTTCTGATACTTCTGTCACTATGGAGGCTTTTACCGGAAACAATTGAAACTTTAAATAATGTATTTATATGGTGCCAGTGGTCATGCTAAAGTGATCATTGATATATTACGTGCGAATAATGAGGCAGTTGAAGCATTGTTTGATGATAATGAAGCGGTTCATTATCTTCTTAATTATCCCGTTTTACGTTCGTCGGAAGTCCGCGGACCGTTGATAATCAGTATTGGTGATAATGGTATTCGCAGGAAGATAGCTGAAAGTCTGCATGCTGCCTTTGGTAATGCTTTTCATCCTTCAGCCATTATATCTGAAGAAGCTGTAACAAAAGAAGGTACGGTCGTGATGCAAGGAGCCATCATACAATCCGGTGTCTGCATCGGTAGACATTGTATTATCAATACTGGAGCTTCTGTGGATCATGAGTGCATAATTGAGGATTATGTACATATCTCTCCTCATTGTACTCTTTGTGGCAATGTACAGATAGGGGAGGGTAGTTGGATTGGTGCAGGTACTACCATTATTCCGGGTATAAAAGTGGGGAAATGGAGTGTGATCGGTGCCGGTTCTGTCGTCACAAAAGATATTCCGGACAATGTTCTGGCTGTAGGGAATAGATGTAAAATCATAAAGAACTTATTATAGTTTTCTTTTAATCATATATTTTAATGGACAAAAGAATTTATCTTTGCCTCGCTCATATGAGTGGCAAGGAGATGGGCTTTATACAAGAAGCCTTCGATACGAACTGGGTGGTTCCACTTGGTCCGAATGTAAATGGCTTCGAAGAAGACTTAAAACAGTTTGTGGGTAATGGTGAAGTGGTAGCACTAAGTGCCGGTACTGCTGCAGTACATTTGGCCCTGATTGCTTGTGGTGTTAAATCCGGCGACGAAGTTATAGTACAGAACTTTACGTTTTGTGCATCGAGTCATCCTATCACTTATCTTGGTGCAAAACCTATCTTTGTGGGTTCTGAAGGTGAAACATGGAATATGGATCCTGTCCTTTTGGAAGGGGCTATTAAGGATCGTATCGTAAAGACCGGAAAGAAGCCTAAGGCGATTGTTCCTGTGGCATTATATGGCATGCCTTACAATTGTGAGAAAATTATGGAAATCTCAAATCGTTATGAGATTCCTGTAATAGAAGATGCGGCTGAAGGGTTTGGCTCAAAGTTCGATGGAAAGGTTCTGGGTACTTTTGGCAAATTCGGTGTCTTGAGTTTCAATGGTAACAAGATGATTACGACTTCCGGTGGTGGTGCTTTGATTTGTCAAAATGAGGAGGATAAGAATACTATCATGTGGTATGCTACGCAGGCGCGTGATGCATATCCTTATTATCAGCATACTGCGATTGGCTATAATTATCGTATGAGTAATATTTGTGCGGGTATCGGACGCGGGCAGATGACAGTAGCGCAAGCTCATATTGATCATCACAAGCATGTTCAGTCTCTGTATGAGGAACTTCTGAAAGATGTGAAGGGCGTCCATATTCATAAACAACCTGCAGATAAGCGTTATGACTCTAACTTCTGGCTTTGTACGGCAACGATTGATGAGGATGTCAAGGTGGTAGGTCAAGAGAATGCTTATCAAGAGGTGATTAAGACTGCCGTAGGTGGTGCTGCAGGTGTGATTAAAGCTGTAAACTCGGCTACTACAGACTGCCAACCCAATGAGAATGTAGAAGCTCTCCGTGTATTTATGCTTAATAATAAGATTGAGGTTCGTCCTGTATGGAAACCTATGCATAAGCAGCCAGTATATGTAGATGCACCATGCTATACCAATGGGATAGAAGAAGATATATTCAAAATAGGATTCTGTTTACCAGCCGGTCCTTATGTGATAGATGATGATGTAAAATATATTGTTGAGAAGATTAAGGAAGCTATTATTGGCTAATGGATTAGTAACGCTTTTATATTATAATTGGTACAGCCCTCTTTGGTTCTGCTTGGAACTTAAGAGGGCTGTTCTTATTTTATTGATATTCTATTCATGTTGCGAATAAAGTAGATACCCACAAAAAAAATCTTAATCGCTTTTGAAAAATGAGTAAGTGTCCAGCTCTTCTTATAAGTAAGTACTTCGTGCCTTTCTTATATGCTTTATTAATAGTACTTTATAACTTAATCTGAAATAACAGTCTGGGCTAACCTGTTTTCTTTGGTTATCCTTAAATATATCCTCACCTTTGCACTGTTGATCAACACAAAACGAATAAAAATGAAGTTGAATTTAAAAGCAAAAGGAGGAAGATTATGCCTTTATTGTATTATGCGAGACAATCGCAATTGAAAACGAAAGAGGGTGTTAAGCAGTGGCATCTGGCATTGAAGAAAGTGGGAAGAGCTGTTAATCTGCAGCAGTTGGGAGAAATGGTAGCTGAAAAGTGTTCGGCAACACCGGGTGATGTACATAATGTGGTCAGAAATCTGATGTCGGTGATGCGCTTGCAGTTGCTGAATAGCCGTACAGTCCGTCTGGATGGTTTGGGAACATTTACAGTGATTGCACGGACACGTGGAAAGGGTGTGGATGCAGAGAAGGATGTGAGTCCGAATCAGGTGACGTCATTACATTTTATGTTTACTCCTGAATATACACGTCCGGCTGCTTTGGGAACTACCCGAGCTTTGTGGCAGGGCATTGAATTTGAGAAGTGGACGGGTAAGGATACTTCTGCCGATGGCGGTAAAGATCCGGATGATGGTAACGGAGGCGGTTCCAATGGAGATGGAGGGATTGAAGATGATCCTTTGGGATAGGGGCTAAAGCTGGGGCTTTAGAAATTAAAGAATTAAAAAATAAAAATTAAAGGCTGCGCAGTCTATGAATTATTGAAACACGAAGTAATTATTATGAAAAAGACGGTTTGGGATAAGATTTTAAAAATTGTAATCGCTGTAGCATCAGCGGTGTTGGGGGCTTTAGGGGCCAATGCAATGAATATGTAATGAAGAGCATATACTAAGGTTAGAGGGTATGTCGGGAGTATTTCTTGATGTACCCTTTTTCCTTTTTATTCAATTAGGTTTACGTTATTATCTATTTTCCTGAAATTTTTTCAGTTTCCCATTCCATCATAATGCACCATTTAGTAAGTCGCCCTTTTCTGTATATATAAACCATTGTGAATCTCTGAGCATATCAGATTGAGGAAGTATATAGTATTTTAGCTTCTATAATGACCGGTCATTTATATGAGCTGATTATCACCGCTATATTTTTAAAACGAAGATGGAAAGGGACATGCAGGTACATCTTGATGATATAGACACTGTGATAAAAAATGCCATATCTGTCCTCCGGCATGTTTTCAGTCAAAAGGATCACATTGCTAATAGTAAGCTCATTCGTCAATAAAGGGTCAAAATCAACGGTACATACAAACGCATTGAGGAGATGCAGATTATCGAAGCCGACCTGGCAGGCAATCCGTGGCTGTTAAGTATAGTGAATATCTCGCCTGATCAGGAAGAACCCTTCATTGTCCGGTTACGACTTGTTGACACAAAAAATGGAGATACATTCACTCCTTTGGACGAATTTTATAATCGTGATTCCATTCTGACCAGTCGTGAAATTGAGATATTGAAAAATATCTCTCAACTTGACATGCACACCGAGAGGATGAATCCCGAAACAGATGTACATCACCAACGGATTCTATTACATGGTGACGGCATCGTTGTTCAACTCCCGTTATAAGACCGACTTGGGCAAGTGGTATAATACCCGCTACAACCGCAACTATGCTGTCAATCTTCTCGGAGGCAAGGAATGGATGGTAGGCAGGAATAAGCAGAACATGTTCGGACTGAACATGCGTCTGACACTGCAAGGCGGCGAGAAATATTCTCCTATTGACGAACTGGAATCCGCCAATCAGGAAATAGCGGTATATAGTGAGAACCTATCGTTCTCCCTCGCATTTGTGGGTTTCGTAGGTGCGAAATACTGTATCAACCTCTAAATAGTCTATTTCATGCATTCAGCGATCGATAGTCGTTGGGGGTACAACCTGCCATCTTCTTGAACCACCGGCTGAAATGCTGTGGATAGGGAAAGCCCAGTTCGTAGGATATTTCACTGATGGATTTCGGGGTATCGAATATCCGTTCTTTTGCTACGTCGAGCATCTTCTGCTGGATGTGTTTCAGGGCGGATAGTCCAGTCTCTTTCTTTACGAGGTCGCTGAAGTAGTTGGCCGAGAGGCAGAGCGTATCGGCGCAATATTGTACTGAGGGCATTCCGTGTTCGGCGGCCTTACCCGATGCGAAATAGTTGTCCAACAAGTTCTCGAAACGGGTCAGAATATCATGGTTAGCATTTTCTCGGGTGATGAACTGACGGTCGTAGAAACGGATGCAGTAGTCGAGCAAAAGTTTGATGTTGTCGGCAATCAGCGACTTGCTGTGCTTATCGACAGGATATTGCAGTTCAGCGCGGATTTTTTCCATACATTCGAGAATTGTGCGCCGTTCCTGTTCCGAAAGGTGCAGGGCTTCGTTGGCATTGTACGAGAAGTAGGAATATTCCTTTATCATGCTTGACAGTGGCGTACCACGTAGAAATTCGGGATGGAAGGTCAATACCCATCCTTCTGGCTGATGCAACTCTCCATCATCTTCCGAACCCATCACTTGTCCGGGGGCAAGGAATAGCATGGTTCCCCGCTGGTAATCGTAGATGCTCTGCCTGTATTTCAAGCTGCCGCACATGGTATCTTTCAACAAGACGGCATACACGCCGTATAACTTCCGGCCATAACGCAACGGCTTCGCCTTGCTTCCCTCGATGACGCTGACCAATGGGTGGCAGGTCTCCACGCCGAAATAGTCGTTGTACTGCTGGCCGGTATCTATTTTCATTATGTTGCTCATAATCTTTTCTCTTTTTAATCTTGTTACAAATATACAACTTATCTTTCTTTTTACATCGGCTTTCCATTCCGCTTTTAATCTTTGCAAAGGTACGAACTCCCAGCGGTACGGCATGTATCGAAATCACCTGTCCGATGACCAATTTCACAGATACACCGACGACGCATTTCCGCAACCGATGAAATTGGTCATTCAATCCGTGGAATTGATACCGAAAGGATGAAAAGGATGCTGTAATTTTGCAATATGAAAATGGTTATAAATAAAATAGATAGGCGATATGACAAAAGAGCAAAATAATGAAATCCGGCCGGGGATGAGCCGCCGGGGATTTCTGAAACGGACGGCATTGGCAGGTGCAGCCATTTGTATCGCACCAATGTTGGAGAAAGTAACGGCAGCGGAAAGAGTTGTTGCCGGTAAATCATCGGCAGCCGCGATTCCGGCAGGCATGGCGGCGGTACGTGCGCAACGCACGTTGGGCAGTGCTGAAGCTGCATTCACCATCTCGGCGATGGGTTTTGGTTGTATGGGATTGAACCACCATCGTAGCCAGTCACCCGGCGAGGCGGCTTGCATCCGTCTTGTGCATGAAGCCATCGAACGGGGTGTGACACTCTTCGATACGGCCGAAAGTTACGGTTACCACAAGAACGAAATCCTGACGGGAAAGGCATTGAAAGGCTATACAGACCGTGTGTTCGTGTCGTCGAAGTTTGGACACAAGTTCGTGAACGGCGTGCAGGTCAAGACTGAAGAGGACAGTTCGCCTGCCAACGTTCGCCGCGTGTGCGAAAACTCGCTTCGCAACCTCGGCGTGGAAACGCTCGGCATGTTCTACCAGCACCGCAGTGATCCGAACACTCCCATTGAGGTCGTGGCTGAAACGGTCAGCGAACTCATTAAAGAGGGCAAGATTCTGCATTGGGGTATGTGCGAGGTGAATGCTGATACGATTCGTCGTGCCCACGCCGTTTGTCCCGTCACGGCGATTCAGAGCGAATATCATCTGATGCACCGTGCGGTCGAAGAGAACGGTGTGTTGGCACTCTGCGCGGAACTGGGTATCGGTTTCGTGCCGTACAGTCCGCTCAACCGGGGTTTTCTCGGTGGGCTTATCAATGAATACACGCAGTTTGACGTTACCAATGACAACCGCCAGACGTTGCCCCGTTTCCAGCCCGACGCCATCCGAGCCAATACCCGTATCGTGGAGGTGCTGAATGCTTTCGGCAGAACGAGAGGCATAACTATTGCACAAGTGGCGTTGGCTTGGTTGATGAACAAGCGGTCGTTTATCGTTCCCATACCCGGAACTACGAAATTGTCGCACCTCGAAGAGAATCTGCGGGCTTGCGATATTGTGTTTACGGCAGAGGAAATGGCTGATCTGGAAAAAGCTGTCGCTGCCATTCCTGTCGTGGGCAGTCGCTACGATGCTTTGCAGGAATCGAAAATACAAAAATAAGAGCTGGTATGAATAAGACGTTTTTTTTCTGTATGGTTGTGGCGGTTCTGCTGGAGGGATGCGGAAAGCGAAACGGTAACATCCTGCATATCGGAGAACAAGGCAGTTTCGCCGTAGGCGGCACGGTGCTGACTGATTCGTTGGGGCGCACCTTTCACGGTGACCATGCCTATGTGTTTTACCAGAAACCGGTTGATGCGCGGCGATATCCGCTTGTTTTCGCTCATGGAGTAGGACAGTTCTCCAAAACGTGGGAGACAACGCCCGACGGGCGCGAAGGATTTCAGAATATTTTTTTAAGGAGAGGCTTTTCCACATATGTCGTAGACCAACCGCGTCGTGGCAATGCCGGGCGTAGCACGGAAACAGTGACACTCACCCCCGCATTTGACGAGGAAACGTGGTTCAACCGATTTCGTGTGGGGATTTGGCCAGACTATTTCGACGGCGTGCAGTTCAGCCGAGATAAGGAGGCTTTGAACCAGTATTTCCGCCAGATGACACCTAACATCGGTTCGGTCGATTTCGAGGTTTATTCCGATGCCTATGCCGCCCTGTTTGACAAGATTGGTCCGGCGATATTCGTAACCCATTCGCAAGGTGGTCCTGTGGGGTGGCGGACGCTGCTGAAGACGGATAATATCCGGGCAATCGTTTCCTATGAGCCGGGCGGCAGTGTTCCGTTTCCTGAAGGGCAAGTACCCGAGGAGGGAAAGGTATTGACTTTATCGAAGAAAACGGAGGGCGTGGAGGTACCGATGTCTGATTTCATGAAGTACACGAAAATTCCCATTATTGTCTATTACGGCGACAACTTACCCGAAACGGATGAACGTCCCGAAATTTATGAGTGGACACGCAGACTGCACCTGATGCGCCGATGGGCGGATATGCTCAATGATTTGGGTGGCGATGTGATAGTAGTTCATTTGCCGGAAATCGGGCTGCATGGCAATACTCACTTTCCGATGTCGGACTTGAATAATGTTGAAGTGGCAGACCATTTGTCAAAGTGGCTGCATGAGAAAAAGTTGGACTGAAAAATAAATAATAACATGAATATTGTGTAATAATGAAAGCGGGTGACCACAAATCACTTGCAATCACCCGATATCTTGCATTTTCTTTGTTTCCAGAAAATGTCAGTAAAGAGAGAATTTATAGTTTTTATTTCATTGGTTCTACAGTATATCCCTGCTGTTTCAGCAGATTCAGGACTCCGTTAGTTCCCGGCAGGTGGCCTGCACCAACAACAAAGAGGGTAGGAGCATCCTTCATGAGAGCTGGCATTTTCTCAATCCACGCTTTGTTACGGTTATCCAGCAGGGCTTCCATTTCGCCCGGTTGCGGATCGCACGAGTTACCATCACGTTCTTCCATCAGCTTCAGCATTTCATCCAGGTTCTGAGCTTTGTATGCGTTGTTGAGACGTTTAGTTTGCTCCATAGCTTTATCTATGTCACTTACGAGGCAATAGAGTAAGTTTGCCTGACGCTGTAGAGTCTGACTTTTAAAGAGCATATCTAACTGAGACTGCGGAGTTTCCAAACCACCTACCTTCTTGCCGCTTTGCAATGCTTGCTGCTGGAAGTAAGTATCTAATTGTTCCTGTGGATTAAAACCACCCAGATGCTTCATGCATAATATCAAGGTCAGTTGTTGGGTAATGGCAGCGGGTTTTAATTTGCCCAACATGGCTATATCTGCCATCAGGTTCTCTTTCACTACCTTGCCTACTACTTCATATTGTTCTGGGGTAAAAAGTTTCTGGAGAGTGGTGTCGCCTGCCATCATCATACTTTGTTGCATCACCTGCATAAACTCGGGTGACATCATATCGGACATGACTACTTCTCCGTATACCTGAGTAGTACCTTCTACGGCTTGTGGCAATCCGGCAATGCTATCTTTGATGCTGAGAGGTGCCAGATGGTGGGTACCTAAAATGTATGAGGGCTTTTCTTGTCCGTTACCGGAAATTTTCCAAAGTAATTGTGCGTTGCTGTTCAGCGCAAGGCTGATAAAGAGAAGGATACTTAAAATCTTTTTCATCGTTTTTCCTTTTTAAAGTTTCATTTGAACTATAAGTCGGGGAGGGAAAGGAAAAATCACAGGGAAAGAAAAAAGATTCTTATTTTACTCTGCCGCCGCAAAGCCAGTATTGTGTATAGTATTGTTCGTTGAGGCTACTGACAATAACCCCTTTGCTGGTACTTGAATGAATAAACTTCCCGTTTTTGAGATAGATACCCACGTGTGCCACCCTCTTCTTGGATGCACGGCTAGTGAAAAACACCAAATCTCCCTCACGCAAATTGCGGCGGGAGACTTTGTTACTTTCCTTAAGTTGACCATCTGTGCTTCTAGCCAAACGGATATTATATACTTCTTTATAGAGTTGCGATACCAGTCCGGAACAATCTACTCCGTGTTTGTTGTCACCGCCTGCGCGGTAGCGGACACCCATCCACTCCGCAGAGGCAATGTACAATTTGTGGTTATCTTCCATATTTATGTCAACACCCATACGGACAGAAGCTTTTGCCAGTGCCTTGTAATTGAGCCGGGGCGCTGATGTATGGCATGAACTTAAACTGAATGTCAATCCGATGAGGGCAACTATATATAAGAAGTATTTTTTCATTCCTGTTTTTCTTTCTTTTCCGGTTGAGCAGAAGGCTCTTCAGTAATAGGTTCCTCTGCAATAGTTTCTTCAATGATTGTTTCCTGAAGAGGTGTTTCTTCAATCACTGTTTCTGCCAGTTCTTCCTCAATTTCTTCTTCAACTCTGATATTGAAGTAGTCTTCAAGTTCTTTCTCTGCTGAGTTATGTTCATTTTGTATGTCACGGATGATGACACCATTTTCCAGCAAAGCAATGCGAGGACATACGTCTACTGTATGGTTCAGGTTGTGGCTTGAAATGATGACCGTGGCATGGTGATCTTCATTATACTTCTTCAGCAGGTGCTTGATGATGGATTGTGAGCTCGGATCAAGGAAGTTGAACGGTTCGTCCAGGATCAGCAATTGCGGATGATGCAACATAGCGGAAATAATACCGATTTTCTGCTTGTTTCCGGCAGAGAAGTTACGGATGAACTTCTTTTGTCCGATAACCTCGTTATTCATGAATCGTTCGAACGGAAGCAGGCGTTCATCTACTTCTTCTTTCTTCAGATCGTACATTTTACCAATGAAGTAGAAATACTCTTCGGGAGTAAGGTAATCGATCAGGAAGCCATCATCAATGAAAGCACCGGTGAATTGTTTCCAGTCTTCGCTTTTGGATACATCGATATTATTAATGGTTACATTGCCTTGATCTGCTTGGAGTAAGTCCAGCATCAGGCGGAAAAGGGTTGTTTTACCAGCTCCGTTGTTGCCTACCAAACCCAGCATGTCACCTTGTTCTATGACATATTTCTCAATATCTACGGCTTTCTTTTGGCCGAAGTTTTTTTGAAGATTGTTTATCTCTATCATATTCGTAATTATTTTTGTCTACTATCGTGAAATCCTTCCATATTCTTATACCGGCGCTTCATGAAGCGATGGTATACATTTCTTAACCACCATCTTGAAGTTAGGATAAATACAAGACCGATACCTATAAGTACCCATGGTGTAGCTTCTTTGCCAACCGTTACCTTTAACCCGAACATCAGTAGTAGGGGCACACCGAATGCACCTGCTGAAATAAGATTCTGTAATCCTGTTCCCACGTTTTGGCGACCGGTCATTTTGGCATTCAGATTGAGGGTCTTGTTATTGTACACTGCCAGTTGGAACATGCAGAAATAGACGCAGCCTGGAACAAATACAAGCCATGAGATACATTGCAAAACAGATACCCTACCTGTCACCATACCGGGGATCATCAGTATAAACGGAATGATCAGAGCCAGACTATATAAAATATATTTAGCACGTAGTAACGAATAGATGGATTCTTTACGACTCATTAGCCCGTCAATGTAGTTGCCTTCGTAGCTCATTAGAGGCGAGAGGAACAGAATACCGAAAATGATATAGTTGTAAAGCACGAAGAAGTCGCGTGCCCCTCCCTCATAAAGATCAGAAAAACTGATAATGAGGCTAAAAGCTAATACTACAGCAGTGATGTTATAGAGTGATTTTTTGCAGACTTTATTGCGAAGCAACAGCTTCAACTCTAACCGGATATATTCACCGATTTCACCATAACGATCCAGAAATTTGTATTCGGATACAGTCTTTACTTGTACGGTTGTATCTTCTACCTTGTTTAGTTCGTTATAGACTAATCTTTGCATGATACTTCTGTTGATGAACCACATGATAGCAATGGCTACCAGAACTCCGATAAACGTCAGTATATTTCCGGTGATGAATCCTTCACCTAGGCTAATTGAAAAAGCAAATATCGGACTGTTATCCGGAATGAAAAGAGCTGCAGCAATACCACCATATAGGGCTACCGGTAAGAGGAACCACCAGATGCGTTCGTCCATCAACGTACGGCACAATAAATACCAGTAATTATTGAATACGATGAGTAGCCAGATACCAATACAATAAGTCAACACACCTGCCACTCCATAAAACTTAGTAACTGTGATGATAGCAAATGGAACAAACAGGAAGAGCCAGAGCAGATTGAAGCTGTTAAGCCCGGAACGCAGGAGAAGGAAGTCAATCAGACGACTCCGTTTTACGGGAAGCAGTAAGTAGGGTTTGACTTCCTGTGTAGGTGTCTTCAGGAAAGGCAAGCGCAGAAGAAAGTCGAGGGCGAGCACAAATATGAGTCCGCTGTTCATTACATGGTAGGCTTCTCTGGCTCCACCATCGAAAGCAAAGGCGAAAGTTGTTCCGAAGAATATGAGATAAGCTGCCCAGAACACACTCATGAAGTACATCCAAAACTTTCCGAACTTGCTCTTCTCGTACATCGGATGCCGCTTTTCTGCTAACTTTCCATGTTTACGTAGCTCAAGAAATAGATTCATGTCTTTAGTGATTAGTCGTTAGTGATTAATTGGTGATTAAGGAGGCAGTGATTAGTGATGAGTGAACATACGGTTCTTATCACTAATCACTTGCCTATTATCACTTCTTAGGTACCGTCATCGTTACCTCGATCTCATTACCTTGTTTCAGCAAGTCGGCTGCAAACTTCTGGATATCTTTGGCAGTGATGCTGTTTACGATATCTGTATATCCTTGCGTCATATCCATATTATAGTAGAAGTAATCGTTCAGGTTGTTCAGCCAGTATGCATTTTCCTTTTGGTTATCGGCGTATTTTTTCAACATGTACTCTTTCACCTTCTGTAAATGTACATCAGACGGTCCTTCTGCTGCCAGTTTCTTCAGCTCGTCTACTACGATACCGGCTAGTTTATCTTTCTTCTCAGGATCGGTCTGGAAGACAATCTGCATCAGCAATTGTTCTTTCGGATACTTCTGTAGGCTACCCATGCAATTTACACCGTATGTACCACCTTCTTTTTCGCGTACTTCTTCAGTATAAACCATGTTCAGCACCTGAGTCATATAGCTCAACAGAATTTCATTCTTCAATGTATAAGGAGTTTTTCCGGTATACAGGAATACGATAGTTGCCATCGGAGTTTGTTGTTCTTTGGCAAATTCGTTCTTGTATGTACCTTTGCGGATCTCCATCTTGGTATCCTTGAAAGTCTCTTTACGATTGATGGCAGGCAATGCACCCAGATATTCTGCAATCAGCGGCTTGGCTGTTTCCAGGTCAATGTTTCCAACGAAATAGAATGTAAAGTCGCTGGCATCTTTGAAACGGTCATTGTACATTTCCAGAATACGGTCATAGTCGATCTGATCTACCATTTCCGGTTTCATTATTACCACGCGCGGGTGGTTGTTGTACATAGCCTTCTGCAATGTGTCGTTGATAGAAGAAAGCGGATTAGCCTGTGCACTTTCCAGTTCAGCCTTTGTACGGTTCTTATAAGACTCGAATGCTTCCATGTCCTTGCGGGGAGCGGTGAATGTGAGATAGGTCAACTGCATCATGGTCTCGAAGTCCTTTGGAGAACAAGTTCCGAATACATTTTCAGTAGTGGCACCCAGTCCGGCACGAACAGAAACTTTCTTTCCGGCCAATACCTTTGTAAGGTCTACCTGACTGAAGTTACCCAAACCACCTACAGCAACCACATTGTCCATAACGGCAAAGTTCAGTGCATCCTTATCGGGGAAAAGAGATTTGCCACCCAGACTAGTTCCTTTCATGCGGATCTCATCTGCCTTGAAATCGGTTTTCTTGACGTAAACAGTTACACCGTTGGACAGAACAAGTTTTGTACTACCATAGATTTCACCTTCTTTCTCAGATACGATTTTGCCGCCTTTCGGTGCTTCTTTCATCAGAGGTTCATCAGAAACCTTGTCGACATACGGTTGCAGATCGAGACTCTTCATGCCTTTCAGCAAAGCAATAACTTCTTCTTTCTGCGGATATTTTAATCCTTCTTTTTCAGGACCGGCAATGATAACTACTTGGTTGCTGTCCGGAACGAGTTGCTGGATTGCCATGTTTATAGCCTGTACCGGGAGGTTAGGAGCCAACTGGTTCATCATGGCATATTCTGTTTCAATACCGGGGATAGGTTCGGCATCCAGGAAGTTACGTACATACTCACGTACATAAGAACCGTGTTTGGTCTTCTCACGCTCGTTGTATGCAGATTCCAGACGTTGCAGATAGTTAGCGCGGGCACGGGCATATTCTGACTCTGTGAAACCGAAACGACGGGCGCGTTCTGCTTCCTGTAACAGGACTTTCAAGGCTTTTTCGATGCCGTCTGCTTTACTTGAAGCAGAGAGGTTGAGTGCTTCTTTCGTTTTCGCTACAAAGAAATTGCCGTAACTGCTATATGCACGGGTAAACGGCGGATTAGCGCTCTGGGTCAGTTCACTCAGACGTGCGTTCAGCATACTGGTGATCATGCTTGTCATATACTGGGAAGCCAGATAACCTACGTTGTTCTTTTCTGAATCGGGAGTTGCATCTTGCTTGAAGTAAACTTCGATAGACGGATCGTCTACTTCTTTATCCGTACCGATGGCTACGATAGGTTCCTTATTATCGGCAACAGGATAATAAACACGCTCTGCGGGATTTACCGCTTTCTGTACGTCGGCAAATATTGCTTTCAGTTTGGCTTCTACAGCGTCTACATCAATGTCGCCTACGATGACGATACCTTGCAAATCGGGACGGTACCATTTGTGGTAATAGTCACGGATATCTTTGTAGGGGAAGTTATTGATTACATCGATAGAGCCGATAGGCATACAATCTGCGTATTTGTCGCCCGGATATATAGTGGGAAGCAGGTCGGTATAAACGCGCAGCATACCACTGTTGCGGCTACGCCACTCTTCACGGATCACTCCACGTTCTTTGTCTATCTCGTCATCTTTGAGCAGAATGTAGTTGGACCAGTCGTGCAGAACCAGCAAACAAGAGTCCAATACACCGGCACGGTCTATCGGGGCATTGCTGATATTATAGACGGTTTCGTCTATGCTGGTATAGGCATTTAAGTTTGTTCCAAATTTGATACCCACAGTTTCACACCAGGGGATAACGCCGAGACCTTTGTCGTCGCCGGGGAAATTCTTTGTGCCATTGAAAGCCATGTGCTCCAGAAAGTGAGCAAGGCCACGTTGTTGCGGCTCTTCGAGGATGGAACCTACTTTCTGGGCAATATAGAATTCAGCCCGGTTTTCGGGTAATTTGTTATGACGGATGTAATACGTCAGGCCATTGTCTAATTGGCCGATACGGACATTCTTGTCCACGGGAAGAGGCGGAAACTGCATTTGTTGTGCTACCGCTTGTTGGAAACTGGCGCATAAAACGAATGCTACCACCAATAAACTACGAAATGAATGTTTCATATGAATGAATATTAAAATTGTTTCTTGCTCTATTTGTCGAAAGGCAGAAAAAGAAATCACAAGAGGAGGATTGTTTTTTTACACAAATGGGAATCTAGCGGCAAAACTTGCTAAATTCCCATTTATCTCAGTGTACTTTACAAGAGTGAACTTATCCTTTTATAGCCTCTCTTATCCGTACTAACTTTGTCAGCAATCCTTCCAGCAGATCCAGCTTCAGCATGTTGGCACCATCGCTCTTGGCTATTTCGGGATGCTCATGTGTTTCAATAAACAATCCGTCGGCACCTACGGCAATACCGGCTTTGGCTACAGTTTCAATGAGCTGTGGCATACCGCCTGTAACTCCGCTTGTCTGATTGGGTTGTTGCAGCGAGTGGGTGACGTCCAGAATAACCGGATAACCGAAAGTTTGCATCTCCGGTATTCCACGATAGTCTACGACGAGGTCCTGGTATCCGAAAGTCGTTCCACGTTCGGTGATCATTACCTCCTTATTGCCGGCTTCCACTACCTTTTCTGCAGCGAAGCGCATGGCAAGAGGGGAGAGGAACTGTCCTTTTTTAATATTTACTACCTTTCCTGTCTTTGCGGCAGCTATCAGAATGTCCGTCTGACGGCAAAGAAATGCCGGAATCTGTAGTACGTCCACGTATTCGGCAGCCATGGCAGCCTCCTCGGCAGAATGAATATCTGTAACTGTGGGTACGCCAAACGTATCATGTACTTTCTGCAACACTTTCAGTGCTTTTTCATCACCTATTCCTGTAAATGAGTCCAGGCGTGAACGGTTTGCCTTGCGATAAGAACCTTTAAAGACGTAGGGAATCTGTAGTTTCTCAGTGATATTTACCACACGTTCGGCAATGCGCATTGCCATTTCTTCCCCTTCAATCACACAAGGACCTGCCAATAAAAAGAAATTCCCGGCAGGGTTATTCTTTAATTCAATCATAAGTATTTGGTGTTTACGTTAATCGTTATTCTTAGTTGGGTATAATCAAGGTGATTGCCTCATGCATGATGCCGATGTCCAATGGGAAGTGTCTGTCGAGGAGGCGTCCATCCAGATCGACAGAGGCATTTTGTGCACGCAGTACTTTCACTTTCTGTGTCCTGTAAGGCATTACGACTTTATGGTTTAATATGCGTCCTTGAAGTAACATCCACAAGCCTGATACAAGTTGTAGCAATTCCGGGCGGTAGATCACGGATACATCGAGCCAGCCATTGTAGGGAACGGCACTGGGAACTTGTCCATATCCCCATGCACTGCCGATGCAAACCGTCATGATACGTCCGCGGATATGCTCTCCGTTTATTTTGAGGTGCATCCGGTAAAGCTTGCGTTCAAAGAAAAGCGAAATGAGTGCCATGAGATAAGACAAGAATTTCACTCCCCAGAAACGTTTGGTCTGGTCGCTGATTTTCACAATGCGGGCTCCTAATCCGATATTGATGGCATTGAGGAAATAGCGGGTCACGTGTTTCTCGCCGTCGTAATAATTGCAGAAGCCGACATCGATTTTCCGGCGACGGTTGTTTATGATACAATCCACCGCATCTTTGTATTCCGAGGTCATTTCCCAGTATTTGGCGAAGTCATTCCCGATACCGTTCGGAATAATGCCTATGGCGATTTCTCTTTTATCTTCCGCATTGGACGACATGATGCCGTTAATCGCATCATTCAGTGCACCGTCGCCACCTACAATGACAATTGTGCGGTATCCGTTATTGGCAAGAATACCGGCCAAACGTTCCACTGATCCGAACCCCTCGGACTGCACGTAGTCATAAGACACGCCTTTGCTGTCCATATATTCTTTTATTTCTTTCCACCGTTTCTGCACTTTTCGTGTGCCGGCTTTGGGGTTATATATCACTCCCCACTTTTCGGGTTCTACGCTCATATTGTTATCTCTTAGTAAAGTCCTACATAATCATTAGTTACCCTCCCAGGCTTCGTCTTTGCTGCTCCAAAGATACTAATTCCCTTTGAGTTTCGTTTGTACAAAAGCAATCTTTTCTTCCATCGGCAGCCCGGCATCCATCCAGTGAATGGTGAATCCGCGGCGTTCCATCCCCCGGAACCAGGTCATCTGCCGTTTGGCAAACTGGTGAATGGCGATTTCCAGTTCCCGGTACATCTCTTCGTAAGTCAGCTTGCCGATGACGTAAAGCGTCAGATACTTGTACTCCAGGCCGTAATAAATCAAGTCATCCGGTTGAATGCCTTGCTCTATCAGCCGACGCACTTCATCCACCATTCCTTCATCCAGACGTTGGCGCAGTCGGCGGGATATCTTTTCGCGACGTAATTCCCGGTCTATATCCACACCGATGATGAGGCTGTTCAGTAGGGGGAATGTACGCTCGTCTACCGGTGTATGTGCGTAATATTCTTCAATTTCAATAGCACGGATAGCACGCTTGGCCGTATCCACATCCGTTATGTTGTGCAAGGTCTTATACTGTTGCAGTATCCCGGTTAATTCTTCCAAAGACTTATCAGCCAGCTGTGCACGCAGTTCCGGATTTTCGGGAACGGGGAGCAACTTATATCCTTTCAATACGGACTCTAAGTATAACCCTGTACCTCCACACAAAACGGGTAATTTCCCTTTTTGTTTAATAGTCTCGTAAGCTGTCAGAAAATCACGTTGATATTCGAAAACATTGTATTTGTACCCTGGATCGGCAATATCAATCAGATGATAAGGGATTTGTTTTCCATTTACGGTGTAGTCAATGAGGTCTTTACCCGTACCAAGATCCATGCCACGGTAGATTTGCCGAGAATCCGCACTGATGATTTCGGTGTCAAGAACATTTGCCAGTGCCGCGGCAAAAGGAGTTTTTCCGGAAGCGGTAGGACCTAATATAGCTATCAAATCATAGTCAGGCATAAGTCGTTTTGATTGTTTTGTGGCAAAGATATGAAAAAGGAAGTGAAAAACGGAGTAGCTTCTCTTAAATGGTGTTATAAATACACTGTTTTCGCACACGGAGCTTGCAAAATACAGAAAAGTCCGTACCTTTGCAATGTGTTTTTCATAGTATTAGATTTAAGGTTAACAA